>Ga0070666_10000488_pt1 | contig 23988 bp, 16 predicted proteins | sample KBSS23metaG_FD_64677 | JGI IMG/M metagenome (GOLD analysis project Ga0070666, IMG submission 64677) | Switchgrass rhizosphere microbial communities from Kellogg Biological Station, Michigan, USA - KBS S2-3 metaG | ecosystem: Host-associated > Plants > Roots > Rhizosphere > Soil ... | reverse complement strand
ACTGGCCAAGGAAGGTCTCTCGCTGCTGCCGCGCTGAGCGACCCGATCAGCGCTGTTCCGGAGTTCCCTTGTATACTTTGCCTTCCTTCATCACGAACTGCACTTTCTGCATCAAAGTGATGTCATCGAGCGGATTGCCAGGCACGGCGATCACATCGGCGTAGCGCCCGGCGCTGATGCTGCCGATATCGCCGGTGTGCTTGAGCAGTTGCGCCGCGTGCGTGGTCGCGGTCTGGATCACGAACAGCGGCGGCATGCCGGCCTCGACCATGTACTGGAATTCCTTCGCGTTCAAGCCGTGCGGGTACACCGCGGCGTCGGTGCCGAAGGCGATCTTGACGCCCGCCTTGTAAGCCTTGGCCGCAGTGGCCTGGATGATCGGCCCCACCTGTTTCGCCTTCGCCGCGACCTGCGGCGGGTAATAGCCGGGCCGCTCCGCCATCTCACCGACGTATTTGCCGGCGATGATCGTAGGCACGTACCAGGTGCCGTGTTCCTTCATCAGCTTGATGTCGGTGTCGTCCATGAAGGTGCCGTGCTCGATCGAGTCGACGCCGCCGATCACGGCGCGGCGGATCGCCTCGGCGCCGTGCGCATGTGCGGCGACGGTGAAGCCGTAATCGTGCGCGGCGGCGACTATCGCCTGGATTTCCGGCAGCGTGAGTTGCGCGTTGTCGACGCTGGCGCTTTCGTCGAGCACGCCACCCGACGGCATGATCTTGATCAGGTCCGCGCCGTTTTTGTAGTGCTGGCGTACCGCTTTCCACGCGTCGTCGGCAGAATTGATGATGCCCTGCCTGGCATCGGGATCGCCGGCCAGGTCGTGGCGGTAGCCGTCGGTGGGATCGGCGTGGCCGCCGGTGGAACCGATCGCGGGGCCCGCGCTGAAAATGCGCGGACCCGGCACGATGCCGGCAGTGATGGCATTGCGCAGCGACACCGAATCGTAATCGTTGTCGCCGACGTTGCGCACCGTCGTGAAGCCGGCCTCGAGTGTGCGCTTGGCATACACCACGCTGCGAATCGCGTAGTCGGCGGGATTCCAGCGGAAGTCGTCACTGTAACGCGTGGGGCTGGTCTCTTCGGTCAGATGCACATGGCTGTCGATCAAACCGGGCAGGCAGGTGACATCGTGCAGCTCGATCGTTTTCGCGCCGGCCACCTCGGCGTGACCGCTGCGCACTTCCTTGATGCGCAATCCATCGATGACCACGGTGGATTCGCCGAGAAGTTTGCCGGCGTCGACATCGAGCAGCCGCGGGCAGTGCAGGGCAATGGTTTGCGGGGCTTCGGCCGCGAATGCGACGGGGCCGGCGATTGCGCCGGCGACGGCAAGAACAATTGTGCGCATGCAGGGTTCTCCGCTCAATGCGCAGATGGTACGGATATCGCCAAGCGCTGCCTATGCCAAAAGGCGGATCAGCCTTCGAACCCGTCCTTGAAGATGCCGTCGAACGGCGCCAGCCGCAATGCGACGATATCCGTGCCGCCGGCGGCGTCTTGCGCGGTGCCGACGACGATCAGCTGCCCGTGCCAGAGCACTGCGGATGTCGCCGTGTTGAGATTGGGAGTCGTCGCCGTCGAGCCGACGTCGTAGAACGCGAAACCCTGCGAGCCGAAACTCCCCGCGTTGAACGAGGTGTCCGGTGTGCTCGGGCCGGAAAAGCGCGCGACGCCGATATCGTAGCCCCTGCTTGGCAGGTCGGTGTAATCGGGGCCGGAGCCGATCAGCAATGGGTGATAATCGTACGGCTCGACGATGACGCGCTTGACCGTGTTGATGTCGCCGTTGAACGGGCCGTTGATGCGGTCGTAGACGAACTGGGTGTTCGTGCGTGTGCCCGGCGAGCCGTCTGCACCTTGCGTGGTGAACGTGGCGTCCTGCCGCGTCGCCGTGCTGGATTGCCCGCCAAGCACCAGCGTGTCGTGCGGCTGCACGGCCAGCGTGAAGCAATAGTCGTCATTGCTGCCACCGTAATTCTTGGCGATTACGACGTTGCTCGATCCGCTGAATGTATTGTCGGTGAGAATGGCGTCGACCGTGCCGTTGTAATAGCTGTGCGACAGCGCGCAATTCAGATCGCCCACGCTCGACTTCGTCGTACCGGCGACGTAATAGCTGCCGTCTGCGCCCAGAGCGATGTCATAAGCGATGTCGATGTTCGGCGTGGAGCTGCCGCTGAAATACGTGTTGTAGTGCACGGAGGTCTGTGCGCTGCCGTCGGCGGCGACGCGCGCGATGTAGAAATCGACATTGTTTCCCGATTCGGTGTACGTGCCCGCTCCGATCACATTGCCCGAGCCGTCGAGCACGATGCGGTTGACAACGACCGCCTGATCGCCGCTCGTGGGCTGCAGCTCGACGCTGCCGAACGTGTTGAAAGTTGGATCGTAGTTGCCGTTCGCCGTGAATTGAGAGATGAACGAGATTTCCGGCGTGTAGCCGTAGCCAGGATCGGCAGTGACGATACGATCGTCGCTGCGCACGGCGACGCTCGTATTCCGGCACTGGCTGTAGCCGGCATATCCTGCCGGCAAACCGTTGCCGTTGCCGAAGCTCGTATCGAGTGTGCCGTTCACATTCAGGCGCAGCACGAAGCACGTATTACTGCTTGGGCTGCCCTGGTCGGTCCAGCCGGAGATGATGATCTTGCCGGTGGATTGAACCGCCACGTCCATCGGCATCCAGGTGCCGTGATAGCCGCCGGCCTGCGGCAGGCGTACCTTGCCGCCGCTGCCGAAGCTGGGGTCGAGATCGCCGTCCGTAGCTGTTGCAAGCATGGGTGCGGCAAGAACGAGAGAGCAAATGAGTAGATGGCGCATCGGCGTTCTCCGACATCAAGCCGGTGAATTTTGCTACCGGCTGCGTGAAGGAAACCTTGATGCATTCGACACTCGCCCAGTGCCGAAGTTGGCGGATGCTCAGCTGCCGCTAACCAGGCCCTGGCGCACCGCATACAGCGCAATCTGCGTGCGGTCCTGCAGGCGCAGTTTGGCCAAGATCTGGCTCACATAGCCCTTGACCGTACCCTCGGTCAGATGCAGACGATTGGCGATCTGCTTGTTCGACAGGCCTTCGGCCACGAGCAGCAGCACATCATTCTCGCGTGCGGTGAGGGCGTCGCGGGTGGCATGCGGTTTGCGCAGGAGTTCCATGAGCTGGCGTTGCGCGGCCGGCGCCAGGAACGCTTCGCCGGAAGCAACGCTGCGGATCGCGCTGATCAAATCGTGCTGCAGCGCGTCCTTGAGCAGAAAGCCGATTGCGCCGGCGTCGAGCGTGGCGCGGATCAGCGCGTCTTCGCCGAAGCTCGTGAACACGAGCACACGCAAACCCGGTACGCGTTCGATCAGTCCGGCAATCGTCTGCGGTGCGGTCAAGCCCGGCATCTTCAAATCCACCAACGCGACATCCGGCGCCAGCGATGCGGCCGCGGCGATCGCGTCGGCACCGTTGGCGAACTCGCCGACCACGGCGAAATCCGCGTGCTCGTCGAGCACGGCGCGCACGCCTTCGCGCACGATGGCGTGATCGTCCACGAGCAGGATGCGAATAGGCTGCAATTGCTGTTCCGGCGAATGCGCTGTGGCTTGAGCGTGCATCATACGGCCACAGTGCGCGCGCAGCGCGGGGCTCGCCAGCCGCGCAAGTTGGGCCGCGCCACCGACTTTAGTCAGGGGCATCGGCGAGCGTACGATCTGCCCGCGGCAAACGCGCCTCGATCAGCGTGCCGCGCGGATTGTTCGAGCCGATGCGAAATGTGCCATGCAGCGTTTCGATACGCGTGCGCATGCTGGACAGGCCGATGCCGGGGCGAAAATCGGTATCGAGCCCGCGGCCATCATCGGCCACGCGCAGCACCGCTTGTTCGCCGGTCACCGCCGCTTCCACGCGCACGCGTCGGGCTGCGGCATGGCGCAGGCTGTTCGACAGCGCTTCCTGGCAGACGCGGTACAGCGCTTCCTCGTGTTCGAGTTTCTGCGGGACGTAGGCGGCGAAGCTTGATGCCACCGCGACGTTCTCCGGCACGACCGTGGCCAGTAGTTTCGTCAACGCGCCGGGCAACGCGTGCGTGCGCAGGTTTTCCAGGCCGACGAGCACGCGGCTTTTGCGCGAGATATTGTCGGTCGGTTCGGCTGCGAGCTGGCGCAGCAGCATGCGCATTTCGGCGAACGCGGTCTGCGCCAGCTGATGCAGACGCGCGGCGCGCAGCTCGCCTTCGGCCGGATCGCGTTTCCAGGTCGAGGCCAGGGTCTGGCTGAGCAGATTCATCGAGGCCAGAATCTGGGTGACGTTGTCGTGCAGCTCGCGCGCGAGCCGCGCACGTTCGTCGAGCAGTTCCGCGCCCTGCCGCTGGGAGTGGCCGATTGCGATCGCGAGAATCGGTGGGATCAATTGCACGAGATCCAGATCGGCCGCCTTGAACTTGCGCGGCGGTTCCACGCTCAACGCCAGATAGCCGAGCAGTTGATCCTGCCAGCGAATCGGCACGCCGAACGAAATGTGTTCGCGCAGCGCCTCGACGGTCGGTTGCGGCAAGTCGGCGTAGCGGCCGTGATACGGCTGGCCGGTTGCGATGATATGTCCGGCCAGCCCTTCGCCGCGGTGGAAGCGCGTGCGGAACAACGTGGGCATCGCATTGCGTACGGCGGCGATGCGGATGGCATCGCTGGCCTCGTCGTACAGACCGATCGCGCCGGTGTCCGCATGCGCGAGCTGGCAGGCGGCATCGAGCCCGCGCTCGAGCAATTCGGGCAGAGGCAGTTCGCTCGTGATGGCGACTAGCAGATTCGCCAGCGGGGCGAGTGCGTTCGTGGGCGGCACGTCAGCCATGGAGCTAGCCTAGCTCAAAGCGCACGGAAAAACGTCCCGCTCCGGTAAGATAGCGGTCGAGATCAGCCTTTGCCCAAGCCGGACCATGGACGAACAGTACGATTTTAAGGCGGTGGAAGCCGCCGCGCAGCAATTCTGGAAAGACCGCAAGGCCTTCGCGGTGCAGGAGGACGCGGCACGCCCGAAGTTCTTCTGCCTGTCGATGCTGCCGTACCCGAGCGGCGCGCTGCATATGGGCCACGTGCGCAACTACACGATCGGCGACGTGGTAGCACGCTACCAGCGCATGCTCGGCAAAAATGTGCTGCAGCCGATGGCCTGGGATGCATTCGGGCTGCCCGCCGAGAACGCCGCGATCAAGAACAACACCGCTCCGGCCAAGTGGACCTACGCCAATATCGAGCACATGCGCGCGCAGCTGCAGACGATGGGCTACGCGATCGACTGGTCGCGCGAATTCGCCACCTGCAAGCCGGATTACTACGTGCACGAGCAGCGCATGTTCGTGCGCCTGTTCAAGCAGGGTCTGGCCTATCGCAAGAAATCCGTCGTCAACTGGGATCCGGTCGATCAGACCGTGCTCGCGAACGAACAGGTCATCGACGGCCGCGGCTGGCGCACCGGCGCGGTCGTGGAGAAGCGCGAAATTCCGCAATGGTTTCTCAAGATTACCGCGTATGCCGACGAGCTGCTGGCCGGACTCGACCAACTGCCGGGCTGGCCCGATGCGGTCAAGACCATGCAGCGCAACTGGCTGGGCCGCAGCGAAGGGCTGGAAATCGCGTTCGCGATCGAGGACGAAGTCGAGCCCGTGACGGTGTTTACGACACGCCCGGACACGCTGATGGGCGTGACGTTCCTGTCGATCGCGGCCGAGCATCCGCTGGCGGTAAAAGCCGCATCCGCGAATCCAAAAATTCAAAAATTCATCGACGACTGCAAGCACGGCGGCATCGCCGAGGCGGAACTGGAAACGCAGGAAAAGAAGGGCATCGAAACCGGCTTCCATGCGCTGCATCCGATCACCGGCGAGAAGTTGCCGGTATGGATCGCGAATTTCGTGCTGATGGGCTACGGCACGGGCGCAGTCATGGGCGTGCCCGGACACGACGAGCGTGACTGGGAATTCGCGACCAAATACGACCTTCTGATCAAGATGGTGATCATCAGCGATGCCGTGCGCGATGCGATTGCCGAACTCGGCCGCGATGCCGCCGACAACACGGATCCGATGACGGCCGCGCTCGGTGGCGGCCGCGCGATCGATGTTTACGAACCGGCTGCAGCCGAGAGCGTCATCGCCGAATTCGAGCGCGGCATCATCGAAGACGGCGCGTATACGGAATACGGCACGCTGGTGAATTCCGGCGATTTCGACGGCCTGGATTACCAGGGCGCGTTCGCTGCCTTGGCAGAACGCCTCGAACGCGAAGGCACGGGGCGCCGGCGCGTGAACTGGCGCTTGCGCGACTGGGGCGTCTCGCGCCAGCGCTATTGGGGTTGTCCGATTCCGATCATCTATTGCGCGAAGTGCGACGCGGTACCGGTGCCGGAGGACCAGCTGCCGGTGCTGCTGCCCGAAGACGTCAAGTTCATGGGCGTGCAGTCGCCGCTGAAGGCCGACCCGGAATGGCGCAAGTGTACTTGCCCACAATGCGGCGGCCCGGCCGAGCGTGAGACCGACACGTTCGACACCTTCATGGAGTCGAGCTGGTATTACGCACGTTACACGAGTCCCGGCGCCACGACGCAGGTCGATGGGCGCGCCAATTACTGGCTGCCGGTTGACCAGTACATCGGCGGTATAGAACACGCCATTTTGCACCTTTTATACTTCCGCTTCTACCACAAGTTGATGCGCGATGCCGGCATGGTGAACTCGAGCGAGCCGGCGACGAACTTGCTGTGCCAGGGCATGGTGATCGCCGAGACGTTCTACCGCGAGGACGCTGCCGGCCACCGCGACTGGATCAATCCGGCGGATGTCGAGGTCCAGCGCGACGAGCGCGCCCACGTCGTCGGCGCGTTGCTGAAAGCCGACGGCAAGCCGGTGCAGATAGGCGGCATCGAGAAGATGGCGAAATCGAAGAACAACGGCGTCGATCCGCAAACGATGGTCGACAAATACGGCGCCGACACCGTGCGCTTGTTCTCGATGTTCGCCGCGCCGCCGGAGCACTCGCTGGAATGGCGTGAAGCCGGCGTGGAAGGCATGGCGCGTTTCCTGCGCCGCTTGTGGCGCGACGTGCAAGCACACACGCAGGCGCCGGATCACCCGCAAGTCGATCCGCAGTCGCTGAATACCGCGCAGAAGGCGCTACGCCGCCAGATCCACGAGACGATTGCGAAAGTCGCCGACGACTACGGCCGGCGCCTGGCGTTCAATACCGCCATTGCTGCGGCGATGGAATTGCTCAACGCGTTGGCGAAATTCGATGACATGAGCGAGCAGGGCCGTGGCGTCCGTCACGAAGCCTGTGAGACGCTCGTGCTGCTGCTCAATCCGATCACGCCGCACATCTGTCATGCGCTGTGGCGTGCGCTCGGCCACAGCGAGCCGCTGATCGACGCGCATTTTCCGCAGGTCGACCGCCAAGCGCTGGTCAAGGATGCGATCACGCTGGCCGTACAAGTCTCCGGCAAGTTGCGCGGCACGATCGAGGTGGCGGTGGATGCGCCGCGCGAGCAGATCGCGCAGATCGCGCTGGCGCATCCGGATGTCGCCAAGTATGTGGCGGGCGCAACGCCGAAGAAAATCGTCGTGGTGCCCGGCAAGATCGTGAACATAGTCATTTAAGGACAGCATAGAGCCATGAAAATTTCGCGCAGTCTCGCCTTGCTGGTCCTGACTTCGGCACTCGCCGCCTGCGGTTTCAAGCTGCGTGGCGAAGCCGAATTGCCAACCGCCCTGCTGCGCGTGCACGTGCAGATCGCCGATCAATTCAGCCCGCTCAAGCGCGATCTCGAGGCGGCGCTCGCGCGTGCGGGTGCACAGGTCGCGGATAAATCCGGCGATGGCGTGGCCGAGATCAGCCTGGTCAACGTGTCGCTGGCTCCGGTCGTGCGTTCGGTCGGCGCCACCGCATTCGTCAACGAGTTCAGCATGATCTATCACGTCGAGCTGGCGATCGCCGACGGCGACGGCAAATCGCTGCTGCCGCTGCAGGTGATCGAGCATTCACGCGAGTTCACGTTCGACCAGAGCCAGGCGATCGGCACCAACGTCGAGCAGGACGAGATCAAGAAAGAAATGGAGCGCGACATGCTGCAGACGATCATGCGCAAGCTGGAAGCGGCCGGCAAACGCTCGTAAGCGGCAGCGCGAAGTTTTCCTGCTGCCGACATCTCAAGTTCACATGGCCACAACGCTCGCCCAACTGCATAAACATCTGGCCGGCGCGGAGCTCAAGCCCGTCTACCTGATCGCCGGGGAAGAACATCTGCTCGTGCTCGAAGCGGCCGACGCATTGCGCGCGCGCGCGAAGCAGCTCGGCTACGTCGAGCGGGAAATACTCGATGTCGACCCGCGCTTCGACTGGAACGCGTTGGCGCAGAGCGCCAGCGCCATGTCGCTGTTCGCCTCGCGCAAGCTGATCGATTTGCGCATCCCGACCGGCAAGCCCGGCCGCGAGGGCGGCGCGACAATCGTCGAGTACTGCGGGAATCCGCCGCCGGACACGATATTGCTGATCACCTGCATGGAGTGGTCGCGGAAGGAAAACGAAGGCAGCGCCTGGGTTGGCGCAGTCGAAAAGGCCGGAACCTACGTGCCGGTGTGGCCAATGAAACTGGAGGAACTGCCCGGCTGGATCGCGGCGCGCTGCTCCAGCCGCGGCCTGCAAGCGGATCCGGGCGCGATTGCGGCGCTTGCCGAGCGCGTCGAAGGCAATTCGCTCGCGGCAGCGCAGGAGATCGATAAATTGGTGTTGTTGCACGGCACTGCGCCACTCGATGCGGACACGCTCGAGGAATTGGTCGCCGACAGCGCACGTTTCGATGTGTTCAAGCTGATCGACGCGGCCTTGCGCGGCGACGCCGCGCGCGCATTGCGCATCGTCGAAGGCTTGCGCGCGGAGGGCGAGCAGGTTCCCGCGCTGATGGGCATGGTGCTGTACAAACTGCAGCAGCTCGCGCGCGGTGAAATTTCCGGACGCGCCGATCGCCGGCATTGGGAGGCGTGCCTGCAGCAGGCAGCCCGGGTCGATCGCGTTTCGAAGGGTCGCGAGATCGGCTCCGACGGCAAAGCGATGGGGGATGCCTGGCGCGAATTGGAGCGTCTGCTCGTCGCCATCGCGCTGCCGCGCTCGGGACTGGCGAAGGCGAGTTGATGCACCCGATCGCCGTTCTCGGCGGCACCTTTGATCCGGTGCACATCGGCCACTTGCGTGTGGCCTGGGAAGCTGCCGAGGCGCTCGAAGCGCAAGTGCGCCTGATGCCGGCGCAGGTGCCGCCACATCGACCGCCGCCGGTGGCGACCGCGCAGCAGCGCGTGCGCATGCTGCAACTTGCACTGGCTGGCCAGGATCGTTTGACGCTCGACACGCGCGAGCTGGAGCGGCCCGGACCATCGTACACGTTCGATACATTGCACAGCTTGCGCGCGGAATTCGGCAAGGCGCAGTCGCTAATCCTGCTGCTCGGCGCCGACGCGTTTGCCGGATTGCCGGGCTGGCACCGCTGGCGCGAGCTATTCGAGCTGGCGCATATCGCCATACTCACGCGTCCAGGTCACGCCGCCGCTTGGCCGGGAGAACTCGCGGCGGTAGTCGCACCGCGCCGCGTCGATGCTGCGTCCAAGCTGCGCGAAACGGCGGCTGGCCACGTTTTCGAACTAGCCGTCACCGCACTGGAGATTTCGGCGAGCCAGGTGCGCGCGTTGCTCGCGGCCGGACGCGAGCCGCGCTGGCTGCTGCCGGATGCGTTGTGCGCGGATCGCGAACTGCTCGCGCCGTACCGTGCCTAAACCTTGAACGGTTTTTTCGGGCCCTTCGTGTTATCACGCTTTCGCTTGTCGTAGCCGGCCTTATCGTAGGCGGGCTTATCGAACGGCTTCTTGGTGAATGATTTCTTTTCGAACGGTTTCTTGTCGAATGCCTTTGGTTTGAATGCCTTCGGCTTCGCATGCGGCGCGCGCTCGGCGCCAAGATCCGGCGCCTCGTTGACGCGCGTAATGCGCAACTGCTGCTTCTTCACCCACACTTTCTTCAGGTGCCGGAAAATCTCCTCCGACATGCTGTCGGGCAGATCGATCAGGCTATGATCGTCGCGGATGTCGATGCGGCCGATGTTCTTGCTGTCGACGCCGGCTTCATTGGCGATTGCGCCGACGATGTTGCCCGGCTGCACGCCGTGGACTTTGCCGACTTCGATGCGATACGTCTGAAAACCTTTTTCGGCGCCACGCGGGCGTTCGTCACGATGTGGACGTTGCGGCGCGCCGGTGGACGGCTTGGGCGCGCCGCGTTCGAACGGGCGCGCCGCGCGCGAATCCTCGCGGGCTCGCGGTCGCATGGTGTCGAGCGGTTTCTCGAAACGCGGCGGGGCTTTCAGCAACAGCGGTTCCTTGCCTTGCACCACGCGCGCCAGTGCCGCCGCAATCTCCACTGCCGGCACGTTGCTTTCACGCTCGTATTGCTCGATCAGTTCGCGGAACGGACCGAGATCGTCCGCCGCCATCGAGGCGGATATGCGCTGCTTGAACTTGGCGATGCGCTGATCGTTCACTGCCTCGACGCTCGGCAACTGCATCTCGGCGATCGGCTGGCGCGTGGCGCGTTCGATCGCCTGCAGCATGCGTTTCTCGCGCGGCGCCACGAACAGGATCGCTTCGCCGCTGCGCCCGGCGCGGCCGGTGCGCCCTATGCGATGCACGTACGCTTCAGTGTCCGTCGGGATGTCGTAATTCAACACATGACTGATGCGTTCAACGTCGAGGCCGCGCGCCGCCACGTCGGTCGCCACGAGGATGTCGATCTGGCCGTCCTTGAGCTGCTGGATCGTGCGCTCGCGCACCGCCTGCACGACGTCGCCGTTGATCGCCGCCGCCGAAAATCCACGCGCCTGTAATTTCTGCGCAAGTTCTTCAGTCGCCTGCTTGGTGCGCATGAACACAAGCATGGCCACGAACGGCTCCACTTCGAGAATGCGCGTGAGCGCGTCAAGCTTCTGCATGCCGCTCACGTACCAATAGCGCTGGCGGATGTTCGACGCGGTAGTGGTCTTGGCTTTGATCGCGATCTCGACGGGATTGCGCAGGTAGGTCTGCGCGATGCGCCTGATCTGCGCCGGCATCGTGGCCGAGAACAGCGCGATCTGACGCTTGGGCGGGGTTTTCTTCAGCACCGTCTCGACGTCGTCGATGAAGCCCATGCGCAGCATTTCGTCGGCTTCGTCGAGCACTAGCGTGGTCAATTGCGAAAGATCGAGCGAGCCGCGCTCCAAGTGATCGATCACGCGCCCCGGTGTGCCGACGACGACGTGCACGCCGCGCTTGAGACCGCCGAGCTGCGGACCATAACTCTGGCCGCCGTAAATCGGCAGCACGTGGAAACCGGGCAGGTTCCTCGCATAGCGCTGAAACGCTTCGGCAACCTGGATCGCGAGTTCGCGCGTTGGCGCCAGTACCAGTGCCTGCGGTTTGCTGCGGCTCAAATCCAGCCGCGACAGGATCGGCAGCGCGAATGCGGCGGTCTTGCCGGTGCCGGTCTGCGCCTGGCCGAGCACATCGTTGCCGGCCAGCAAAGGCGGGATCGTCGCCGCCTGAATGGGCGACGGCGTTTCGTAGCCAACATCGGCCAGTGACGCCAGCAGGGCATCGGCAAGGCCAAGCTGGTCGAAGGCAAGGGCTACACTCGGTTTTTCGCTGTGGGGCACGGCTGTCGCGGCCTCGCCGGAAGGAATCAGGTCGAGCAGTTTACTGCGTTGCGCGATGTGGTATCCGTTCGTTTTCACGCTGCTGGATTGACACTGGCATCAGGTGGAAATCGGCCTATACTGGCCACGTCCGCGCCGGGCCGCCCGCGCGGACTAGAAGTCCACCAACGAGGGTCACTCCACTTTGGCCACGCCTGCAAAAAAAACCAGCCCGAAAACCAGAACCCGTTCCGCCTCCACATCCGCAGCGAAGAAGACCGATCCGGTCGAGATCCTGCGCCAACAAGTTCTCGCCGCTCTGGATGAGCTCAAGGCGAAAGACGTCAAGGAAATCGACGTCCGCGGCAAGACCAGCATTGCCGACATCCTCATCATTGCCAGCGGCACTTCCACCCGCCACGTGAAGTCCCTCGCCGACGAAGTCGTCAGGTTCGTGAAGAAAGCGGGCATGATGCCGCTCGGCGTGGAAGGCCAGCGCGAAGCCGAATGGGTGCTCGTCGATCTCGGCGACATCATCGTGCACGTGATGCTGCCGCGTATTCGCGAGTTCTATGGTCTGGAACGGCTGTGGACGGTGGGCGACGAAATGCCAGTGGCCGCCAACTCGGATTGAGTCTCGCTTATCCGCACATGACGTATGGTCGATGCGCGCCTGGCTGATCGCCGTCGGCGCGCGCATGCCGGCCTGGGTGCAGGACGGCTATGCCGAATATGCCAAGCGCCTGTCGCGCGACTTGCCTTTGCAACTTGTGGAAATCTCCACAAAGTCGCGCGACCCGGCGCGCGCCACGCTCGAGGAAGGCACCGCGCTGCTCAGCGCCATTCCGGACGGCGCGCATGTCGTCGCACTCGACGGTCGCGGCAAGACCTGGAGCAGTGAAGATCTTGCCGCGCAGCTCGGCCGCTGGCGCATGCAGGGCAAGGACCTGGCATTTCTGATCGGCGGTCCTGATGGATTTGCGCCAGCGGTGTTGACGCGCGCCGATCAGTCCTGGTCGCTCGGCCCAGCTACGCTGCCGCATCCGCTCGTGCGCATCATGGTGGCCGAACAGCTCTATCGCGCAAGCAGTCAGCTCGCCAATCATCCCTATCATCGCGGCTGAGGGCAATCGTCCAATTAGAAACCCGGGGCAGGTCGCTCCTCCCGACGGAAGGAGCGACATTTTCCTTTCACAGAAGACCAGGTTGAAAGCCGTTGGCGAAGATCGTGTCATCGGTATACGGAAAACAGGCCGAGAATTCCGACGTATTGTTTGCACTGTCGGTTGCGGTCGCAGTGATCATTTCACCCGGCAACTGCAGGAAAAAGTTCTGTATGGTCTTGCTGAACGACACCGTGGTCTGGCCATTCGAGGTGAAGGTGGGCAGGGTGATGCTGGTGTGGCCTAGATAGATTTCGCCTTCGCCATAGCCGGACGCATTGCATGCAGGGGAAGCGAAGAACTCGATGCGGTAGTCGCCCGGCGTGCTGGTCAACGTGCCGCTGACGGTACCATTGGTGTGGCCGCCGATCGCACCGGTCAGTATCGGAAAATTCTGATAGCGGTTGGGCGGATCGCCGGCGGGTGGCGTTGAATCGTTATCGTTCGGCGTGACGCCGTCGTAATTCAGATCGATGCCGAGGCCGCCGTTGTCGTGGATGTTGTTGGCGCGCAGAAGATTGTGCTGACCGGTCGAGATGCCGATGCCCGGGAGGTTGTCGGCAATCGTATTGCCGCTGATGGTGTTGTCGTGGGCGTCCTCAATGATCTGCACGCCGCCATGGGTATTGCCAAGATTGTCGCCCGAGGGCGATATGCCGATGTAATTTCCACTGACCGTATTGTCGTGCGCATCGGTGTTCAATAAATCGACCCCTGCGAGGAAGTTGAACCCGATGATGTTATTGCTGACGGTGTTGGTGCGGCCGACGATGCTCAGGCCATACTGGCCGTTGCCCAGGTTGGTGAACTTGCCGGTGCTGTTGTTCCAGCCGATGCCGATATAGTTGTTGATGATCTGATTGTCATGCGACGGTGCGATGCTGCTGCTGCCGCCAGCCAGCGAGATGCCTTCGAAGATCGCATCGCCGATGATGTTGCGACTGTGGTTTTCGCTGCCGCCGATCGTCACGCCGTGCACGCCCAGCCAGACATCGATGCCGTCATGCACCGGAGCCAGCGCGCCGCCGCCGGTTGAACCACCGATGCGTATGCCCTCGATCACGTGGCCGCTGCCGCCGTGCAGGTCGATCGCGGCATTGGTGAAACCGGAGAAGGCGATTCCCTCGAAGGTCGCCGCGCCGGACAATACCTTGAAGCCATTGGCGATATGGTTGGTAGCGCCGTCGAGAATGATGCAGAACACCGCGTCATAGCCGACATCCAGATCGTTCTCCACTGCGCCCGTCTGCGTATAGCCGTTGATCAACACACTGGCGGTAATGTTCGGCAAGGCCGAGCTCAAGGTGATCTTGTGCGGTCCGCAGCCGGTGCCAATGGCGAACTTGATGATGTTGAAACCGCCATTGCTGTTGGCGCTGTTGATTGCCGCACGCAATGAGCCCGCACCCGAATCGTTGTTGTTGGTCACCGACAATATGAACGCATCGTCGACATTGGATTCGTAGGCGCCGCGGTCCGGCGCGCTGCCGACCATGCGCGCACCGCCGTCCAGATCGCTCGCAGGCAGGCCGCCGCGCACGTCGCCGGTTCCGGAATTGATGACCGGTGATGGCGGCGAAACTATCGGGCGATAGTTGCTGTTGAGCTTGGGATCGCCGGTCAGAGTGCCTGCGTTGATGATGTACCCGGGATAATTATGCGTGCCGATCACGTTGTCGACCAGAACGACGGCGTTGTTCTCGTCGAATACGTCCACCTGGTTGCCGTAGAAGATGCTGTTGTACGCAAACAGGCTCGGGTTGCCGTGGTCGCTGTGTCCGTCGAAGTGATCGTAGATGCAGACGCCGTAGCCGCTGGTATTGTTGACGAAGGTATCGTTGATCAATTCCAGGGTCGGCGTGCCGCCGAGCTCATTATCCAATGCCACACTGCAGTCGCCGTTGTTGCCGACAATCAGCGTGTCGACCACCCGGATCGTGCCACCGACATCGTCGTCCTGTTCCCAATCGACGCGCACACTGCCGCTGCCGGCAAATTCATCGCGACGGATCAGCACTTCAGTGCCGGGCGGCAAATCGATATTGCCGGGGATCGGACCAAAATCGCCGTCGCCGATATTGTTGGCTTCGATATCCAGGTACGTGCGTATCGTCAGGCCCTCCAGGGTCAGGTTGCCGTGAATGATGACGCTGTCTTCGCCGGCGCTGTCGTCGAGAATCGTGTTGCCCGCGGCGATATCGCGGCCGGCGCAACTGGCGGTGTAGCCGCCCAGCAACTGTGTCCCGCCCTGCGCGATCGCGTTTGCGTATCCGGTCCAAGGACTGGAATGCAGGTTGTAACTTCCCTGCACGATCTTGACCGTCGTGGGGACGAATTGCGCCTCGGCCAGCGCGGCGGCCAGTTGCGTATCTGTGGAGACGCAGGCCACAGCGTTCGCGGCAATGGCGCCGTGCGCGAACGCCATCAGCCCGCACAGCCCCATTGCGGCCAACCGGTAGCGCACCGCCGAATTGATTTGCTGTTTCATTGCCAGACCCTCCGCACCGGGCAAATGCGCCCGCTCTACCTGGCAATACGCAAACTCCCGGGCAAACGGCGCTGGTTGAACTGACGACCCGTTCACGTCTGCGGTATTCCGAGCTGGTATGCTGATTTTCTTGAGAAAGCCAGTGAGCGCGAGCGATGGCGGACGCTTCTGAAATCACTGAGTTGCTGAACGCGGCCAATTCCGGCAATGCGGCGGCACAGGAAACCGTGTTCGCGCTGATTTACGACGAGCTCAAGCGCTGTGCACAGAGGCAGCGCCGCTCGGCGCCCGGCTCATCGATGACCCCGACAGCGCTGGTGCACGAGCTGTTCTTGCGCCTCAGTCAGCGCCATGTCGGCCAGATCGAAAGCCGCGCGCATTTTTTTGCATTGGCAGCGCGCGCCATGCGCCAGATCATCGTCGACCATGCGCGTCGCCAGCAAAGCGTCAAGCGCGGCGGCGAGATCGAAATCACGAACATCGACAACGCGCAGGAACTCGGCGTTCAGAGCGCCGAGGAGGCGCTCGATCTGGATGCCGCACTGACCGACCTTGCCGCACGCAACCCCTATTTGGCACGCGTCGTCGAATGGCATTTTTTTGCCGGCCTCAGCTTCAAGGAAATCGGCACGGAGCTGGGCCGGCAGGAGCGCGCCGTGCACCACGACTGGGAATTCGCCCGCGCCCTGCTGCAGGAATCGATGTTCGGGCAGCGCTCGGCATGAACGCGAACGAGCACGAGAACCTGGAACATCTGCGTTCGCTGTTCGAGCAGAGTCTGGAGCAGCCGGAACCCGAGCGCGACGCCTGGCTGCAGCGCCAGTGCGCGCAGGCGCCCGAGACACTGGCGCGGCTGCGCCGCCTGATTGCGCAACAGCGCAAGCCCGCGGGTGCCCTGGCCAAAGATGCGGCGGGCCTGCTCGGCCGCCTGCTGCCCGACGACAATTCCGGCGCCAATAATATCGGTGCCGATATCGGTCCGTACCGGTTGACGCGATTGCTCGGCGAGGGCGGCATGGGTCGTGTGTTTCTTGCCGAACGTGTCGACGGCCAGTTCCATCAGCAGGTGGCGCTGAAGCTGGTTCGCGGCGAATTTGCCACGGCCGAACTGCACCAGCGCTTCCTGCGCGAACGCGATACATTGGCGCGTCTGGCGCACCCGAATATCGCGCAATTGCATGATGGCGGCGTGAGTGTGGCCGGTGCGCCGTATTTCACCCTGGAATTCATCGACGGCGAGCCGATCACGCACTGGTGTGACGCGCGCTCTCTGGATATCCGCGGGCGCTTGCGCCTGATGATGAAAGTCTGCGATGCCGTGCAATATGCGCACCGTAATCTGATCGTGCATCGCGACCTGAAACCATCGAATATTCTGGTGACCGCATCGGGTGAACCGAAGCTGCTCGATTTCGGCATTGCCAAACCGCTCACGCACGATGCCGCTGCCGGGTTGACCAATACCCAGGCGACGCCGATGACGCGCGAATACGCCGCACCCGAACAGCTGCTCGGCGACCCGATCACCACGGCAACCGACGTCTACGCGCTCGGGGTACTTATATACCTTTTGCTTTGCGGACAAATGCCATACCGGCGCGCGGCGCTGGGTGAAATCAGTTGGACCAAGGCGATCCTCGAAGAAGCGCCAGAACCGCTAGAGCGGGCGGTTGACCGCGAAGAGGCTGGTACCGGCCGGTCTTCGGCGGAGTCAGTCGCTGTCGCAGGGGATGCCGTTGCCCGCGTGCGTGGCGTTTCGCCGCAGACGCTGAAACGAACGTTGCGCGGCGATCTGGAGCGCATCGTCCAGCGCGCCTTGGCAAAGGCGCCGGAAGCGCGTTATCCGACGGTCAGTGCCATGGCCGACGACCTGCGCGCGTTTCTGGACGGACGGCCGATCAGCGGTGGGACGCGCAGGTATAAATTGCGCAAATTTGTGCGCCGCCATTGGCTACCGCTGGCGGCCAGTGCGCTGGTGTTCCTGGTGGTACTGACGGCGGCCGTCGGTCTGGCCTGGGAATCGGCACAGGTTGAACGACAGGCGCGCACCGCGCGCGCGGTCAAGGATTTCGCGCTCGACATTTTCAAGAAGGCCAATCCGAACGTGGCGCGTGGCAAGGCGCTCACGCTGCGCGACGCGGTCGATGAAGGGGTGCAGCGCGCGGACAAGATCCCGGACGAGCAGGCGCAGGTCAAGGCGGAAATTCTCAACACGCTCGGCACCGTGTACTACCAGCTCGGCGTGCACAAGCAGGCCTACGCGCTGCACCGGCGCGCGTTCGATTTGGTGCAAGCGCGTCCCGACGCTGCGGTACTGGCATCCGAGGCGGAGCGTTTTGCTGCGGTCGAGGCCGGCACGATGGGTGACCTGACCCAGGCGCAGCAGTTCGCCGACGACGCCGTGCAGCGCCTGCGCTCGGCACGCGGGCCGCGTCTGCTGCTGGCGCGTGCGCTGTCGACCGCCGGTTGGGTGGCGGCCAAACGCGAGGATCAAATGCGCTTGCAACAGACCAGCGACGAGGGTCTCGCGCTTGCGCAGGAATCACCATCCGACGATGAAATCACGTATCTGGCGATGGAGCAGAAGGCAACCTTGTCGCGCAAGCAACACCAGCTGCCGCAGGCGATCGAGTTCTACAAAAAGGCGCTCGAACTGACCACGCGCGTGGAAGGCGTCGGCGAGCAACAGGGCATTACCTACCGCCAGCAGATCGGCGCGGCATACGGCCTGATGGGTCGCTACGCCGAGGGCAAGCCGTACTTGCAGGAAGCGTTCGACCTGGCCAAGCGCGCGTTCGGCGAGAACGGCACGCGCGCGCTGCGTATTGGGGAGATTCTCGGCGTCGACGATTTCGAAAGCGGCGACGTGCTCGGCGCCGAAGCCCATTTCGCCCAGCTGATCGCTCTCGGCGAAACGCACGTTCCGCCTGATGAAAACGTGCTGTCCGAACTACGCCTCAACCATGCCGAGACCCTGGTCAGCCTGGGTCGCTATGAACTCGCCGAACCGCCGCTGCTGCGTGTGCGCGAATACCTTGCCGCGCATGAGGGCAGCGATCCTGCCGAACGCAGCGAAGCCTTATCGACGTTGGGCGAGCTATATCGGCTGACCGGCCGCCTCGAACTAGCCGAGCGCGAACAGCGCGAAGCACTTGCGATTCTGGCCGCGGCGAAGATGGACTACACCGGTCCCGTCAATGCGCGGTTGTGTCGGGTTCTTCTCGATCGCGGCCAGCTTGAGCCGGCTCTGCTGGCTGGGCGGGAGGCGAGCGACAATGCGCTCAAGATCGCCGGTGAACGCGCGCACGACACGGCACTCGCGCGTTATGCCTACGGTCTGGCGCTGGCTGCGGCCGGACACGAGGACGACGCCGCGCAGCAGTTCCGCGACGCGCTGCATTCTTACGCCCTGTTGCTGCCGCCGGATGGCCTGCATTTCAGTTCGGCCGATGTGCGCTTGTCGCTTGCCGAGCTCCTGGCGCGGCAGCCGGAACAGCACGCTGAGAGCGAGCGCCTGGTCGAACAGGCTGTGCAGCTGCGCAGCGCGGTATTCGGGCCCGACGACGCGCGCACCCGCGAAGCCCGCGCCCGCGGCAGACAGGCGGCCGCCGCGAACTGAACCGCGAGCCGCGGTACCTTTCGGCGCTCTCGTCGTTTTACCCAACTGCGGGAAATTCCGGATGGCCGGATATGCAGGCGCTGGTATGCTGCCGCTGGAGCTGTGACGGTTGCGTGCAATGGCGGAAAGGCCGGAAATAACCGAGTTGTTGAACGCAGCCAATTCCGGCGACACCGCGGCGCAGGACGCCGCCTACGCTTTGCTCTACGACGAACTTAAGCGCTGCGCGCACCGGCAGAGCGAAGTGGCGCCGGATTCGTCGCTGTCGGCGACGGCGCTGGTCAGCGAGCTCTACATCAAGCTGCACGAGGGCCAGCTCGAACGCATCCACAACCGGCGGCATTTTTTCGCGCTCGCGGCGCGCGCGATGCGCCAGATCACGATCGATCATGCGCGAATGCGGATGCGCGCCAAGCGCGGTGGCGGCGCCGAACATTGCGAAGTCGACACCAATGCGCTCGGCGCGACGACGGCTGAACAGACGCTAGAACTCGATGCTGCGCTGACTCGCCTGGGCGAGCGCGACGCGGATCTGGCACTGGTCGTCGAGTTGCATTTTTTTGGTGGATTGACATTTCAGGCCCTCGCGACCGAACTCGGACGCCACGAACGTACCGTGCGCCACGACTGGGAGCTTGCGCGCGCGTATCTGCGACAGGCGCTCGAAGGAACCGCATTGTGAGCGGCACCGATCGCTGGCATCACATCAAAAGCCTGTTCCGCGGGGCGCAGCAAGTAGCGGCGGGCGAGCGTCAGGCCTGGCTCGAGCGCGAATGCGCCGACGATCGCGAGCTGCTGGGCGACGTTACCCGTCTGCTGGCCGCGCAAGGCTCCTCGGACGACCTGCTTGATGCCGGTGCAACCGGCCTCCTGCGGAACATGCGCGATGCGGCGCCGCGTGCCGATCTCGCCGGCTCGCGCATCGGCGCCTATCGCCTCGTGCGCCGGCTCGGCGAAGGCGGCATGGGTGTGGTCTACCTCGCCGAACGTGAAGCTGGCGACTTCACCCAGCGCGTCGCCTTGAAACTTTTGCGCGCCGATTTCGCCGGCGCAGCGACGCATGAACGTTTCGAGCGCGAACGAAGCTTCCTCGCGCAGCTCGTGCATGCGCATGTCGCCCAACTGCACGAGGGTGGCGTTACCGACGATGGGACTCCGTATTTCACGCTCGAGTATGTCGAAGGCGAGACGATCACGGCATTTTGCGACGCGCGCCGGCTCGACGTGCGCAGCCGTGCCGAGCTTGTGCTCCAGGTCTGCGCCGCGGTCGCCTATGCACATCGCAATCTGATCGTGCATCGCGACCTGAAGCCGTCGAATATCTTCGTCACCGGCGATGGCGACGTGAAACTTCTCGACTTCGGCATCGCCAAACTTGTCGATCCCGAAGCCGCGGCCGGACAAACGGCGACGCACTCGCGCTTGATGACGCCGGAATACGCCGCGCCGGAACAGGTGCTCGGCGAAGCGATCACGACTGCGACTGACGTCTACGCCATCGGCGTGCTGCTTTATGAACTTTTCAGCGGACGCTTGCCGTACGCGCGCGCCGACGCAGGGACGATCAGCTACCCGAAGGCGGTCGTCGAGGAATCACCGGAGCCATTCCACCGCGCCCTGCAACGCACGACGCGCCGCTCGAACACCACGGCGGAAGAGGTCGCCGCCGCGCGGGCCACGACGTTGCCCGGACTGCGCCGCAGCTTGCGCGGCGACCTCGAGCGCGTTGTCCAACGCGCGCTGGCCAAGCAGCCCGATGCGCGTTATGCGTCGGTGGCGGCGCTGGCGGACGACCTGCGTGCATTCATCGACGGCCGGGCGATCAGCGGCGGCAGCCGGCGTTATCGCCTGCGCATGTTCATGCGCCGGCACTGGCTGCCGCTCTCCGCCGCGGCGCTGTTGGCCCTGGTGCTGGTTGCCAGCGGCACGGCAATCGTCTGGCAGTCGCGCCAGATCGCGCGTGAAGCGCAGACCACGCTCGCCGTGAAGGACTTCCTGCTCGGCCTGTTCACCGCGGTCGATCCGATTCTTGCCAAGGGTCGCATGATCACTGCCAACGAACTGCTCGACCGCGGCACCGAGCGTGTAGGCTCGAATACGACGCTGGATGCCGAGCAAAGAGCCGAGATTCAGGCGACGCTGGGGCGCATTTACTCGCGGCTAGGCATGTACGCCCAGGGCGACAAATTGCAGGCTTCGGCGATCCCCGCGCTGGCGACGAACACCGGGTTGCTCGCTCGCACGCAGCGCGAGCGCGCCGAGACCTTGGTCGACCTCGGCGATCTGAAGGCGGCGATGGAGCTGGCGGAGGGCGCAAGGCGAAATATCGAATCCTGGCCGCAGGCGACGATTGCCGATCGCGCCCAGCTGCTGCGCGTGCAAGCGCGCATCGCGACAAGCCAACGCGACTTCGTCGCGGCGACTCGGTACGCGCAGCTCGAATTGGCGCTGGCGCGCCAGATCGCGGACACCGATTCCAAGGCGGTGCTCGATGCGCTGGTGACCTCCGGCGCCGCCCACTGGGGGCTGGATCAAGTCGACGAGGCGGAAGCCGATTATCGCCAGGCACTCGCGCTGGCGGCTCGCGACAGCGATCCCGATTCGTTCGATCTGGCCAAAGTGCGCGGCAATCTGGCCATGGTGTTGCGTAGCAAGTCGCGTTATGCGGAAGCCAAGCAACTCGTGTTGCAGGCATTGGCAACGGAACAAAAGCTGGTTGGCGGCGAGCATGCGCTGACGCTGAACCTGAAGCGCGACCTGGCGTTGACGAATTACCACCTCGGCTTCTATGGCGATGCGCGTAGCATGTTGGAGGAAGTCATCGCCGTACAGCGCCGGCAACTCGGCGCCGCGCACCCGGCAATCGCGGGTGCCGACATCAATCTCGGCTTGCTGCTGGTTGACAGCGGCGATGCCGACGCCGGCGAACGCGCGCTCGACGAAGCGTTGTCGATTTTCGAAAAAAGGTACGGACGTGATTACCCGGGCGCGCGTCTGGCCCTCGGCGACCTCGCGGTCGCGCACATCGCGCAGGGCAAGCTCGAGCAGGCGCGCACGGAATTGCTCGAGGCGATCGAGCGCGAGCGCAAGGCGTCCCAGCCGGAATCCGCTTACTTCACCTACCAATACCGTCTCGGCGAGGTGATGCGGCTGCAGGGCGACGCCGCCGGCGCCCTCGATCTGCAGCGCGCGGCGTTGGCCGTGAGCACGAAAGCGTTCGGCGAAGACAATCGGCATACCGCCGCCGCACACAAGTATCTGGCGCTTTCCCTGCGCGACAGCGGCGACGTCGCGGCGGCCGAGCGCGAGCTGCGCGCGGCTTTGAGCGGCTACGCGAGCGAACCGCCGTTCACCGCGACGGTACGCTACGAGCTCGGCTTGCTGCTGCTCGAACAAGGCGGCGCCGCACGCGAAGAAGGCCTGCAGCAGCTTGGACAGGCGGTGGAGCTGCGCGAGAAATTCCTCGGCGCCGACAATCCGCTGACCAAGCAGGCGCGCGCGGCATTGCGCCGCGCGCAGGGAACGGCCTGAGTTACATCTATGGCGGGTCGAATCCGCTGGCGAAGATCCGGTCGTTGGTCATTGGCTTGCACGCCGAGAATTCCGAAGTGTTGCCCGGTGATCCGTTTGAGGCGGCATCCGTGGCGGTCGCCGAGATGGTCCAGTCGGTCGGTTGCGAGAACGTGACGACCGGGATCGTGAAATCTTTGAACGTCTCGGTTGATTTGATCGTTATCTTGTCGCTGCCGATCCAGATTGCGCCTTCGCCATGGCCCGAAGCGTCGCACGCCGTGTTCGCGTACAGGTCGATGTAGTAATCACCGGGCGTCGTCGTCAGCAGTCCCTTGACGACGGCGACCTCGCTTGGCGCACCCGTCGCCAGCGTCAGCAACGGGAAGTTCAGTCCGCGATTGGCCGTGGACATCGCGAGGACAGTGCCATCGTCGTCGTTCGCCGTGACGCCGAGGCCGGCGAGGTCGATGCCCATGGCGACGTCGTTCGGGTAACCGTTGAAATAAAGACTGTTGAAGCGAATCGTATTACCGAGTCCGTTGACGAGGCGCACACCGGGCCCGGCATTGTATTGAATCGTGTTGGAGCGGATCTTGTTGTCGTGGGCGCTGTTCTCGACACGCACGCCGGTTCCGCCATTACCAACTGGGAGCGTGTTGAAGTCCGTCGGGGCGGCGCCGATGAAATTGTTTTCGATGAAGTTGCCCGTCGCCGACGTGCCGTCGAGGTCGATACCGTCGCTGCCGTTGAAGTCCACGAGATTTCCGGTGATCCGATTGTTCGAGCCGAGCACGTGGATGCCTTTCTTCGCGTTGCCGTGGTCGACGTAGGCGTTCGCGGCCCAGCCGGTGCCGATATAGTTGTTCGTGATCGTATTGACGGTCGCTGCCGGCAGCGAGTTCGGTCCCTGGATGCGAATGCCGTCGATCGTCGCCTCGCCGATGATGTTGCGGTTCGCCGCGTTGTCGCCGCCGATGGCGACATTGCTGACGCCCGCCTCGACGTAAACGCCGTAGCCGGATGGCGCCAGCGTGACACCGCCGACCTTGCCGCCGATGTGGTTGCCCTGTACGCCGTGGCCGGAGCTGCCGCTCAGGTTGATCGCGGCGTCTACAAAGCCGCCGAAGCCAATACCGAGGACGGTCAGCTGCGCATTCGCCGGTGCGTTGGGCCCGACCAGAAACCCGTTGCCGATCGTGTTCGCACCGTCGAGGACGATGCAAATGTTTGCATCGTCGCCGACGTCGAGCGTGTTGTCCGAAGCGCCGCTCTGGCTATAGCCGTTGATGATGACCGGAGCCGCAATTGCCGGCAGGGCGCTCGTCAGATGGATGACCTGCACCGGAGAACAGCCGCCGGGGATCGCGAACGAAATCAGACCGGCGCCGTTCGCGTTCGCGCTGGCGATTGCCGCGCGCAGGGAATCCGTGCCGCTGTTGTTGGTGTTCTTGACCGTGAGCAGGAACGCGTCGTTGATGCTCGATTCGTAGACGCCGCGATCGACGCGCGTGCCGACGACGCG
>Ga0070666_10000487_pt1 | contig 23992 bp, 23 predicted proteins | sample KBSS23metaG_FD_64677 | JGI IMG/M metagenome (GOLD analysis project Ga0070666, IMG submission 64677) | Switchgrass rhizosphere microbial communities from Kellogg Biological Station, Michigan, USA - KBS S2-3 metaG | ecosystem: Host-associated > Plants > Roots > Rhizosphere > Soil ... | reverse complement strand
CTTGTTGTGCATGCCGAGCAGCACCGCTTTCTTTTCGATACCTGCGGCGTTGCGTTGGCTGGCCGGAACGAGCACGCGCGCGTTGCCGTCAGGTTCGACGACGGCGGCGGCGCCGACGAGCTTGAGCTGGAGATCGCGATGTACGCGTTTCACGCCGGGCAGCGCATTGACCTGGTCCCGCACCGCTTCCCATTCGGCGTGCGGAAACAGCCACAGACAACCCGGTTCGAACGGGTTGTAGGTGAACACCAGACGATTGCCGCAACTTTTCGCGATCACCTCGCGGTAAGTCGTCGGCAGGGCCAAGCGGCCCTTATCGTCGAGCGTAATGGCTGTTTCGCCCTGGAACATTTCCCACGAAATCCCACAAAATCCCACCTGCGGCGAACAGTAGTCTCAGGGAATGAGACTGTCAAGGGAAAATTGCTTGCAGATCAAGGGGAAAGGCGCGATTTTGTTAAGAATTAGAGCGCTTTCTGAGGAGTGAACTGGAGTGTTTTGAATTACTTGGTTTTTTTGTATTTTCGGATCGCCCTCTCGCGCAAAAATGCATGCTGCAAAGCAACATCCAGGGTGGGCTGCCGTTCTTGTATAAAAGTGTATTTATATATAAATATTTTTGTAAATATTTATATAAAGCAGGATTTCACTCGGGCTAGCAGGTGCCGGGAGCACCAGCGGGCCGGCATACCGGGCCATCGCCGAAATTCGCTCCTGCAATTTCGGCGTACCGTCCGTCCCTGGACATCGCCGAAATTTGCTCCTGCAATTTCGGCATACCGTCCGTCCCTGGACATCGCCGAAATTTGCTCCTGCAATTTCGGCATACCGTCCGTCCCTGGACATAAAAAAAAGAGTCGGCCGGTAAGCCGGGTTCTGTCGTGGACAGTCATTCCTCTAGGCGCCGCGTCGCCGCGGCGCTCGAGCAACCTACCCGGGAACGGCGCGGGCCACGCCATTGTTCCCCTATGTGGTCTTGCTCCGAGTGGGGTTTGCCATGCCACGCGGCGTTGACCCCGCGCGCGGTGCGCTCTTACCGCACCGTTTCACCATCACCACGCACGTCTTGCGACGCCGTTCGGCTGTCTGCTCTCTGTTGCACTTTCCGTCGGCTCACGCCGCCCAGGCGTTACCTGGCACTCTGCCCTGTGGAGCCCGGACTTTCCTCGAAACGCTTGCGCGCCTCGCGACTGTCTGGCCGACTCCACAGACAGTTTAGCGCGTCTGGGCTGCCACGCGCTGAATCGCTTCGATGCTGCGCTCGACATCGGCGTCCGTTGTCGCCCACGAGGACACGCTGATGCGCATCGCCGTACGTCCTTGCCAGACTGTGATACCGCACCAGCACGTGCCTTCGACTTGCAGCGCAGCGATCACGCGTTGCGTGCGTTCAGCGTCGCCGAACGCGACCATCACCTGATTCAAAGCGATTTCATTGAGTATCTCGAAACCGGCCGCGGACAACGCTTCGGCAAAACGGCGCGCATGCCGACAGGTGCGTTCGATGAGGTCGGCGACCCCGCTGCGACCGAGGGCTCGGAGCGCGGCCCAGATCGGCACGCCGCGCGCACGGCGCGACAGCTCGGGCGTGTAATCGGAAGGATTGCGCCATTCGCTCGTAGTGGGCAGGTACTCGGCCGTGATCGCCATCGCCGCACGCAGTGCGTCGGCGTCGCGCGAGAATGCCAGGCCGCTGTCGTAGGGCACATTGAGCCATTTGTGCGCGTCCGTGGCCCAGGAATCGGCGAGTTCGAGTCCGTGTACCAGATGCGCTCGCGTCGGTGCGAGGCGCGCCCACAAGCCGAACGCGCCGTCGACATGAATCCAGGCGCTGGCGCCGGCGCGAGCACGCACGGCGGCGACGTCGTCGCAGGCGCCGGTGTTCACATTGCCCACTTGTGTACAAATTATCGTCGGACCGGAAACCGGCGGCAGCGCTTCCGGGCGCATGCGCCCTTGCCCGTCCACCGGCACGCGCACGACGCGGTTGCGGCCGAGGCCGAGCATGCCGAGCGCCTTGATCAGCGTCGGATGCGCCTCGGCGCCGACGATCACGGTTATCGGCGGCGCCCCGAACAGGCCGTCGGCTTCGACATTCCAGCCGGCGCGCGCGAGCACGGCATGGCGGCCGGCGGCGAGGCCCACGAAGTTCGCCACGTTGGCGCCGGTGACGAACGCGCCGCCCGCAGTGCGCGGCAGATCCAGCAGTTCGAGCAGCCAGCGCAACGCGGTCTGCTCCAGCCGCGCCGTGGCCGGTGTGATGTTGTAGTAGCCGGTATTCTGGTCCCACGCCGCAACCAGCCAGTCGGCGGCGAGCGCGATCGGCAGCGAACCGCCGATGACGAAGCCGAAGAAGCGCGGGCCGGCCATCGCCATCGTAGCGGGCGAACCATAGCGGTCGAGCAGAGCGAGAATCTGATGCGGATCGTCCGGCATCTCCGGCAACGCGCCATCGAACGCGTCGAGTGCGGCTACCGCTGCCGGATCCGGTGCAACTTTGCGCGCATCGAGGCTCTGCAGGTAGGCGTTGGCGCGATCGACGACGTCTTGCAACAGGTCTTGCATGAAGATCACTCCTCTGTTTCTCCAGCGCCGGCGTACAGCAATTTACGTGATGCGCCGCTGATCTGCGCCGCCAGCTTGGCCGCGCGGCTCGGCGGCAATTCGCGCCGCAGCAGCTCGAACACGCGCCGGCCTTCGACAAGCTTGGCGGCATCCGCATCCGCATCGGCTCCGGCCACGAGCAGCACGAATTCGCCGCGGCGCTGATCGGCATCGGTGTTCACGCGCTCGGCCAGTTCACCGAGCGGACCATCGAGCACGGTTTCGAACAGTTTGGTCAGTTCGCGCGCCAGCACGGCACGGCGAGCAGACCCGAATACGGCAGCAAGATCTTGCAGCGCCTCGGCGATACGGTGGCTGGACTCGTAAAAAATCAGCGTATGCGGCTGCGTCTGCAGGGTCTGCAGATATGCGCGGCGCGCAGCCGGTTTCGGCGGCAAGAAGCCTGCGAACATGAAACGGTCCGACGGCAAGCCCGCCACTGACAATGCGGCGATCGCCGCGCATGCGCCGGGAATCGGACTCACCACGATGCCAGCGGCGCGTGCCGCGCATACCAGACGAAAACCCGGATCGCTGACCAGCGGCGTGCCGGCATCGCTGATCAGCGCGATCTGCGCGCCGTCACGCATGCGTTCGACCAGCAGCAAACTCGCTTCGCGCTCGTTGTGTTCGTGCAGTGCGATCGTGCGCACGCTGCTGCCGATATGCTGGAGCAGCGCGGCGCTATGGCGGGTGTCTTCGGCGGCGATCAGATCGGCACTGCGCAGCACGTCGCGTGCGCGCACGGACAAGTCGTCGAGATTGCCGATCGGCGTCGCGACCACCCAGAGTTTTCCCGCTGGCCGATCCGGTATCATGGACACGGATTCTACGGGAAGCGCCATGCCAGCATTACGTCTATCGCGCCTGCTGATCTGCGGCTTCGCCTGCCTATGGATTTGCGGTTGTATCGAGGTCGGCGCAATGCGCGAGGAACCCGGCGTCGCGCTAGACGCCGAACAGGCGTACCGGCAAGGTGATTTTGATCGCGCCGCGCAGGCGTTCCTGCAACTGGCCGATGCGCATTCCGGCGACCGCGCACATTATCGATTGCGCGCCGCCGAGGCATATCACGAGAACGGCGAAAGCGAGGCCGTCGCGCAGACACTCGAAGGGATAAAGTCCAAGCGCCTGAGCGCCGAAGAAGTCGTGCGCTACAACCTGCTCGCGGCGGAGTTGGCGCTAAACCGGCATGATGCGCCACGCGCCAACCAGTACCTGGATTTCGCCGAGACCACGACGGTCCTGCCGCTACGCCTGCGCGCACTCGAACTGCGCGCGCGCGTCCAGGCCGACGCCGGCAACGCACTGGCCAGCGCACACACGCGCGCGGAACTCGATCGTTGGCTCGGCGGCTCCGATCGCCAACAGAACGAAGCGCAGATCGTCGCCACGCTGCAACCGCTCGGCACCGATGCGTTGAAGCAGCATGCGCAAGCGCTGCAGCCCGGCGACCCGCTGCGGCCATGGCTGGACCAGGCGCTGCGGCGCAACGGCCAGGCTTTGCCGCTGCTGGTGATGCGACCCAATCAGGCCGTCGGCACGCTACGCCAAGGCGAACGCGAGGGCTTCCGCGCTGCGCATCGCATCGCGCTGCTGTTGCCGGACAGCGGTCCGCTCAAGGCCGTGGCGCAACCCGTGCGCGACGGCTTTTTCACCGCGCTTTTCGCCGACACCAATGCGCAACGCGCGGAAGTCTATGTCTTCGACAGCGGCGGCACTGCCGCCGGGGCTGCTGCGGCATACCAGAAAGCGGCGGCGAGCGGCGTGGACCGCATCGTCGGACCGCTATCGCGCGACGCGGTGTCGGCGGTGTTCGCGCAAGGACGTCTGGCCGTGCCGGTGCTCGCACTGAATCAGCCCGAGCGCGGCGAGCCGCCGCCACCGGGCAGCGCGGCATTCGGCCTCAACCCCGACACCGAAGCGGCGCAAGCCGCCGAACATGTGCGCGAACGCGGCATCACCCGTGCTGTGATCATCACCGCGACCGAAGATTGGGCCGAGCGCGCCGCGCTCGCGTTCCGCGCGCAGTTCGAAAGCAGCAGCGCGCAGATCGTCGGCGAAGCGCGCGTGCAGGACAATGAAGTAAACTTTTCCACAATGATACGTCAGGCCCTGGCGGGCGTAACGCCGACGTCCAATGCCGCCCCGGCAACCGGTACGACGCCCGCGCCGGCCGATGCGGCGATTTTCATCAGCATGCGCCCGCAGCAGGCACGTCTGCTGCTGCCGCAACTCAAGCTCGCCGGTTACGCCAGCGTGCCGGTGTTCGCCACATCGCATATTTATTCCGGCAGCAGCAACCCGGGCCTGGACCGCGATTTGGACGGCGTGGAGTTCTGCGACGCGCCCTGGCTATTCGATGCCGTGCTCGGCTTGCCCAAGCGTTCCGAGATCATGCGCACGCTCGACAGCGCACGTGGTGCCGGGGGCCGCCTGTTCGCGCTCGGCATGGACGCGTACGCGTTGCTGCCGTATCTGGATTGGCTCGCGCAACGCCCGGACAGCTACGTGGCCGGCGCGACCGGGCAGCTCACGGCAGACAATCTCGGCCGCATCCAGCGGCTGCTGACCTGGGCGCGCTTCGACAACGGCACGCCGCATCCGCTCAATGGCGGCTTGCAGATGAGTGCCGCACCGCCGCAGTGACGACGCGCGACACCGGTGCCGCCTGGGAGAATGCCGCGCTGGCGCACCTCACTGGCGCCGGCCTGCAGCTGCTGGAGCGCAACTTCACCTGTCGCCACGGCGAACTGGACTTGGTCATGCGCGAAGGCGATTGCGTCGTTTTTGTCGAAGTGCGCTACCGCGGTTCGCTTGGCCGCGGCGACGGCACGGCTTCGGTTGGCGCGGCCAAGCGCGCGAAACTCGTGCGCGCCGCGCAGGTCTACCTGCTTGCGCGGCCGCGACTCGCGGCCGCGCCGTGCCGTTTCGACGTGATCGGCTGTGCCGGCACGCTGCACAAGCCGCAAATCGACTGGATCCGCTGCGCATTCGAAGCTTATTAGGAACTAAAAAATGTATAAAAAAATACTCTTTGTCTTGCTCGCGCTGCCGCTGTTGCACGGCTGCATTGCTGTTTTCGCCGGCGGCGCCGTCGCCGGTGCGAATGTCGTCCACGACCGGCGCTCGTTCGGCCGCGTGCTCGAGGACCGCAACCTGCAGCTCAGCGTGCTCGACAAAATCAATCGTGACAAGGCCATGGTGCGCGACAACAACCACGTCAAGGTCGTGGTGTACGACGGCAGCGTGCTGCTGTGCGGGCAGCTGCGCAGCGCCGAGCTCAAACAGCGTGCGCAAACAATCGCCGAATCGTTCGAAGGCATCGCGCGGCTGGTCAACGATATCGAAGTCACCGATGCGCCGCAGGGGTTCTGGCGCCGGCGCGAGGACAACGCCCAGTCGGCGCGCGTGAAAACGGCGCTGCTCGATATCACGAGCATGCCGGGCTTCGATCCCACGCGCATCAATGTCACCGCCGCGCACGGCGTGGTCTACCTGATGGGGCTAGTCACGCACGAAGAGGACGCTGCCGTGACCGAAATCGCACGCAACGTCGGCGGCGTCGACAAGGTCGTCAAGGTTTTTGAGTACACCGATTGACGTGTGCCGCGCGCTGTCCGTAGGGCTCGCGCTCGACTTTTTGGCGAGGCGATCAGGTTCGACGCGGCCGTATGCGCCGCGTACGAATACGCCAATTAAATCCAGGGAACTGCTGCCGGATCTAGAACAGGCGTAACGCGAGCAGCAGTGCGAGCGCGGCATACAAACCGGCGAGCGCATCATCGAGCATCACGCCGAAGCCGCCGTGCACCTGGGCGTCAGCCCACGACACGGGCCAGGGCTTGGCGATGTCGAATATGCGAAAAAGTATAAATCCGGCGAAAATCCACCACCACGGTCGTGGCATGAAGAGCAACGGCAGCAGCGCGAGCCACTGGCCGACGAACTCGTCCCAGACCACCGCGCCCGGGTCGGCGATTTTCAGCACGCGCACCGCCCAATCGCAGGCCCATATGCCCAGCGCAAATGCGAGTGCGAGTGCGACGAGATAGTACGGCCACGGCAGTTCGCGCAGCGCGAGCCACGGCAGCAGCGCGGCCAGCGAACCGGCCGTGCCGGGAGCACCGGGAATCAATCCCGAACCGAAGCCGCAGGCGATCCAACCGGCCGGATGCGCGAGCAAGGCGCGGCGCTGATCGGAAACTCGCGTCACGCGAAGTGTTCCCAGCCGGCTTGCGGCAGGATCACGGGATTGCCCGCGCCGTCGCGCGCACGCACGCCCGCATCGGCGACAATGCGGCCGATGCGCGTCGCCGCGCAGCCGGTGCGCGCGAGATCGCCGAGCAGCGCCGCGGCGATCGCGTCAGGCGCGGTGAAACACAATTCATAGTCGTCGCCGCCGGAAAGCTGGAACGCGCGACGCGTCGATGCGTTCGCCGCCGCCAGCAATGCCGCGGATGACGGCAAGTTGTCGACATCGATCTCTGCGCCCACGCCACTCGCCGCGCACACATGTCCGAGATCGGCCAGCAAGCCGTCGGAAACGTCGATGCAGGCGCTGGCACGTCCGCGCAGGACGAGACCCTGCGCGATGCGCGGCGTCGGCCGGTTCAATCGTTCCATCAGAGCCAGCGTTGCGGGCTCGGCAAAAGTCGGCTGATCGACCAGACGCAGCCCCGCGGCCGCGTCGCCGAGCGTGCCGGTGACATACACGGCATCGCCGGGACGGGCACCGCTGCGCAATAGCGCAGCATCTTCGGGCACGAATCCGTGCACGGCGACAGTGATGCTCAATGGGCCTTGGGTGGTATCGCCGCCGACAAGCGCGAGCTTGTACTCACGCGCAAGCACGGCGAAACCATCGGCGAATTCGCTAACCCAGTGCGCATCCGCCTGCGGCAGCGTGAGCGCGAGCGTCGCCCAGGCGGGCGTGGCGCCCATCGCGGCGAGGTCGGACAGATTCACCGCGAGAGCTTTCCAGCCGATGTCGTACGCTGCCGTCGATGCCGGGAAATGCACGCCGGCAACCAGGGTATCGGTGCTGACGGCAAGCAGTTGTCCAGCCGGCACGGCCAGCAGAGCCGCGTCGTCGCCGATGCCGAGCCGGACATCCTCGCGCGTGAGCGCGCAGCGTTCGCGAATCAGCGCGATCAGGTCGAACTCGGCCATTTTAGGCCCGCGCGGCTTCGCCGCCTCGCCACTCCTTGGCCGCCTTGTCGAGCACACCATTGATGTAGGTGTGGCCGTGCTCGGCGCCGAACCGCTTCGTCACTTCGATCGCCTCGTTGAGCACGACGCGATACGGCACGTCCGGACGATGACGCAGTTCGTATGCAGCCAGACGCAATACGGCGCGTTCGATCGGATCGACTTGCGCCATGTCGCGGTCGAGGAACGGGGCGAGTGCCGCATCGATTTCCGCGCAATGTTTTTCCACGCCGCGCAGCAGATCCTCGAAATATTCGAGATCGGCGATCTCCATATCCTGCTCGTGGCGGAACTCCTCGATGACGAGCGGCATCGGGTTGCCGCCGACCTGCCACGCGTACACGGCCTGCGCGGCTCTTCGACGCGCGCGCGAGCGCGCGGCGAGATCGAGGCCAGCAGGGCGCTGATGTTGAGTCATATTTTTTTCCACAAATCCACAATTTCCATCGCGGCGAGCGCGACTTCCGCGCCCTTGTTGCCGTGCGCGCCGCCGGCGCGCGCCTGTGCGTCCTCGTGCCGTTCGACGGCGAGCACGCCATTGAGCACCGCCACGCCGTGATCGAGCGCCACGCGCATCAGGCCTTGTGCGCAACCGTCAGCGACGTGTTCGTAGTGGCGCGTCTCGCCGCGTACGACACAGCCGAGTGCGATGATCGCAGCGTAACGGTCGGTGAGCGCGAGTTTCTCCGCCGCGAGCGGAATCTCCCAGGCACCCGGCACGCGCAGCAGGTCGATGTTGCCTTCGGCGACGCCGTGATCCGCAAATGCCCGGCGGGCGCCGTCGATCAGCGCATCAACGATGCCCGGATTCCAGCGGCTGGCGATGATCGCGAAGCGGGCGTCGTCATGCACGCGCACCTCGCCGGCGAAAGTCGGCATGACGCATTGTCCTCATGCGGCTAGAGTCGCAAGTCTACCGGAGCGGCGCGTCGGCGTCGCCGATCGGTTCGTAGCCGATCACTTCCAACCCGAATCCGCCCAAGCCGAGGAAACGCCGCGGCGTGCCGAGCACGCGCAGCCGGCGCGCACCGAGGTCGGCCAAAATCTGCGCGCCGACGCCGTGGCGGCGCCAGTCGTGCGTTTCGTCCCGCGCTGGCTGAAGCGGCGGCGAAATGCGCTCCAGCGCCGTGTGCGCCTCGTCGGCATCGGCAAGGACGACGACTACGCCACGGCCAAGCGCCGCGATATGCCGCAGCGCCGCAGCCAACGTCACGGCCTGCTCGCCGCGCCGCAGGTGCAATACGTCGGACAGCGTGTCGCGCACGTGCACGCGCGCAACCACCGGTTCGCCATCGTCAATCGTCCCGCGCACGAGCGCGAAATGCGGCAGCGGCGAGAGCCGGTCGCGATAGCCATGCAGGCGAAACGCGCCGAATTCGGTTTCGACATCGCGCTCGAACACATGCTCGACGGTTTTTTCCGTCTGCAGCCGGTAACGGATCAGGTCGGCGATCGTACCGACCTTGAGCCCATGCTGGTCGGCGAACGCAAGCAGGTCGGCACCGCGTTTCATCGTGCCGTCGTCGTTGACGATCTCGCACAGGATCGCCGATTGCGACGCCAAGCCGGCCAGACGCACCAGATCGATCGAAGCCTCGGTGTGGCCGGCGCGCATCAGCACGCCGCCTTCGGTGTAGCGCAGCGGAAAAATGTGTCCGGGACGGGCGAAGTCTTGCGGTTGCGAAGCCGCATCGGCGAGGGCACGGATCGTGAGTGCGCGATCGTGCGCGGAGACGCCGGTCGTCGTACCGTGCTTGCAATCCACCGACACAGTGAACGCCGTGCGGTGGCTCTCGTTGTTGTCGCTGACCATCTGCGGCAAGCGCAGCTGCTCCAGGCGCTCGCGCGTCATCGGCTGGCAAATGATGCCGCTGGAATGACGCACGATGAACGCGATAGCCTCTGCCGTCACGGCTTGCGCGGCCATGATCAGATCGCCTTCGTTCTCGCGATCCTCGTCATCGGCGATGACGACCATGCAGCCGGCGCGAATGTCGGCGACGATGTCCGGTATGGAACTGAAGCTCATGGTGTCACTCCCGCGGTCGCCAGCCGCTCCACATAGCGCGCGATCAGATCGACTTCGATGTTCACGGAATCGCCAACCTGCTTGTCGCGAAACGTCGTCACGGCTATCGTGTGCGGAATAAGGTTTACGCCAAAACGATTTCCATCGACTTCGTTCACGGTGAGACTGACACCATCGATACAGATCGAGCCTTTCGCCGCGACGTAGCGCGCCAGGGCGTTCGGCAGCTCGAACGTCCAGCGTTGCGAGCGCGCTTCGGGCGTTTTCGAGAGCACTGAGCCGACGCCATCAACATGCCCGGAGACGAGGTGGCCACCGAGACTATCCATCAGGCGCAATGATTTTTCCAGATTCACGCCGGCGCCGATATCGAGCGCGCCCAGCGTCGTGCACGAGAGCGTTTCCACCGAGACATCGGCCGCGAAACCCGCGCCTGACAATTCGACCGTAGTCAAACACACACCGGACACGCAGAGGCTGTCGCCGATCGCGACATCGGCCATATCCATGCCCGCTGCGTCTATCCACAGCCGCGTGTCGCCGTCGCGCGCTTCGCTGCGTGCAATGGTGCCGACGCATTGGATTATCCCGGTAAACATTTCATTCTCGCAATAACAGGCGCTGATCGCTGCCGATCTGGCGCTGGTCGATCACGCGCAAGCGACGTGCCGCGTCCATCGACGTCAGCGCCGGCAGACTCAGCAGCGGGCGCGCCTCGCTGCCGAGCACGACCGGCGCGACATAGAGCAGCAGCTCGTCGACGTAACCCGCTGCAAACAAGGCGCCGCACAGCGTCGGTCCGGCTTCGACTTGCAATTCGTTGATGCCGCGTTCGGCAAGCGTGGCCAGCACAGCTCCAAGATCGAGCCGGTCGTCGCGCAGCGGCGCAGCCGCAAGCTCCGCTTGCGCAAAACGCGTATCCACGGCGCTAGCGTCCTCGCCGTGAAAAATCAGTGTCGGCGCGCTGCCGTCGAGCACCTGCGCGCCGGCAGGCGTGCGCAGCGTGCAATCCAGCACCACGCGCTGCGGCGCTTTGAATTCGATGCCGTCGCCGAGTCGCACGGTCAAGCGTGGATCATCCGCCAGCACGGTGCCGCTGCCGGTCAGGATCGCCGAACTGCGTGCGCGCCAGTGCTGCACATCCGCGCGCGCCGCAGCGCCGGTGATCCACTTGGATTGTCCATTCGCGAGTGCCGTGCGGCCGTCCAGACTCATCGCCAGTTTCACTCGCAGCCAAGGGCGCCGACGCTCGATGCGCGAAAAGAAGCCGCGGTTGAGATCGCGGGCGGCATCGCGCGACAGGCCGGTTTGCACGGCGATGCCGGCGGCGCGCAACTTTTCCAGGCCGCGGCCGTCGACTTTGGGAAACGGGTCCTCACTCGCGACGACGACGCGGGAAACGCCGGCGGCGATCAGCGCATCCGCGCATGGCGGTGTCCTGCCGAAGTGCGCGCAGGGTTCCAGCGTGACGTATGCGGTCGCACCGCGCGCGCGTTCGCCGGCGGCGCGCAAGGCAAATACCTCGGCGTGCGGCTCGCCGGCGCGCCGGTGCCAGCCTGCGCCGACAATTTCCTCTCCGTGCGCGAGCACGCAACCGACCCGCGGGTTCGGCTGCGTCGTGTACAGACCGAGCTCGGCCTGGCGCAGCGCACGCGCCATATGCGCGTGATCAAGTGCGGAGAACTCGGAATTCGCGCTTCGAGCATCTGGACTTGACGCAGACATCAATGCTTCTTTTTCTGCATCGACTTCGCAACCTCGCCCAGCAGCGGCAACTGCAGACCTTCCAGTTCGGGCAGATCCTTCTCGAGCTTTTCGATCTCTTCGCGGAATGCCTGCACGTCTTCGAAGCGACGATAGACAGAAGCAAAACGCACATAAGCGACCTGATCCAGACGCTTCAACTCGCTCATCACCCATTCGCCGATCAACCGCGACGGCACTTCGCGCTCGGCCACGACGCGCAACTGGCGCACCACTTCGCGCACGACGTTCTCGACCGCATCGCTCGCCACCGGCCGCTTCTGCAACGCGCGCTCCACGCCGGTGCGCAGCTTGTGCGCATCGAACGCCTCGCGTCGGCCGTCGCTCTTCACTATCGCCGGCAGCTTGATTTCCGCTGATTCAAACGTGTTGAAGCGTTCGCCGCATTGTTCGCACTGGCGACGTCGGCGTATCGACGTGCCGTCGTCGATCTCGCGCGAGTCGATCACGCGCGTGTCGTCGTGCTGGCAGAACGGACAATGCACGTGGACTTATGCGCCGTAGACCGGATACTTGCGGCACTGTGCCGTCACTTTGTCGCGCACCGCCGCGATGATCTTCTCGTCGGCCGGCGCATCGAGCACGTCGCAGATCCAGTTCGCCAGATCCGTGCAATCGTTTTCCTGATAGCCGCGCGTGGTCACTGCCGGCGTGCCGACACGCAGACCCGAAGTCACGAACGGCTTTTGCGGATCATTCGGCACGGCGTTCTTGTTGACGGTGATATGCGCCTTGCCGAGTGCGGCTTCGGCATCCTTGCCGGTGAGCTTCTTGCCGATCAGATCGACGAGGAACAGGTGATTCTGCGTGCCTCCGGAAACGATCTTGTAGCCGCGTGTGATCAGGGCCTTGGCCATCGCCTGCGCGTTCTTCACAACTTGCTGCTGATAGCTCTTGAACTCGGGTTCCAGCGCTTCCTTGAACGCGACGGCTTTCGCGGCGATGACGTGCATCAGCGGTCCGCCCTGGATGCCCGGAAACACGATAGCCTGCAGCTTCTTCTGGATCTCCTCGCCGGCATTCTTGGCCACGATCAAACCGCCGCGGGGGCCGCGCAGCGTCTTGTGCGTGGTCGAGGTGACCACGTGCGCATGCGGCAATGGACTCGGATACACGCCCGCCGCGATGAGCCCCGCGACATGCGCCATGTCGACAAACAGATACGCGCCGACTTTGTCCGCAATCGCGCGCATGCGCGCCCAATCCACGACCTGCGAATACGCCGAAAAGCCGGCGACGACCATCTTCGGTTTGTGCTCGAGTGCGAGCCGCTCGACCTCGGCGTAGTCGATCATGCCGTTCGCATCGACACCGTATTGGACCGCGTTGAGGATCTTGCCGGACAGGTTGACTTTCGCGCCGTGCGTGAGGTGGCCGCCATGCGCGAGCGACATGCCCAGGATCGTGTCGCCGGGATTGAGCAGCGCAAAGTACACGGCCTGGTTCGCCTGCGAGCCGGAATGCGGCTGCACGTTGGCGTAGTCGCAATCGAACAGTTGCTTCAGACGTTCGATCGCAAGCCGCTCGGCGACGTCGACGAACTCGCAGCCGCCGTAATAGCGCTTGCCCGGGTAGCCTTCGGCGTACTTGTTCGTGAGCACCGAACCTTGCGCCTCCAGCACGCGCGGACTCGCGTAGTTCTCCGAGGCGATCAGCTCGACGTGATCTTCCTGGCGCTGGCGTTCGGCGACGATCGCTTGGGCTAGCTCAGGGTCGTAGCCTTCGATGCGAAGGTTCTTGGCAAACATCGGATTCTCCGGGCGGCGGCGGCAGACAAGATGACAATGGTAGCGGTTTTAGGGGCCTCTGAATAAGCTGCTGCGCTCGACATATCACGCGCCGGCGGTGCTCGGAATCCTCATGTACTGACGTGTACACTCCGGTTCCTGCGCTCCGGCGACGCGCGATCTGCCTTCGCTCGCAACGCTTATTCAGAGGCTCCTTTGGCCTTTTTCAGCAGCGATCAATGGCGTCAGAGGTCCGCATCGGCGATAATTGCAGGTTGACGTTTCAACTCATTTTCGCAGGAATTCCATGCAATACATCTACACCATGATCGGGGTGTCGAAAGTCGTGCCCCCGAAGCGCGAGATCATCAAGGACATCTCGCTGAGCTTCTTCCCCGGCGCCAAGATCGGCTTGTTGGGAGTCAATGGCTCGGGCAAGTCGACCGTGCTGCGCATCATGGCCGGCGTCGATACCGAGTACAACGGCGAGTCGCGGCCGCAGCCGGGTATCAAGATCGGCTATCTCGCCCAGGAACCGCAGCTCGATCCGGAAAAAACCGTGCGCGAAACGGTCGAGGAAGGCGTGTCGGAAATCACCGATGCGCAGACCCAGCTCGACGCCGTATACGCGGCGTATGCCGAGGAAGGCGCGGATTTCGACAAGCTGGCCGCCGAACAGCAGCGCCTGGAAGCACTGATCGCAGCGAGCGATGGCCACACGCTGGAGCGCACGCTCGAAGTCGCCGCCGATGCGCTGCGCCTGCCGCCGTGGGATGCGAAGATCAAGACGCTGTCCGGTGGCGAGAAGCGCCGCGTCGCGCTATGCCGCTTGCTGCTATCGAAACCCGACATGCTGCTGCTCGACGAGCCCACCAACCATCTCGATGCCGAATCGGTCGAGTGGCTCGAACAATTCCTGCAGAATTTCCCCGGCACCGTCGTCGCGGTCACGCATGACCGCTACTTCCTCGACAACGCGGCCGAGTGGATCCTCGAACTCGACCGCGGCCGCGGCATTCCGTGGAAGGGCAACTATTCGTCGTGGCTGGAGCAGAAGGACGAACGCCTGAAGCAGGAAGCCTCCGGCGAGAAGGCGCGCCAGAAGGCGATCCAGCGCGAACTGGAATGGGCACGGCAGAACGCCAAGGGCGGCCGCAGCAAGGGCAAGGCGCGCCTGGGGCGCATCGAGGAACTGCAATCCGTCGATTACCAGAAACGCAACGAGACGAACGAAATCTTCATCCCGCCCGGCGAGCGCCTCGGCGACTCGGTCATCGAATTCAAGCACGTGTCGAAGGCGTTCGGCGACCGCGTGCTGATCGACGACCTCAGCTTCAAGGTACCTGCCGGCGCCATCGTCGGCATCATCGGCCCCAACGGTGCCGGCAAGTCCACGCTGTTCAAGATGATCACCGGCCAGGAAAAGCCCGACAGCGGCGAGATCATCGAAGGCCAGACGGTGAAGATCGCCCACGTGGACCAGAGCCGCGACAAGCTCGACGGCAAGCACAACGTCTTCCAGGAAATCTCGGGCGGCTCGGACATCCTCAACATCAACGGCATCGAAATCCAGTCGCGCGCCTACATCGGCCGCTTCAACTTCAAGGGCCCAGACCAGCAGAAAATCGTCGGTTCACTTTCCGGCGGCGAGCGCGGCCGCCTGCATCTGGCGAAAACACTTCTGCAGGGCGGCAACGTGCTTTTGCTCGACGAACCGTCGAACGACCTCGACATCGAAACCTTGCGCGCGCTGGAAGACGCGCTGCTCGAATTCCCTGGCAACGCCTTCGTGATCTCGCACGACCGCTGGTTCCTCGACCGCGTCGCGACGCATATCCTCGCCTTCGAAGACGACTCGCACGTGGAGTTCTTCCCCGGCAACTATCGCGAGTACGAGGAAGACAAGAAGCGCCGTCTCGGCGAGGAAGCGGCCAAGCCGCATCGCGTCAAGTACAAGAAGCTGGCGTAGGCGTGTCTTTCATCGCGGCCATCGACGCAGCACAACGGCGCAACGTGTCGCTGCTGTGCGTCGGCCTCGATCCGGAGCCGTCGCGCTTGCCCGAGATCCTGCGCAGCAACGCGGATGCGGTCTTCGAGTTCTGCCGCGCGATCGTGGACGCCACTGCGGATCTCGTGTGCTGCTTCAAGCCGCAGATTGCGCATTTCGCCGCACAGCGAGCGGAAGACGCGCTCGAGCGCCTGATCGCGCATATTCATGCCGCGCATCCGGGCGTGCCGGTGATCCTCGACGCCAAGCGCGGTGACATTGGCTCGACCGCGCAGCATTACGCGACAGAGGCGTTCGACCGCTATCGCGCCGACGCGGTGACGGCGAATCCCTACCTCGGCCGCGACGCGGTGCAGCCATTTCTCGATCGCGCCGATCGCGGCGTGATCCTGCTGTGCCGCACCTCGAATCCCGGCGCGCGCGATTTGCAGGACCTGGATGTCGGCGGCAAGCCGCTGTACCAGCACCTCGCGCAGCTTGTCGCGCGCGACTGGAACGGCAATGGCAACTGCGCGCTTGTCGTTGGCGCCACGTATCCGGAGGAACTTGGCGCAGTGCGCGCGCTTGCCGGCGAACTGCCGATTCTCGTGCCGGGCGTCGGCGCGCAAGGCGGCGACGTCGCGGCGGTGGTGCGCAACGGCAGGAATGCGCAGGGTGCAGGGCTGATCATCAGCTCCTCGCGCGCGATCCTCTACGCAAGCGGCGGTACGGATTTCGCGGATGGTGCGCGGCGCGAGGCGCAGAAGCTGCGCGACGAGATCAACCGCTACCGTTAACCAAGACCGTTCGCGTTGAGCGTAGCTGGCGCAGCCGGAGAAGTCGAAACGCACGACCCTTCGACTTCGCGCCTTCGGCGCTACGCTCAGGGCGAACGGAGCATGCTAATTCGCGCCTTCGGCGCTACGCTCAGGGCGAACGGAGCATGCTAATTCGCGCCTTCGGCGCTACGCTCAGGGCGAACGGAGCATCTAATTCGCGCCTACGGCGCTACGCTCAGGGCGAACGGAGCGGGCTAATTCGCGCTTTCAGCCAGCGCCCGCCATACAACGGCGCCATCGCTGCGTAGTGCATCCAGATTCCGCACCAGGCGAACCCGCGCAAAAACGGATTGCGCGCGGCCGGGTCGAATTTCGTGAACCAGCGCCACATGCCGCGATGCTTGTGAAACGCGACGAAGAACGGTCGCGTGCGGCTCGACGTTCCCTTCACGTGGGTCACGCGCACGTCGCGCGCGCAGGCGACGCGCAGACCGGCGTCGCGCAGGCGGCGGCACAGGTCGACGTCTTCGAAATGCAGGAAATAGCCCTCGTCGAAACCGCCGATACAATCGTATGCGGTTCGCGGCAGCAACAGCAGCGCGCCGGATACGCATTCGACTTCCTCGATCGTGTCGCCTGCGCCGGCTGCGACGAGGTTCGTGCCGCGCAACGCGGGCCAGCGCGAACTCCAGCGCGCCAGACCCAGCGCCGTCATCAACGCCCTGCGTAGTAGCGGATCGCGGCGCCGACTCGCCGGCTCCTGCTCTCCATCAACGCCAACGATGACGGCGCCGAGCACGCCGGTGCGCGCATCCGTATGTGCTCGCAGGCGCGCGAGCGTATCGGCTTCAATGCGGCAATCGGGATTGAGGAACAACAGCATGTCGCCGCGCGCGTGCAGCGCCGCACGATTGCAACCCGCAGCAAAGCCAAGGTTCGCTCCGTTGCGCAGCACCCGCAGGCGCGCGTCGCCGACGCAGCGCAATTCCAGCGCCTCGATCGAGCCATCGCGAGACGCGTTGTCACTGACGATGATTTCCAGCGGCGCTGAACTCTCCAACACGCTGGCGACACACTCGCCCAGCAGCGTGCCGCTGTCGCAGGCGACAATGATGACGCTGGTAAGGCCGGGAACGCGCTCGGCCACGCGTCAGACTGTCGACAGGAGCTTCTCGCCCTGCTCCGCCGCGTGCTGCCACAACGCCGGCCAGTGTTCGCAGGCGTCGGCCACTGCCGTCAGATCCTCGCCCAACGCCTGTGCGCAACCGGCTTCGTCGAGGTCTGGCGCCCAATCGCCGAGACGCGGCGGCGCTTTCGCCAGCAAGGCCTTGGCGTTGGCCTGCACGATCGTGCGCGCATCCGCCTGCCAGTAAACCGGCGCGTCCTGGGCGGCTTCGATCTGATGTTGGGTGCGATCGATGATATCGGCGCGCGTATAGCTCAGGTATTCGCGCAAATGTGCGACGCGGTCGTCCACGCTGGCGGACGCCAGGTCGCGCAGCACCGCACCGAGGAAGCGCAGACGCTGCGCCGGTTCCGCGGCGTGGAACAAGCCGAGCTGGCGCTGCACGAAATCGCGCAGGAAATGATTGACGCGCGGTTCGTGCGCGGCTGTGGTCTTGTCCGAGCGCCGCCGCGACGTTTCCTGCACATGGCCGATGGATTCCGGCAGCTCCAGCGCGAGCGTGTGCGTGTGGCAATAACGTATTAGCGCACCGCCGAGCCCGTCTTCGCCGCGCCCGACCGGGTTGGTACACGGCAGCATCACGCTGTTGTCGAGCGTGAACGGCGTAAAGTTGGAGGCGGGCGTAACGCGTGCTTGAGCGACGGCATGCCAGATATGCTGGGCTTCGACATTGCGCTGGTAGGTGGCGCGTTCGCGCCAGAAATCGGCGCGGCTGTCGGCATCGAGCTGGTAGAGCCAGAGCCCGGTTTCCGCGCGCGTGCTGCCGTAGGTTCCCTGCTGGGTGGCGATGATCTGCGACTTCTCCGAGAGCCCCTCGAGACGGCCGAGATTGATAGTGCGCAGAGCCGCGCGCTCGAGGCGGTAACGCTCCTGCATGATCGTGCCGAGCGCCTGACCGCAACTGGCCAGATGCAACGCGAACGGATCTTCCGTGACTTCCTGTCCCGAGCCGATCACGTCTTCGAGATTGGCCGCGAAGCGCGCGTAGGCCATCGCGTTGGGATTCGGATCGAGCCCGTCGCGGGCGTACTCCGGACGCTTCAGCGGCAGGCACAGGTCATCATCGAGCAGCGCCAGGCGCGCGCCGGCGGAGAGCAACAGGGCGAGATTCCAGCCGCGGCCGCCGCCAAAACGCTGGGTGCGCGCAGCGGCGTCGCGAATAACCAGTGCCTGAATCGCGTTCCGCGCCTGCGGCTGCGCCTTGACGAACTTCGCCACCAATCTTTCGCGTTCGGCAGCGCCGACATAGTTGACCTTGCACCCGGTGGTGCGGGCGAACTCGCGCAGCAGGTCACGCTGTTCGTTGGCATGGGCCGGCAATGCGGAATCGTCGAGCACGACGTAGCGGCGATCGGCACGATGGCGGCGTTCGTAGTCGGTCAGCGATTTGAGCAGACGCGCGAGCTGCTGCGGACGGTCGCAGGCACGGATGAAAACCCCGCGCAGCTCGGCCGGGTTGCGTGCGGGGGCGCGAGTCAGGCGTTCGATGAACATCTGGTCGGAAACCAGCAAGCCGCGCTGGATCAGGCTTTCGAGCACGCGTTTGATGTCTTCGCGCTTGCCGGCAAGGCCAGGGATCGTGGATTCGATACGCGCGCTGTGTTCGTCGAGCGAACGGAACTCACGGCATTGATCCAGCGCTTGCAGCACCTGGAACGTCATCACGTGCGTATCGCCGCTGCGCTTGATCTGGAAGATGCATTCCTGCGCCGACAGCGAGGCAACGAGGCCATCTTCGGAGGCGAACAGTGGCGCGTTCGGATCGAGCTTGAGCGGCGCCGCCGACGGCGCCGCAGAGGTGTAGGTAGCCTGATAGCTCAGTGATGTGGTCATGCGTGATTCCGGATATGGAGGCGCGATCAGCGTCTTGCCGTAGCGTGGGCAAGCTGCTCGCGCAGCGCGGCGATTTCGGCTTCGAGCTCGGCGATGCGCCCGCCCGCGGCCATGTTTCTGCGCACCTCGCCATTGTAATGCTGATAGACCGATTCTTCGCGGTCGCCGAACAGCGCCAGGTCCGGCAATGTCTCCGGCAGCGGCTGCCGCGCGCAGACCGCAAGGAAATACAACGGCGCGTAGGCGAGGCCCGCGCCGGGCTGCTGCTGTTCGGCGTTCGCCACGCTGGCAACCTCGACGCTGCGCGGAGTTTTTTCGATGTCCCAGATCGCCGACTGAAACAGCAGTTTCTGACCGTACAGGCGCACATGCGAAAAATGCGGGCGCAGCAGCGCGAGCAATTCGTCCCGATACAGTTCGCGCACGTGGAATTCGTTGCGGAAGCCGCTGACTTCGCTGTACGTGTGTTTGTCTGGCGAGGAGATCAGCAACACGCCGCCGGGCGCCATGGCGCGCGCAAATCCCGCAAGCAGTTGTTCCTGCGCCTGCACGTGTTCGAGCGTTTCGAACGAGACGATGAGGTCAAAACTGGCCGCTGCGACGGTGAGCGCCGTGCAGTCCCCCCGTTCGAAGCGCAGATTCGGCAGCACCGCGTAGCGCGAACGCGCGTGAGCGACCGCAGCTTCGGCAATGTCGACGCCCAAAACATTCTGTGCGACGCCGGCGAGCAACGCGCTGCCATAGCCTTCGCCGCAGGCGGCATCGAGCACGCGTTTGCCGCGTGCGAATTCACGCGCGAACACATAGCGGTGCCAGTGCTCGTACCAGATCTCGCGCACGCACTCGGGCGTGAAGCGTTCGCCGGTGAATTCCAGTTGCGCTTGCTCGCTCACGACACTGCCACCTTCTGCGCCGGCTGCTCCGCATTGAGCCACTGATGACGCAAGCGCACCATGCCGAATTCGCGCGATTGCCCGCTGACGGTCAGCCCGCGTTCGAGCGTATCGAACAGACGTATCGCTTCCGGATCGAGCGGATGCGCCTTGACGACATAGGCGCCCGGCAGCAATGCCAGTTCCGGAAAGACGATTTCGGCCACATAGACATTGCTGCTCTCATGCTGCAGCCGCACGCCGTCCATTTCGCTGCTGACGCCGTACACCGGCGTGCCATCGGCGCGCACGATGCCGAATACGACGACCGGCACGCGACCGTCGCGCGACTGCACGCGCGCGCGCGCGCGCAACGTCGCACCTTGCGCCAACACGAGCGGCGCGACGCCGCCATCGTTCAAGCTGAAGTCGAGCAGATGAAATTCCGGATTCTGCGCGAGCAGTTCGTGTCGATCCGGCGCGGCTGTTGCGGATTTGCTTTCCTGATAGGCGAGATAGGCCTGGGTCACGCTGTAGACATCGCCGCTCGCGGCGACTTCGCCGTGCTTGATCCAGCAGGCCTGGCGACACAGTTTCTGCACGTGATACATGCTGTGCGACACCAGAATCAGCGTGCCGCCGGCCTCGAGATAATCCTCGATCCAGCGCACGCATTTTTTCTGGAATGCTTCGTCACCGACCGCAAGCACCTCGTCGGTGATCAGCAGATCCGGTTTCAGCGCCGCGACGATCGCAAAGCCGAGACGCACGACCATACCGGACGAATAGTGCTTCACCGGTTCGTCGATGTAGCGGCCGATATCGGCGAACTCGATAATTTCGGGCAGTTTTTCCCGCGCTTCGGTCGCGTCCAGACCATACAAGGCCGCGGCCAGCGCAATGTTGTCGCGGCCGCTGTACTCGGGATGAAAGCCGGCGCCTAGTTCGAGCAGCGCGCCAACCCGCGCATTGACGGTCACGCTGCCGCTGCTCGGCGTCAGCACGCCGGTCAGCAGCTTGAGCAGCGTCGATTTGCCGGCGCCGTTTTCCCCGATAAGGCCGAGCGATTCGCCGCGCCGCACGCAGATATTGACGTCCTTGAGGACGGCCACGGATTCGGCACGACCGCGCCCGGCCAGCAGGTGCCACAGCGCGCGCAACCGGTCGCGCGAGCGGAACACCAGCGGATAGGACTTGCCCAGGTCCCGGGTTTCGGCAAGCACCGGCGCGGCGCTCACAGGAAGTCCTCGAAATGCGGATTGAGGCGCCGGAATACGGCGAGCCCGCAGGCGAGCACGGCAATCGCCAGCAGCAATGCAATGGCTTCGGCGCGCACAGAGGAACTGCCGCTATGCAGCAGCAGCGCACGAAATTGCTCCGGATAATACGCAAATGGATTGAGACTGAACCAGTCCTGATACCGCGCCGGCAGCGAGTCGCGCGCGTAGAAGATCGGCGAAGCGAACATCCACAGCATCAACAGCTGCGGCAATGCCGGCGCCAGATCGCGCACGAACACCTGCACGGCAGCGCACACGAACGCAACGCCGAGCGCGAGCAGGAACAGTTGCACGAATCCGCCAAGCGCAATCGGCAGTGCCAGCAGATCAATGGGAACACCGAACGCGCGCAACGCCAGCGTTATCGCGCAAAAGCCGACCCCGTGCACGAGGAAACTCGATGCCACCGCCGCGAACACGAGTACCTGCCTGGGCATAGCCACTTTGTTGATCAACGGCGCGTTGTCCTGGATCACCGTCGTCGCGCGCGTGACGGCTTCGGAAAACGCCACCCAGGGCCACAAACCCAGGGCGAGGAATGGGACATAGCCCGGAGCGTCCGCGCCGGGTACTTTCGCATGGAACACGTAAACGAAAACGAAGCCGTATACCGCAAGTTGGATCAGCGGCTGCACCAGCGCCCACAGACCGCCGCTGAAACTGCCGAGATAGCGGTTGCGGATGTCGCGGCGGATGAAATGAAGCGCCAGGCGAAACGCGGGCATTGGCGGATTTAGGCAGGAACGGGACTGCGAATTATCGCAGAGAGCGCCTCCGCTGTCCGCGCACGGCGCTTATCGCAGCGCCGCGCACCGCCCGGTTGGATGCCGCTGTCTCAGGACTTGCCGCCCGCCTTGTTCTGCTCTGCGGCTTTCTTTTTTGCCGGTTCTTCGTGATCTGCCGTATCGGCTGGCAGCGCCGCACCGGGCGGCAGAAAACGCGTGCGCAGGGACGCCACCAGGTCGGGGTTGGCTTCGAGTTTCTTGCCGCGCAGATCGCCAGTGAATTGATCGACCTGTGCCTCTACATAACTGTTGCGCAGCTTCTTGAGCAATGACTCGCGCACTTCCTCGAATGGCTTTCGCGCCGCCGGTGGTCCGAATTCTTCTGGATGTGCGGCGTAGTATTCCTTTGCCAGGGTGTCGAAGTTCGGCAACTTCAGGTCATTGCGGTAGTGATCGAGATACACGCGCGCCAGGGTGTCGTCCTCGGCCAGGCTGATCTGCCGTTGCACATCAGGGTTTTTGTCGAGCTTGGCCGCACGCGCTTCGTTTGAAAGCTGGCGTTGCAGCAGCAGATTGAGAACCGTGTTTTCGATGCGTTGCGGGCTGTTGAAAAACCCCGCGCGATCCTTTTCCGGGATCTTGTGCGCGAAAGCGTCGATATCCTGCAGGGTCACTTCCACATCACCCTGGCGGGCGACTACACCCGGAGGCAGATTGTCAGGGTTCTGCTGCGCGCCAGCCATTGTGGAAAACAGCAATACTGCGGCGGCCGCGGCGAGACCGGTGATTTGTGTGCGCGTGCGTTTCATGTCGTTCCTTGTCAAAAAAAGATCCCCGCCCATGCTGGATGGGCGAGGATCAGTGTGACTCTATGGGCGAAATTGCTACTGCGGGGTGTACTTGCTCCAGGAGCCCGGACCATTGTAGAGAGGAAGCTCGCAGGAACCGTTCGTACATCCCGAAGTCTTGGTCGACGCTGCCGTGCCGCCGCCATTCGGCTGCACGAGGCTGATATCCGCGTTGATGAAATTCAGGTAGTAGGTCTTGGTGTTCTGCAGCACACAAGTCGACCCCGTGGCATTCCATTGCAGCAAGCCTTTGGTCGCCAGCTTGTTTTTCCAGCAGCCGGGAACGACTGTGCTCGTGCTGGAGTACGTCGCTGGATTACTGAAATCGCCGCAAGTCGTGCTGATCGTAATGCTGTAATTGGCCTTATTACCCGTTTCGCCGCTTTCATAGGCACCGTACAAGGGATTGGGCTTGTTCGCCGCAGTCATGTAGTTGGCTGGCACCGTGAACTTCATCGACAAATAATTACTTGTCGGCAACAGGAAATAGTCGATTACACCGTATTGACCCGGCCACGTGCCATAGATCGCGTCGAAGCTGCCGACGTCGACGGTCTTCGAGGTGAAGATGCCGGAATCAACATAGACCTTTTGCGGACCGGCCCACTGGCTGAAATGGGCAATGCCAGTTGTGGTGCTGGTGATGACAGGGCAACTGCTTGCGATCGTCACGGTCACGGACTGCGTTTTCGTGCTCTGCGTGCCGTTCGCGCTGTCGGTCACTGTTTCGACCACGCTAAAAGTACCGGCCGCGGCATAGGTGTGGCTCGGGTTCGCTATGGCGGAGGTGGTGCTGTCACCGAAGTTCCAGGCATGCGTGCCGATGGTGCCGCCCGTATCCGTGGACGTATCGGTGAAGGTGGCAGTCAATCCGGTAGTGGTGAACGTGAAGTTCGCCACCGGCGTACCGCCGCTGCTCGCGGCGGCTTGCGTCACCGTCACTGTCGATGCCGTCGTCAACGGAAGGGCACCCACCGCTGCCGTGCAGGTAACCGTGACGTCGTAGGTGCTGCTCGTCGTAGTGCTGGTATTGGTGAAAGTCGCCGGCAGGCTGAACGGCGTCTGTCGCGCACACGCAGTCGGGGTGGCGCAGATGCTGCTGCCGTTGGTCAGAGAGCCGGTGCCGGTACCAGATGCCGTCGCGATC
>Ga0070666_10000486_pt1 | contig 24019 bp, 18 predicted proteins | sample KBSS23metaG_FD_64677 | JGI IMG/M metagenome (GOLD analysis project Ga0070666, IMG submission 64677) | Switchgrass rhizosphere microbial communities from Kellogg Biological Station, Michigan, USA - KBS S2-3 metaG | ecosystem: Host-associated > Plants > Roots > Rhizosphere > Soil ... | reverse complement strand
TCCCACGAGGATCAGACCCAGGATCACCCACAGTGTCATCGAACCGCCGGGCAGGCGATCAGCAGCCGAGCGCCACCCGCGTCCGACCGTGCCGGCTGCGGAGTCGGCCACGTTCTTCAAACTCCCGGGCGGGTTGCTCATGGGACTCTTCTCGACCAGCCGTGGAAACGCCGGCTGTAGACCGGATTAGGGGTCGTCATGTGAACCGATCCTGAACTGCCCCGTGCTGTTTGGTGACGTAGCAAGGTGACATTCCCAAAATTGTGTCAGAAGTGTCGCGGCGCTCATTGGACAGGTGACGAAAAAGCCACCATATCGTGAACTGTAACCACCGGCCCCTCGCCCGGTTCCGCAAACGGATTGTCTGACAATGCACGGTTTCTTTGGCTGGATACAGGATGCAGCCGACTGGCTGCTGACTTTCGCAAAGGCACACCCTGAATCCGCTTTCCTCATCGCGTTTGTCGTCTCGTTCGCTGAATCCTTTGCAGGCCTGTCCTTCCTTGTTCCGGGTACCACGATCCTGATCGGCCTTGGCGCCATGCTGCGCGCGATGGACACCGAGTGGCTGGGCTTCTGGCCAACCTGGGCGGCGGCTGCTGTGGGGGCGATCCTGGGAGACTGGATCTCGTACTGGTTCGGTCACCGCTACCACGAGCACGTGCTCGATATGTGGCCGATCAAGCGCTACCGGGGGCAAATGGAAAAGGCGCTGGAGTTCTTCGGCCGCTGGGGCGTGTGGGCGATCTTCATCGGCCGTTTCATGGGGCCGTTTCGGGCGACCGTGCCGCTGGTGGCCGGGGTATCGCGGATGCCGTTCTGGCCGTTCCAGATTGCAAACGTTTCTTCGGCGCTGGTCTGGTCGGCGTCGCTGCTTCTGCTCGGGGCCGTCGGCTGGGATGCGATCAAGATGGCATGGCACTGGATGCCGGCCTGGGGCCTGGTGCTGATCGCCGTGATCGTCGTGCTGGCCGCCGTCTTCCATCGGCGGATCATCGCCACGGCTCGCGCGATTGCCGGCTAGAAAAAGAAAGGCGGGACCGTAGATCCCGCCCTTCCTGTTCATTGCCAGAAAGCGAGCCTTACGGCGTCGGTGCCGGGGTCGTATCCGGTGCGGGAGGTGTCGCCGGAGCCGGAGCAGGCGTCGTCGGCGCGGTCGTGTCGCCGCCGGCGACCTTCTTGCGCGCCAGATCCTGCATCGCGCCATGCGCATCGGAGAAGCCATTCAGCGAGAACGGAATCTCGAACGCCTTGCCGTTCACCGCGAAGACCTTGATCTTCGCCTGGGTGCCGGCAGCAGCGAGCGCGTTGACCGCCTCGTTCTGCATCAACATCTCGACATAGCAGCCACCACGGTCGCAACGGCGATATTTGAGCATCGGCGACGTGTAGCTGTCGGATGCGAGGATCAGACCGCGCGGGATCGAGACGCCGAGCGGCACCGCGATCTGGATCACATGCGAGTCTCGCGCCGGGACATAGGCGATCGACACGCTGAGCACGCGCTGCTGCGTCTGCTTGTTGGCCAGAAGTTCGAACATGTCGCAGGGCGACGGCGACTTCACCGGGTAGCAACGCACCGTCCAGTCACCGAACGGCTTGGTCTCGCTCGGTTGAACCGGAGCGTTATTCGGAGGCGGCGCATCGTCGGCCATGGCAGCCGGACCGAACGAGAGGAGGCCGAGCGTCAGGACGCCGGCAACGAACTTACGAATGGACTTCATGACCAGAGCCTCGACCACCAGGAGTGACGCATGCCGTCGTTGGAATCAAAGGCCGACATGCCGCTTTGATATCCCTTGAGCGAGAACGGAAGGCCGACGAACTTTCCATCTAGGCCGGCGATCACGAGCTGCATCGCCTTGTTGCCCGTGGCGGCGTCGCTGAACATCTTGGCGACGTCGTCCTTGAACGCGATGCGAACCATGCAGCCCACGCCATTGCAGCTCTCGAACGGATAGAATTTGGGCTTGCCGTCACCGACCTTGAGGCCGACACCGGGCTCGAGCAGCACGTTGAACGGCACGGTGATGAGCATGGTCTTGTCGCTCTTCACGTTGAAGACCGAGAGGCGCGCAAGCTCGGTGCGGGTCTTGGCGTCGAGGACGTCCTGCTGAATTTCGCAGCTGCCGTCCTTTTGCGTGAGTTGCGGGCAGGCCAAACGCCAGTCGTCGTAGACCGAGATCGTTGCCAGATCCGGTGGGCTCATCAGAGCCTTGTGGCCGAACCAGCCTACGGCCAGGCCGACTATCAGCAGTATCGCGGCAATCGCGCCACGCACGGCGTTACTATTCATGTCCATCTAGCGGGTGCCCCACGTCTTTCGAACCGGGCGCACTTAAAGGAAAGGACGGGGTAAGGGCAAGCCAAACCTGCGTTTTTCGCCTTACAGCGCGGTCATGTCTGGGGACGAGGTAAACGGCCGAAAATTAGCGGACCAGCACCATGCCGACCGGCGGGGAGCGCCACTCGCCAAGTGCCCGGAGCGCATTATTAAGTGGCGGCTTGGGGCCTTCGTCCGGCCGGGCAACCATCACGACCGCATCGGAAAGCCGGGTCAGGAAGGGCGTTTCCCGCGCGGAAAGCACAGGCGGCGCAGCGATGATCACCAGATCGCTGATGCCCTTGAGATGGGCGAAGAGTTCCCCAGTTCTGGGTGCCGCCAAAGCGTTCTGCGCGTCACGCGGCGGATTGGCCGCAACGAGCAGCAAGGCATTGGATCGCGGATCGCGGGCAAGCGCCCGGTTGAGCGGCACCGAGCCCCGCAGGACATCCATCATTCCGGCCTGTGCGGCGGCGCCTGTCATCTGCGCCAGCGCCGGACGTGTCATATGTCCATCAACCAGGACAGTACGAAGACCCGCATTCGATGCGGCCCGTGCCAGGGCGAGCGCGACGACCGTGCCGGCCTCGTCCGACTGCGAACTCGTCACCGTGACGATGCGGCCGCCACCGCCGGCCATGCCCGCGCGCACGCGATCGAGCAGGCCATTCACCGCACGCGAGAAGGGCGCGCCGGGCCAATCAATGACGTGATCGGCTGCCCCGCTGGCGAGCGCGCCGGGCACGTCCGCGAGGATCGGCGGCGCACGGAACGCGGGTTGCGGTGCGGGCTGAACAGTCGGCGCAGGACGCGGCTGCGGTGCCGGACGCGGCTGTACGACAGGCCGAACGCGCACCGCCCGCGGCGAAGGCGCGAATCGAACCATCAGGAGCGCAATCAGGCAGCCAAGCAGGAGGCCGATCGGAATCGATGCGAGCACGATCAGCATGCGCGGCGGCGAACTCGGAGCGCTGGGCACCGGTGCGCGCGAGATCACGCGGCTGTCGGGATACTGAAGACCTTCCTGGTCCTGGATCGTGTTCAGCCGTGCGAGGAATGCTTCGTAAAGCTTGCGGGTCGACGCGGCCTCCGCTTCCAAGGCGCCCAACCGCACCGCGACCATGTCCTGGCCCGCGGCCTGGTGCTGGGTCGAGTGGAAGCTTCCCTGCAGCGAGCCAAGCTGGGCACGCGATACCGCGACGTCGCTGGCGAGACTGCTGACGATCCGCGCTGCTTCCTCATTGATCTTGGAGTCGAGGTCGCGCATCTGCGCATCGATGGCGATGCGCTTGGGATGCTTCGGACCATAAGTCACCGCCATCGACGACTGCTGCTTGATGAGATCGGCCTGCTGCGTGCGCAGCTGGATCATCAGCGGCGAGGCGATGATCTGCGTGATGTTGGCCGGATTGCCGCTCTTGATCAGGTCTTGCGCCTGATTGTACACGGCCGACTTGGCCGAATAATCAGCACGCGCGAGCACGATCTGGCCATTGATGCCGCCGAGTTGCTGCTCGATCAACGACGTCCCGCCGGCGCTCGAGTCCAGGTTGTGCGTCGCGCGATAGGTCAACGCCGCAGCCTCCTGCTCCTGCACATGCCGCGCAAGATCGCGGATGCGCTGCGTCAGCCAGACGCTTGTCGTCTCGGATGCCTTGAGCTTGGCGTTCAGCTGATCGCCGACGTAAGTCTGCGCGACGGCGTCTGCGATGCGCGCGGCCTTTTCCGGATCGCGCGACGTGAACGTTACCGTGATTGTCGTAGAGAGGCCGAGCGCATCGGCCGACAGGTGGCTCAGGAACGCGTCGATGATCGCATCGCGGCGGGCGCTGCTGGGAGGAACGGCATCGCTGTTTGCGAGCCAGCGGCGCGGGTCGAGTGACGAGAACAGGCCGGGCGGCGCAAGCGCCGCGTTGAACTCCGGATCGTCATAGAGCTTGAGCTTGCCGATCACTTCGGCTGCGAGATCGCGCGACTCGAGAAGTTGAATCTGGTTCTGCAGAGAGGCCGGATCGGTCGGCAGCGCGGACAAGACAGAGGACAGGTCGGCGACGGTATTCTTGCGAGGATCGATCATCACCACCGACGACGACGAATAGCGTGTCGGCAAGAGCAGCACGACAATGACAGCGAGCGCGATCACCACTGCCGCGACGCGGCAGATCACTCCGAGACGCGCGCGCAGGACAGTGAGGATGTCGGCAAGCTCGACCGACGCGCCCGGAGGGCGCGGCGGCGGCGAGGCGAGTTGTGGGTTAACGCCCTGAAACGACATGCCGTCATCGCCACGTTGAACGCGAGCGAGCCTTTTGCTTCTGCTGAGAAAATTACTGCCCGACCGCCTGACGAACGGTTAATGGAAGCTCAGCCGCGACCGTCAAATTTGCCGCTTTGCCGGGCTGTTCCGAGGGCGGCGGCGGGACGGCCTCCGCCGGGTCAAGACAGGCCCTCAGCACCGCCGGATCATCCCATGGTGCATCCAGGTATGCCGATTTGAGCCAGTCCGACAGGGGATTTCGGCGCCATTCCTGCGGGAAAAGAGCGATCACGGGATTGTCCGTCAGTAGTGGACGCGGCGCCGCAGGCCCGAGGGTCACACAGGCCGCCAGGGACGCCGCCAGGTCGTGCCCCGCTCCCAGGGCAAGCGCACTCGCCTGCGTTGCCCGCGGGTTGATCTCGATCAGGTGCGGCCGACCATAGGCGTCGCGTACGAAATCGAGGCCGTGGAGGCCCGAGAGGTTGAAACGCCCGGCGATCCTGGCCGCGGCATGCTCCATGTCCGGGCACGACGCCCGCCGCATTACGCTGGCGGGGCCATTGGGCCGTACAGTTTCCACCACATCCATATGGACGGTCGCGAGCACGCGGCCTTTCCAGCAAGCGAACGCTGTCGTCGCCGGATCGCCGGCGATGAAGCGCTGCACGCTGATCGATACTTCGGGCGCGCGTATCGCGCCGTGCAGGAAATGCGCGTCTCGCCGCCTGAACACGCGGATCAGGTTGCGCAGGCGCGAGCCGGAAGCTGACAGTTGACGAAACGCCTGCCTTGCCGCCTCTAGATCCTGGACGACGAAAACACCTTCGCCACCGGCGCTTCCATCCGCTTTCAGAACGGCGGGGTAGCCGAGGCGCTGAAGCGCGGCCGTCAGTTCGTCTTCGTCCGCGACCGCAATCGTCTCGGGGGCGCGGACACCCATCGCTCGCGCCGCCTGGATGAACGCGCTGCGCGTGGTCAGGTCCGGATAGGCCTCGGTGCATCCAAGGGACCGCTCGATGACCGGCCGCAGGCCCGGCGAATACGAAGCGACTTCCAGCAGAAGCGAAACGGCGCGGTCGTCGCACGGGACGACGAGATCGGGTGCCGCCCTGGCCACGGCATGGGCGAAAGAGCGATGCGGCAGAAGCGGCGCGTAACCGTGCGCGGCCGACAGATAGCGGCTCTTGCCCAGCATATGGCCGGTTGGAAACACCGCCTCGACCCGCGCGCCGACATTGGCGAACGCGCCGGCCAGCCGAGCGGCCGAAGGCCAGACCACGGTCGTCGCCAGAAGAATTCGTGCGCCCATGACATGACCGTAATGGCCCAGTCTCAACCAATCCTGAATGGCACAAAGATTGGAACGATGGGTCCAAGAGGCGGGCGGAACGCGAAGTCCGCTGTCTCGAAACGAGAACTGTACCGATTTGGGACACTGGGAATTTGCCCCCGTTTCCAACCAACTTCGGAAGGATGTCATGCTCAAGATTGTCGACGTTGCCATTGTAGGCGCCGGCCCGTACGGCCTCTCGCTCGCCGCCCACCTCGCCGCCGCCGGCACCTCGTTCCGGATCTTCGGCAAGCCGATGAGCACCTGGCGCGACCACATGCCCAAGGGCATGCAACTGAAGTCGGAGGGCTTTGCCTCCAACCTTTCGGCACCCGACAAGAATTCCACGCTGGAGGCATGGTGCGCCACCAATGGCCGCCCCTACTCCGCACAGAAGGTACCGGTCGAGGTCGCGGACTTCGTTGCCTACGCCGACTGGTTCGCCAAGACCTATGTGCCGACGCTGGAGACCCAGAACGTCACCAATATCGTGCGCACGCCGCATGGCTATACGCTGACACTGGATGACGGCCGCTTCGCGCTGGCCCGGCGCGTCGTCATGGCCGTGGGCATCACCTGGTTCAAGAATATGCCCGAGACTCTTTCGGCGCTGCCGATGGACCGGGTTTCGCATTCGTTCGATCATCATAATTGCTCGCAGTTCAAGGGCCGTCATGTGACGGTGCTGGGCGCCGGCGCCTCGGCCATCGACACCGCTATCGCGCTCGCCGAAGCCGGCGCGCAGGTGCAGATCGCCGCCCGCCGCAAGGTCATTCCGTTCCACGCGGCGCCCGACAACGAAGAGCCGTCGATGTTCCAGCAGCTCCAGGCACCGGCGACCGGCATTGGTCCGGGCTGGCGTTCGTTCTTCTGCACGCAGTTGCCGCTGGTATTCCACAAGCTGCCGCAGTCGATGCGCGTCGAGATCACACGCCGCCATCTTGGCCCGGCGCCGGGCTGGTTCACCCGCGAGAAATTCGAGGGCAAGATCCCGGCTTATCTCGGCGAGCTTCTGAAGCGCGCCGACATGGTCGATGGCCGTATCGCGCTGGAGATCGAGAACGAACAGGGCCGCGCGCGCATCATGATGACGGACCACGTCGTCGCGGCGACCGGCTACAAGGTCGACCTCAACCGCCTGCCTTTCCTGGATGGCGAACTGCGGGACCAGATCGACCAGGTCGAGAATACACCGATCCTGAACGACAATTTCGAGTCATCGGTGCCGGGCCTGTTCTTCCTGGGTCTGTCGGCGTCCAACAGCTTCGGCCCGCTGCTGCGTTTCATGTACGGGTCGGAGTTCGCAACCCCGCGCCTGGCCGCGCATCTGCGCCGCCGCATCGAAGACGCGTCGAAGAAAGCCGCCTAACGCTTCCTGGCGCCGGAGAACGCACGCGCCAGCGCGGCGTGCATCGGCGTCGGCCGCATCGCCTCGTCCAGCGGGAGCGAGCGCGGGTTGCCGCGCAGTAGTTGATCGCGCGTGCTTTCGGCTTTCAGGAAACGATCGGAATAGCCCCAGGTGAGCACCGCGATGGTCGCGGTGTTGTCGAGCACGACATCGAGCAGGCGGCGCGTCGCATCGGCTACCGCTCGATCGCGGGAGGCGATGTCGGCCGGGCCGCCGGTATCGTCGACGTCATGCTCGGTGATCAGGATGCGCAGGCCCATCGCCTGGACGGCGGAGAGAAACGCGGCAAGTCTCTTCTGATCGATCGTGCGGCCAAAGGCGTTGATATGGGCCTGGAGGCCCAGCGCGCCGACCGGCACGCCGCGTGACGTCAGCCGCTCCAGCAAGGCGAGCGTCGCCTTGCGGCGGGCATCGTTGGCGGCACCGGCCTGCTCAAGGCCGTAGTCGTTGTAGACCAGCAGCGTGTTCGGGTCGGCATCGTGCGCCGCGTGGAATGCGTGATCGATATGCGACGGCCCGAAGCGGCGGACCCAGAACGAGTCGCGCAAGCCATCGGCACGGCCATCGTTGGGTTCGATCGCCTCGTTGACGACATCCCACGAGTGCATGCGGCTGCGATAATGCAGCACCGCATGGCGGATGTAGTCGGTGAAGACGGTCTCGTCTCTTGCTGCTGCGGCGGCTGGTTCGAGCCACGCCGGATTCGAGGCGTACCAGACCAGCGGGTGGCCGCGGAACAGCATGCGGTTTTTCTGCGCGTAACCGAGCAAGGCATCGGACGCTGAAAAGTCGTACTCGCCCTGCACCGGTTCGGTGAGATCGCGCTTGAGCTCGTACTCGGGCACGAGGATGCCGCAATCGCGCGCGCAAGCCAGGGCAAAGTCGGCGTTGCGCAGCCAGAAATTGTTGTTCGCGGCGCCGAAGATCAAGCCGCGCGAGGCAGCGAGCGTACGCAGGGGCGTGTCGTTGTCGTCGATACCGGTACGCAGCCAGTTGGCGCCGGCGGGGGCCGCGCAGGCCGTCGCCGCGAGGCCGCCGAGGATTGCGCGGCGGTTCATCATGCCGGTTCGACGTGCGTGCGGGCGGCCGGCTTCTTCCCGCCGGGCAGCCGCATGCCGGCGCGCAGCCAGTGGATCGCGGCATCGGCCACAGTGCGGTAGAGGCTGTTGGGCAGAAATATCTGAAGAAATACGATCGCGGCCAGGCCGGGGCGGTAACAACCATGCGTGACCGCGCGGAGATAGAGTCCGACAGCACGAAGCGGATTCTTCGCCGCTACACCCTTGGCGACCGCCCAGCCCATGCCACCCACGTAGCCCTTCGTCGAAATGTGCGGACGAACGGACTCGAGCCACTGTTCCATGCGTGAAGTGCTACGGCCAGCCGACTGGCGGTTTGGGTCGTAGTGGTCTTTCCAGACCGCACCCGGCGCATCCGACATCACGAAGCGGCAACCCGCCAGCGACAGACGCACGGCGAAATCGGTGTCTTCGGCTTCCCGCAGGTTCTCGTGATAACGGACCTGCCGCGCCAGCGCGGCGGGAACAACCGTGGTGATGGTCGGCACGAAGCCGCGGTCGCAAAGAAGATAAGCGGCCATGTCCTCGCCGGGGCGAATGGCGCGCGGGGGCTTAAGCATCTGCTTGCCGTCGCCGCGGTCGACGATCATGCGGGCGTACCCCGCGGTGTCCGTTGTCCCTCCCAACAGGCGGCGCATCGTCGCGAGATGGTTCGGGAGGAAGACATCGTCGGAATCCAGGAAGGCAATGAACGCCCCGCGTGCGCGATCGATGCCGAGGTTGCGGGCGGCGCCGCCGCCGCGATTCTCCTGACGCACATAGCGGATACGGGGATCGGCGATGCGGTCAACAACGGCCTTCGGATCGTCCTTCGAGCCGTCGTCGGCGACGACGATCTCGAAGTCCTGTTCGCACTGGGCCAGCACCGAGGCGAGTGCATCGCCCAACAGATCGGCGCGATTGAAGACAGGGATCACGACCGAGAAGAACGGCGTCATCGCGGACCCCGTTCGCGCATCTCGCGCGCCGATACGTGCAGCAGTCCAAAGATCAGCAAAATCTGGCCCCACTGCGCCGACGTCACCTGGATGAAGTCGGACTCCATGAAGTTGTGCAGCACGTCGAACACGAACAGTGTGAACAGCAGGGCGTTGAAATTCACGTCGGTGCGGCTCGATTTCCAGAATTCGAGAAACGGCACGATGAGAAGACCGACGATGCAAAGGACAAAGCCGACGCCGCCCAGCGTCACCAGCATCTCGAGATAGCCGCTATGGCCCTCGCCAATCTGCGCCACCCAACCGGGTCCGACATAGTGGTAGATCGGCGAGCGCACCCCCGTATTGCCGAACGTACCGAAGCCGGCGCCAAGAAGTGGATGATCGCCGATGAATTGCAGTTCCGCCGCCCAGATCGCGGCACGGCCGGTAAACTGCTGTGGGTCTTCGAGGAAGCGCGCGACGGCGTCCCACTCCAGCGCGGCTGTCAGGCCAACGCCGATCAGGAGCAGCGCGGCGGCGACCGCCGCGATGGCGCGGTCGAGCTTGTTCTTCCACGCGGCGCGATAGAGGAAGCCGCCGGCCAGCGCCACCGGCAACAGGCCCATGGACGATTTGGACCGCGTCATCGCCAGAAAAAACACCGACGCGGCGCAGAGCAGGACATCGCTGCGCCGCTTCGTCTCCAGCGCGAAGAAGAAGAACATCACGGCGGCTGCCGCGGCGACCGAGCCCGCCATGTTCTTGTGCGAATGCAGGCCGCGCCACGCACCGGCGAGACCCGCCTCCAGATCGTCTGCCTGGTGCACGGCCGCGTGGATCAGGAGTGAGGCGGCGATATCGCCAAGGATGAGAGCGGCTGTCACGTTGCGCCAGATGGCGAGCGTCCGCGCCGCGCCCAGCGTGTCGACCGCCATCAGCATCGAGAAAACGAAGATCGCGGCCAGGATCGCACGGCGCGTGACAACCATCGGTTCGTCCGCCCACAGCGCCGACGCGAAGCACCATACAAGCAGCAGGCCAATCATCAATGGGACGGCGCCAAACAGCTTGAACCCGCGCTTGCGCCACGCGCCGAACGCAATCATGCCGAAGGTCGAGAGGAACGCGACCTGCCGTACCGAGTCGCCGGCCGCCGTGGCGGCGTCGCGCGCGGCGATGGCGGCGGCGGTGCGCACTTCGAACGGCGACAGGCCGACCATGATGAGCAGCAGCACCAGTACAAAACCGATCTCGACCATCCGTGTGGCGAAATCGGTGCGCGGTGCGGCGAGCGCGGGACTGTAAACGTTACTGGCCATGGGTCACGGCATATTCGTTGTAGCGATGCCCGAGGAGCGCCGCGCACTTGCCGGCGGCGCGCCACAGACGGCGCAGCGCGTCGGCACGGCGGGCCGCGTCGAACGCATTCGCGATGAACAGGACGGGCGCAAACAGGAACGCGCCGGCGATCTTGGCCAACTCCGCGGCGCGCGCCGCCGGCGTCGGCCGGTATTTCAGGAACACGCGCATGTCCGAGTTGCCGATGCTGTAGGCGCGCTTCAGCGCCCAGCCCATCGTGATGCGGGTGCCGGCGACCGACGAATAGGCGACGGCCTCGTCGGACCATGCGAATGTCGCGCCGCTGTGCTTGAGGCGCATGAAGAAATCGAAGTCCTCACCGCCGCCCAGCGCGAAGGCGGGATCGAACCACGGGCACGCCACGCGATCCAGCGCGGCGCGCGTCAACAGGATGTTTCCCGCGCCTTGCAGCATGTCGACCGGACCGCTGGCGTGGCGGATGTCGGTCATGCCGTCGAATGACTGCGTCCAAGCTTCGGGCTTCTGGTCGAAGGCGAACAGGATCGAGCCCTGCAGCGCGTCCGTACCCGTCTTCGCCTGCTCTGCGAGAAGTGCGGAGAGCCAATTCGGTGCCGGCCATTCGTCGTCATCGAGCATGGCGACGAAATCGGTCTTCGCGTCGCTCAATGCGTTCTCGACCAGGGCGTTGCGCACCGCGGCGATGCCGCGTTCCGCCACGACGATCGAACGCAGCGGCCAGCGGTAACCTTTACCGCGCACTGCCGCGCACAGATCGGCGCCTTCGTGTTTCTCCGCATCGTTGTCGGCGACCAGAACGGTCACCGATGCGGCCGTGCCGATCTGCGCCAGCGCATCCAGCAGCCGCTGAAGGCCTTGCGGCCGGCGGAACGTCGGGATGGCGACCGTCACCTCAGCCATGGGCCAGCTTCCAGCGGCGAACTTGCGCGAAGATGCCGCCGCTCAGGACGATATCGCCGGCAAGGATGCCAAGCAGCGACGCGACCGGGCCGAAGGCCAGCAGCAGCGCCAGCGTCGCGGCAAGCGAGACGATGCTCGCCTTGATGCCGATGCTCGCCAGCCCCTGGAATTCACCCGCGGCCTGGAGGAACACCGCCTCCGGCGTGCGCAGCGCGCGCACGGTCATGATCGCCGCCCAGATCGCGACGATGATGATGGCCGAATGCAGGTCATAACCCTGCTTCAGGACGAGGCTTGGAAACCAGTGCAACAGCGCCGCCGCGACAAGGATGGTGACCACCAATATTGCCGCCGCCGCGGTTCGGAATTCGTTAACCGCCCGGAAAGCACGGGCGAGGTTTCCGGCGCCGATGGCGCGGGCCATGACGGGGCGTTCCATGTCCGGCAGCGACGACAGGACCACGGCGACCGGCCGCATCAGGAGGCCGCCCAGCGCCAGGATCGCGAAGGCGCCGGGACCGGAGAAGAACGTCACGAAATAGGCATGCGCGTTGATCGTCAGCTCGGTCGCGGCGACGCCCAGCAGCGACCAGCGGGTGAGGTCGCGCCAGACCGGTGCATAGGCCGACAGACGGCCGGCGGATGTCGGTGCGAACTGCTTGCGCAGGAAGCCGCGGTCGAAGATCAGCAGGCTCGCGGCGGATGCGATGAACAACGCCGTTGCTGTGTAAGTCATCGTCATGCGGTCGAGCATGTAAAGAACGCCTAACCCGGCAACGAGCAACAGGCCGTACACGACATCCGAACCGGCGGCGCGCGCCGGGGCATCGACGGCGTAGGCGTAAACCCGGCCAAGCCAGCGCAGGCTCATCGTCGCGCCATAGAGGCCGAACACAATCGATGCCGTGAGGCCGAGGCCGCTGGCCAGCAGCGACGCGGTCACGACGGCGAACGCAAACACGGACAACACAAGGTTGGCTTTCTGGAACGTGGCGAGCTCCGCCGCGTCGACATGGCCACGGTTGCGGATGCCGATGGTGGTCGGCGCGCCGATCAAGGCAGCGGCCGCGCTGATGCAGAACGGCACCACGGTCATGCCGAACGAGAAGAATCCGAAATGGACCGGCGACAGTGTGTGCAGAACCAGCACCGCGCCCATGAAATGCGCGCCGGAGATGCACACCGGGCCGAGCGCGGAGAGCGCGTAGCGCCCCGCGGCGTTAACGAGTTTGTTCAGCGTCGAAGCCGGGACGGGGGCGACGTCCGCTTCGAGATGGGTTTCCGCGATGGTCAAAGGGTACTCCTGCGACAGGGCAGGCGATGCAAGGAACAGGCCGCGCGAAAGCATCCGAAAAAGCGCAGTTTCGCTGCATTTTCCGGCCGTTTTTGGCACAGCGGCGGCCGGTTTGTGCCTAGGCGCTACACCTTGCGCGAACGGGTCAGGATCAGGAACGCCGCCAGCGGGTTGGTTACCGCATAGCGCCAGAACAATCGCTTCGGCTCGCGGGCCAGGCGGTAGAGCCATTCCAGCGAATATCGCTGCATCCACTCAGGGGCGCGGGTGTAGTCGCCGGTGACGAAGTTGTAGCAGCCGCCGCAGGTCACGACCCAGCCAGCTTTGAGGCGTGCCTTGTTGCGCACGCAGAACTCATACTCGAACGGAACGCTGAGGCCGACGAACAGGATGTCGGCCCCCGAGGCATTGATCGCATCGATCACCGCGGCTTCGTCGCCGCGCTTGAAATAGCCATTGCGGCGTCCCGCGATCTTCAAACCCGGATACTGCGCCTGAAGCGTCTCGACACAACGCGCGTTCACGTCTTCGGTCGCACCCAGCAGGAAGATCGACAGACCGGCCTTCGCGGCAGCCCTGCAGGCGTCGTGGATGAAGTCGGTCGTCGCGCTGCGTTCCGGGATGGCAGCGCCGGCGAGGCGTGAACCCATCACCACCGGCTGGCCGTCGGCGTGGACGATATCGGCGGCCTCGAACACTTCGCGGAAGCGGGCGTTGGTGGCGGCGAAGGCGATGGCGTGGCCGTTGGAGGCGAACACCAGCTTCGGCGCGCGTTGGCCACGGCGCACTGCGAAGCAATCGTCGACCATCATGGCGCTCATGTGATCGCGGCCCACGCAGGCGGTCTTGAGGCCACCGACCACGACCTCGGCATAGGGATCGTTGGCGGGGCGTTGCGCGGCGCGGCGGTCTTCGGATTTGAGAACAGCGCGCATCAGTAGGCGTTCTTTCCGCCGAGCACGGCGAAGGGCGTCACGGCCAGGATCTTCAGATCGAGCAGCAAATTCAGGTGTTTCGCGTACCAGATGTCGTGGTCGACGCGGGCCTGCATGTCGGCGAAGGCCGGGGTCTCGCCGCGATGGCCGTTGACCTGGGCCCAGCCGGTAATGCCGGGCTTCACGGCCTGGCGCAGCTCGTAGTTCTCGATCACGGTCATGTAGAACAGGTCGTGGGCCCGGGCGTGCGGGCGCGGGCCGACGATCGACATCTCGCCGGCGATGACGTTCAGCAGCTGCGGCAGCTCGTCGATCGAGGTCTTGCGCAGGAACTTGCCGACCGGCGTGACGCGGCCGTCGTTGGCCTTGGCCTGCACGACGGTGTCGCCGTTTTCCATCACGCGCATCGAGCGGAACTTGAAGATGCCGAACGGCTGGCCGTTCAGGCCGAGGCGCGTCTGGCGGAAGAACACCGGGCCGCGCGAGTCGAGCTTCACGAGCAGGCCGACCAGCGCGAGGAACGGCGCCAGCAGGATCAGCATGGGGACGGCAATGACCAGGTCGAGCGCCCGCTTGGCGGCGGCGCTGTGGGCTTTCGGCTCGGCGTTGACGTTGGCCGGCGCCCAGACGTGTTCCGGAGCGAGGCGGAACGCGGCGGCGAAGTCGTTCGATGCTTCCCAAAGAACATCGGCGTCGGGGCGCGACGCGGTCAGGTCTCTGGCGAACTCTTCCTGGAGGCTCACAGCCGTCTCTCAAAATCGGTTGAGAGGCTGACTGCATCGGCTGCGCCATGTTTGGCATGCGATTCTGTTTCGGGATGAAACGGATTGCGGCGCCCGAATGCTTAACGCGTATGAAATGCCTAATGGCGCGGTAACGATTGTGCCGCGGCGGCACGGGCTGTCTCAGGCCAGTTCGTTCTGCCAGCGGCGCAGCCGCGGATTGCCGGTGCGCAGCAACGAGACCAGCGTCGAGATGTGCGGCGCCCGTTGTTCGATCCCATAGCGGGGCAGCAGGAAGCGGTTGCTGGTCTCCTCCAGCGTGCCGGAGAGCGTGCTGAAGGCGCAGTCGTAGCCCGCCGCGCGCACCGCCTGCCAGGCGAGATGCGAGATATCCCCTTTGTTTCCAAATGGATAGGAGAAGTACCGGCATGGACCGGCCTCGGCCTCGATCCGCTGTTTGGGCTGTGCCGCCTGGAGATGAAGCGTGGCCGCGGACTGATGGTCGTTCATCGGCCAGTGGCGGTGGGCGTGGGCGCCGATCTCGACACCGCGGCGCTTGAGTTCGCGGACCTGGTCCCAGGTGAGAAATGCGTCGGAACCGAAGCGTTCGAGCAGCGGCTTCATGTCGAACTGGCGCGTCATCCACTCGACGGCTTCCTGCGCCTTCGCCATGTCCATCTCGCGCAAATGCCAGATGGCGGCTTCGGCGGTCGTTTCGCGGCCGTCGCCGAGCGTCAGCGGCTGTGCGAAGTGCGGCACGGCGTAGGTGCCGGACGGCGCATGGTGCGCGAAGAGTCGGACCAGGAAGATTGGGTTGCGCTCGCCGGTGTCGATGTGGTGCGTGCTGGCGAACAGCGTCCATGGCAGGCGTATTTCCTCGAGGATATCGGCGGCGACCGTCAGCGTGTTGGCATAGCCGTCGTCCGACATCAGGAACAGCGCGCGGGTATGACGGTCGGGCGCCTTCAGCACGTCGTCGATCGCAGCCAGCGGCAGGACGTCGAAGTCGCGCTTGAGATGACGAACGATCTCTATGAAATCCGCCGTCTCGTGGTGGTTGGTCTGCACGTTCGGATCGCACGTCGCGGGCTCCACGCCGTGGAAGAACACGGCAGCCGGACGGCCGAGCGGACGCACGGCGCCCGCCGGGATGTAGCGGCCGATCCCGCGCGCAATCTGACCAAAGCGGCTCATGACACGCATGATGGCGTGCAAGGCTTACGCCGGACTTAACCGGCGTTGCGGTGTTAACCATTGGGTGTTCTCACGGTAGCGGGTTCGGTCCCCGCCCGAAAAATCGCTGCGCGATTTTGCCGACCTCCCCACAGGACGGGGGCGGTCAGGCCGGGAGGCTGAGGGGGCGCGTTCTAAAGAGGACGTGCCATTCGGCGTTGTCGGCCATCAGGACGTCGACGGTTTTTTCCAGGCGGTCGGCGAGGCGGGCGAATTCGAGGGGTTCGTGCTCCATCGCGTGTTCGAGCGTTTCGAGATTCACCGCTGTTTCCTGCGCGCGCAGGGCGACGGACTGGAAGTCGCCCTGGGCGCGGATGGCGTTGATCGCGGCGCCGATGGTGGGAAACAGCGCGGTGAGGAACACCGCCTCGTAGCGGAAGTGCTCCGCCCGATCGAAATCGACCAGGAAGAATATCAGCAGGCCGGCGCAGAGAACGAAGGTCAGGCCGAACAGGACACTGCCGGTCAGGTGCATGCGATGGTTTAGATGTTCCATCGCATGCGCGTTCTTGTGGTTGTAGCTGACCTGCGACTTGATCTCCGCCGCCGTCACGATGTCGCGCACCGCGGCGAGATAGTCCTGGTTGATGGCGACGTTGGGAAGCGGAATCTCCCGCTCCACCGCGCGCGCGTACCAGCTCACCCAGTCCTGGCCGCGGCCGCTGCGGCGGCCCGGCCGGTCGATGCGCGCGGCGGCGCTGATCAGCGCGAGGACACGCAGGTGGCGGAAGGTCTCGGCGAGGCGCCGGTATTCCAGCCAGCGCCGGTGCCATTGCTTCGCGTTGCCTTCATGGATCACCCAGAGGATGAGCGCGATCAGGACGACCTCGCCGCCAAGCAGCCAGGGCTTTGCCTCGCCCGGCAGCAACAACCCCGATAGCGCGAGAAACACGGCCAGCGCGGAGATCGCGAAGTTGAAGACATAGGCACTGCGATAGACCTGCGCATAGGCGATCGAGAGATGATCGGTGAAGGAGTAGGCCTCCAGCATCGTCTCGGTGATGAGATCGCGAATACCGGCGGCCTTGGCGCGGGCGCCGAGATATTCGGTCCAGTCCCAGGCGCTGCCGGTGCGGTAGTCGGCGGGGCGCAGGTCGGTGCGCCGCAGTGCGCGGACCCCGAGCAATTGCATGAGCAGCGGATAGGACAGCGAGATATTCCAGCGCCAGGGCCTTTCGGCATAGAGCAGCTTGAGCTTCTCGCGCTCCTCCGGATCGGGCGACGGCTCCAGCAGGATGCGCACAGCGCGTTCGAGATTGCCCTGAAGCGGGCGGCGCGGGACGTCTTCAATACCCGCGCGCGCGGGCGGCAGCGCGGTGTCGGCGCGCCAGAGCAGGCACGGATTGTCGGGCGCGGCCGGGTCGATGATGATGACGGGCACGCCCTCGGCCACCGCGTGCTCGACGATCAGCGCGGTGCCGCCGAGGCCGGCAGCGGCCTGCTGGTCCCACACCGCGATGACGATGTCGGCATTGGCGAGCATCAAAAGGCCAGCCGCCTCATAAGCGCGGTTGGAAGCCGTGTGATCGCCCGTGGTGCTGCGCTTGCCGTCGAGTTCGTAAACCGTGCGCGCCTGCGCCAGCAGCCGGTCGTAGTCCGCCCCGCCCTCGGGCGAGAAATCGGTGCGGTAGTCGGCGCGCCGGAACGGCAGGATGACGTTGAGCGGCATGTCCCGGGCAAGGCCGGCGTCCGCGACGATGCGGTCGGCGCCTTCCGCGAGACTCGACACCACCGAGAGGATGGCGCGGGTGCTCGCGAAGGCCCAGGCTTCATGCGTAACGGCTTCGTGCGTGTAATTTGCGATGCCGGCGATGATGCGATCGACGGATTTGCGGACCTCGACGGTCTGGGCGGGCGAAAGCTTGGGGCCGGGACGATGACCGGTCACCCCGATGCGCAGATGCGCCATCGGCCTGGGCGGCGAGGGACGGTCGGTGTCGACAATGCTCATGCGGAAGAAAAAGCCCCAACCACTCCGACAAGGAGAATCGCATGTTAGGTTGGACGGCGGCAGGGCCGAAAGGGGCACAAAATGAGCGAGCTGGACGATTGCCTGAAGGACTACACGCGGTCCGATTTCCATGACGGACGCTGGACCCGGCCGGTTTATCGCCGCGGCAGCGGGCCGGCTGTCATCATCATCCACGAGATGCCCAACATGCATCCGCAGGTGGTGCGCTTCGGCAATCACGTGGCGGAGGCCGGCATGACGGCCATCCTGCCCAGCCTGTTCGGCCATCCCGGGCGCAATCCGACGCCGCTCTATGGCCTTGGGCAGATGGCGGCGGGGATCTGCATCCGGCGCGAATTCCATGTCTGGGCGACGGACAAGTCCTCGCCGATCGTCGACTGGCTGCGGGCGCTCGCGCGCAAGGCGCGCGCCGAGTGCGGCGGCAAGGGCGTCGGCGCGGTCGGCATGTGCTTCACCGGCAATTTCGCGCTGGCGATGATGACGGAGCCCGCGGTGGTCGCGCCGGTGCTGTCGCAGCCTTCCCTGCCGCTTGGCTTCGGCAACAAGAAGCGCGAGGCGGCGATGGGCGTGTCGCCGGAAGAGATCGCGTGCGCCAAGCGGCGGTTCGCGGATGAGAATCTGTCGATGATCGGTTTGCGTTTCCATGGCGATCCTTTCGTGAAACCGGAGCGGTTCGAGACGTTCAAGAAGACCTTCGGCGACAAGTTCGAGGCGATCGAACTCGATCCGAAGGATGCCGCGCCGGGCCCGATGGCGGCGCATTCGGTGCTGACAATCAATTTGCGGGACGACGATCCCGAAGGACCGACGAAGAAGACGGAGCAGCGCGTGATCCGGTTCTTCAAGGAACGGACGGGCGCGTAATTCATCGCGCGCGATTCGCCGTTCGATTCGGACGGAGTCCGTGCGTGAACAGAGTCCCTGGTTGTGAAAAAGGCCGCTTTACAGCGGCCTTTTCTGTTTGCGCATGGCCGTGTGCGGCTTTCGATTTCGCATTCGCCGTCTCCTTTGTCGTTCGAAACCGGTGCAGTTGTCACCCGGGTGACCCACATTCGCGGGCCATGACGCAGATGTGTTTGAGCGCGGCGCGAACAGCGCCGTGCGGTCTGGATGCACCTTGGGGGATTTACGTTAGATGGTGTGTCCGACCGCGCGGTGCAAGGGGGGAGATAATTTTTCGCGAAAAAAATTTTCTGTCGCGAAGGCCGCGCCCTGTGCGCACCAACGCGTTGATGCGATTGCCCTCGCGATCAAGGAGCGTTCGATAGAATCTGAAGTTATCGAACGGCGCGTAATCTTGTTGCGGCGAAAATAATTTCCGAGCGCCGGCCGCGACAAAAAAAGAGGGGCGCCGTTGCGGGCGCCCCTGCCGGTGTCACGGGGAGTTCCACCTAGTAGTTGTAGCGCAAGCCCACGAAGTACTCCGCGCCCGTCTGATAGAAGGCCAGCGGACGCTGACCGATCGAGTCGTTGTATTGATACAGCGGCTGGTTCGTCAGGTTGATGCCCTGGAATTCGATGGTGAAGTTCTCGTCGAACTTGTAGCTGCCCGACACGTCGATGTTGAGCGACGCGGCCTGAATCTGCGAGTCGTTGATGCTGAGACCCGCGGTCGGACCGGCCGTAATCAGGAACTTGCTGCGGTACGCGGCAGAGACGCGTGCCTGGAAGACCTGGTCGTCGTAGTACAGCGTTGCGTTCCAGGTGGTGCGCGACAGGCCGTTGAGATCGGCGTTGGTCGTGATCGCCGCCGAGGTCGCGGTTGCCGGAACCAGGATGTAGTTCTGGCGCGCCTGGACGAAGGTCACGTTGCCGAGGAAGCCGGCGTTCTCCAGGCCCGGGATTTGCGGGAGGAAGTCGAACGGCTGCTGGATGTCGAGCTCAAGACCGTAGAGCGGGCCGCCCTTCTGGGTGACGGTCGTCGTATAGGTCGTGTTGGTGTTGGTGTCGTTGCAGGTCGGCGTGAACGCGCCGCCGCAGAACGACAGCAGCACGCTGGACGGGATGCCCAGCGGGTTGGTCGCGAACGGCCCGAACAGGTTCTGGCCGACCTCGATGTTGTCGAGCTTTTTGTAGAAGAACGCCGCCGACACCAGCGCGCCCTTGGAGTAGTACCACTCGAACGACAGATCGGCGGTCTTTGCCCGGTAGGGCTTGAGCGTCGGGTTGCCGGTGGTCACCGCGACGGGGTTGGCGCCCGACTGCGAGATCGAGACACCCGGCAGCAGTGCCGTCAGGTTCGGACGCGTCATCACCTGCGAGGCGTTGACCCGGACCAGGAAGTCGTCCGCCGGCTCGAACACCGCGTTCAGGGACGGCAGGAAGTCGTCATAGCTGTTGTTGACGGTCGTGATCGCGAACGCCTTGGTCGTGGTGTTGTACGCGACGCCGGTCGACGAGGTATCGGTCTGGACGTAGCGTCCGCCGATGTTGCCGCGGAACGGATGGCCCGCGAAAGTCGTATCCCAGCCCGCCTGGAGCCAGAAGCCGAGGTCGTTCTCGACCACGTTGCCGTTCGACGAGCCGAACTGCGCGGTGCCTTGCAGGAAGGCGCCGCAGCCGGGCGCGATGGCACACGCGCCGGCGCTGGTGGAGAGCACCGCGGGGTTCACCGTCTGGTCGAAGATGTGGAAGAGCGCGCTGGCCTTGTTGATGTCGGGAACGATGTAGTTCACCGCCGTGCCGGCCGGCGTATCGAGGCCATGCAGGTGCGCGATCTGGATGTACGACGACAGCGGTGTCGCCTCGATCGCGGCCGGGATATAGCTGTCCAGGTTGGTGTTGGCGCCGTTGGAGCGCGAGGTCATCGCGTTACGGTTGCCGTAGTTGCGCACATCGAAGCCGGCCGTGAGGTCCAGCCAGTTGGCCGGCTTCCAGTCGGCGTCGCCGCTGATGGTCCGGAAGCTGTTGTACACCGCCGCGGTGCGCTCGCGAATCTGCGAGAGGAACCAGCCGGTGGTGGACGTCGGGTCGACGTTGCCGAACGACAGGACCGGCGTGTACTTACTGTTCGTGAAATCGAGCACGAACGGGCTGGCGAGACTGCCAGCGCCGCCGCCGATGCCGCCGGCGCAATTCGCCACCGCGCCGCCCGCCGTCGCCGCCGTGCAGTTGTAGTCGATGGTCAGCGTCGTCTGGACCGGGTTGTTGTGATGCGACTCAGACCAGCCAATCAGGCCGTGGACCTTGAAGTTGTCGCCGAAGTCGTGGGTGACATCCAAGGTGCCCTGGGCAAAGCGCGTGTCCAGATGGTCGAGACGGTGCTCGGCCCGCAGGCCGACGTTTGTCGCCTGCACCGCCACGAAATTGTTGCGTGCAGGATCGATCGTGTAGCCCGTGATGTTGATCGCGCCGCGGCCAAGCGTGGTGGCAAGCAGCGCAGGCGTGCCCGCGGGTGCCGAGTTGGTGGCGGCCGCCTGGTTCAGCGAGAAGGAATTCGCCTCCATGTACATTTCCTCGCGCGTCACGCCGAAGTCGGAGCCGAGGAAGTCGAGGGTGACCATGGTGGCCTCATCCGGCTGCCACTGGATCGAGCCGGAGAAACCGATGCGCTTTTCGTGGATCGGGATGAGATCGTAGCGCGGGAAGCGCGCCCCGAAGGTTTCGTTGATGACGTCGTAGTTGTTGGGCAACGTCGCCGCGCTGAAGTTCGCGCCGTTGGCGACCGCACCGCCGACTTCGACGAGCGCCGCCTGCTGGCCCGTGCCGGCGCGATACTGGCCCTGGCCGACGCCGGCGGTGTTCGCGGTGCCCGGGAGATTGGCACCCGTATAGACGACGGAGCCGAAGCGCTGCGCCGCCGTGCACTGGAAGACTGCGCCCGGCGCGTTGGTCACGCAGCCCGCGATCAGCGGCTGGCTGTGGTTCGCCGGCTGCTGCGTGTTGTCGTTTTCGAAGCGCGTCGTGTCGAAGCCGGTCTGGAGGACGTTGCGCGAGCCGGCGGCGACGGAGAACAGGATGCCAAGCTGGCCGGCGCCTTCAAGCGTCCACTGATCGGCGATGAGGGCCGAGCCACGCGGGTTGAACGAACCGCTCTGATCCGAATAGCCGCCCTGGACGGACGCCGTCAGCGTGAACTTGTCGAAGTCGAGCGGGTGGGCGGTGTGCAGGTCAACCGTCGCGCCGAGCGAGCCTTCTTCCAGCTCCGCGGATGCTGACTTGTGCACCGTGATCGAGTTGAACAGGTCGGAGGAGAAGACGTTGAAGTCGAAGGCGCGGGTGCGGTTGGTGCCGCCCTGGCTGTCTTCCGAGCCGACCGTCGACATCGCTTCCATGCCGTTGATGCGGACGCGGGTGAAGAGCGCGCTGAGGCCGCGTACCTGCACCTGGCGGCCTTCGCCGCCGTTGCGCGCGAGCGCGACGCCGGGAATGCGCTGGATCGATTCCGAAAGGTTGAGGTCGGGGAATTTGCCGATGTCTTCCGCGAGGATCGTGTCGGACGAGTCGAGCGCGTTGCGCTTGATGTCGAGCGCACGCTCCAGGCTTTCCTTGAAGCCCGTCACGACGACGGTTTCGATCTGGTCGTCGGCGGCGTAGGCCGCACCCGCGCTGCACGCGGCGATGATGGTTGCGATCGAAGCTCCGAGCCACAGACGGCTACGGCCAGAATTACGCGAAATCACGAGTGCGCCCTCCCAGGAAGCGAGGCGGTGCGACCGCTGACGCGGTTGTCCCCCGGCTTCAAAATTGCCCCGCTCCAGATGTGCGGGGGACGTTTCATCCCGAACAGACCCGCTTGGACCTGACACCGGTGTCAACGCTTGTTGTGCGCTTTGCCACCGGTAGCAATTGCGAACGTAATGCCAGCGAGGCGCGGCTGGCAAGATTGTGTTTCGCTAATCGGTAAATTCACCAGCAAGCGATGCAATCGGGCAACGCGCCGTTGTTGCAATGCAACATGCGGTGGCGGCGCCTAGCGCGCCAGCCAGCCGCCGTCGACCGGCAGGATGGTGCCGTGGACATAGTCCGATGCCGCGCTTGCGAGAAAGACGGCAGCGCCGCCGAGATCGGACGGGCGGCCCCAGCGGCCGGCGGGGATGCGGGCAAGGATGTCGCGCGCGCGCGTTTGGTCGGCGCGCAACGCTTCGGTGTTGTTGGTCTCGAAATAGCCGGGCGCGATGGCGTTCACGTTGATGCCCTTGCCCGCCCACTCGTTGGCGAGGAGGCGGGTGATGCCGGCGAGGCCGGACTTGCTCGCTGCATAGGACGCGACGCGGATGCCGCCCTGGAAGCTCAGCATCGAGGCGATGTTGATGATCTTGCCGCCGCCACTCTTTGCATCTGGGCCAGTCATCTGTTTGGCGCAGGCCTGCGCGAGGAAGAACGCGGATTTGAGATTCACGTCCATCACCGCGTCCCAATCTTCTTCCGTGAAGTCGAGCGCGTCGGCGCGGCGGATGATGCCGGCGTTGTTGACGAGAATGTCGATCTTGCCGAAGCGCTTCACCGTCTGCGCGACGATGCCGGCGATGGGCGCGGTGGTGCCGAGGTCAGCGGCGATGTGCAGAAAGGCGGGACCGGCGGCCTCGACCGCTTTCTGCGTCTCCGCCGTGTCGCTGCGCGAGACGGCGACGATGTCGGCGCCCGCCTGCGCCAGCGCCACCGCGATGCCCTGCCCGATGCCCGTGTTGGCGCCGGTGACGATCGCGACCTTGCCGGACAGATCGAACGGGTTGCTCATTTGAGCTGGCAGATGTCGAGGACGTTCATGTCGGTGTAGTCGAGATTCTCGCCGCCCATCGCCCAGATGAAGGTGTAGTTCGACGTGCCTGAGCCCATGTGGATCGACCAGGGCGGCGAGACCACGGCTTCGTCGTTGCCGAGCACGATATGGCGCATGGATTCCGGCTCACCCATGAAATGGAACACACGCTCGTCGGGCTTCAGGCCGAAATAGAAATACACCTCCGAGCGGCGGTCGTGCAGGTGCGGCGGCATGGTGTTCCACACGCTGCCGGTCTTGAGCATGGTCAGGCCAAGCAGGAGTTGCGACGATTTGCAGGTCGCGGGCACGACGTACTGGTAGATCGTGCGTTCGTTGGATGTCGCCAGCGCGCCGCGTTCCAGCGGCACCGCCTTCTCGATCGAGATCTTCACCGTCTCGAACCGTGCATGCGCGGGCGTCGAGGCGAGATAGAACCTGGTGTCGCCCTCGAAGGTGACGTCCGCCGTGCCCATCGGGATATAGAGGCCGTCGCGCGGGCCTAGCCCGTGCTTCACGCCGTCGACGGTGATGGCGCCGGCCGCGTCGCCGACATTGATGGCGCCGAGTTCGCGGCGCTCGAGGAACGGCTTGCCCTTGGCGGATT
>Ga0070666_10000484_pt1 | contig 24081 bp, 19 predicted proteins | sample KBSS23metaG_FD_64677 | JGI IMG/M metagenome (GOLD analysis project Ga0070666, IMG submission 64677) | Switchgrass rhizosphere microbial communities from Kellogg Biological Station, Michigan, USA - KBS S2-3 metaG | ecosystem: Host-associated > Plants > Roots > Rhizosphere > Soil ... | reverse complement strand
CTCGCCTTCGCCAACGTCCCCGACGAGGCCGGGGTGGAGGCGGTCCTGCCCGGGGCGGCCGGGGATGTCGTCGTCCACCACCCGCGCTGGAAGGCCGGCGTGCCGCGCGACGCGGGCACCGGCTGGGACTTCGACGACGTCCGCGACCACTACCTGCGCGAGCTCTTCGGCGTCGACCCGGCCGAGCTGCGCCGCTACGACCACGCCCGTTACCTGGAGCTCTCCCGGGCGGTCTCGGCCGAGGCGATGAGCGCCGTCTTCGGCGAGTGGCGCCGTGCCGCCTCGCCCTGCGGCGGCGGCCTCGTGCTCTGGCTGCGCGACCTGATGCCGGGGGCGGGGTGGGGCCTCGTCGACCATTCCGGCGCCCCGAAGCAGGGCCTTCGGGCGCTGCGCAACGTTCTCGCCCCGACCGCCGTCTGGCTCACCGACGAGGGCCTCGCGGGAGTCGGCGTCCACGTCGCCAACGATGGCCCCGACCCACTTGCGGCGACCCTTCGCGTCGCCCTCTACGCCGACGGCGAGCGACGTGTCGGCGAGGCGGAGGGCGAGATCCGACTCGCCGCGCACTCGACCGTCAGTCAAGATCTCGAGACGATGCTCGGCGGCTTCATCGACGCCTCCTGGTCCTACCGTTTCGGTCCGCCTGCCCAGGACCTGATCGTCGCCTCGCTGGAGCGCGACGGGAATGCTGCCGAACCGATCTCACAGGCGACGTTTTTTCCGGCGGGACCTGACTTGGGCTCCCAGTCGGCGGCGCGCCTCGGACTGGAGGCGAGCGCGGTGCGCGCCGCCGACGGAGGGGTCGAGATCGACCTCCACTCGGACCGCCTGATCTATGGGCTGGCGGTTGGGGGAAGCGGACTCGTCGCCGACGAGGGATGGGTCTGCCTCGAGCCGGGAGTCGACCGCCGGATATCCTTGCGATCGATGACGGATGACCCGGGTGCCTCGGTCGTCCTCAGCGCCGTCAACATGCGTGGCCGGACGACCGTCTCGATCGCCTAGATCAGATGTCGCGATCCAATCCTCTCCACATCCAGGCGGGATCGATCCCGGTCTTCGCGGTGCATCACCCCAACGGTCCCGACGCGCCGCCCGCCCGACCGATTCTATTTTGCTCGCCTTGGGGCTGGGACGAGGTCGCTTCCTACCGTGCCCGACGTGAATGGGCGATGCGTCTGGCGGCGGCCGGACATCCGACGCTGCGCTTCGACCTGCCGGCGACCGGCAACAGCGGCGGGTCGACCGCCGACGAGGGGGTGGTCGACGGCTGGGTCGCGGCGGTCGTGGCGGCGGCCTCCTGGCTGGCCGACGAGAGCGGCACCGCCACGGTCGCTGCATTCGGGTTCGGTCTCGGCGGCCTCCTGGCGATCGCCGCCGCCGAGGCGGGCGCTCCGATCGAGGAACTTGCGGTCTGGGGGACGCCACGCGACGGCTCGCGCTTCCTCCGCGAGACCCGGGCCTTCTCGCTGATGCAGGCCTGGAACTCGGAGGACGAAGCCGATTTCGACGCGGGCGTCCCAGACGGCTGGCTCGAGGCGGGTGGCTTCGTCCTCTCTCCCGCCACGACCAGATCGTTGAAATCGCTGGCGCCCGGGGGCGGCGAGTCAACCCTGCGGCAAGTGCTCTGCCTGGATCGCGACGGGGTCGCCGTCGACCCGAAACTGGTCGCCGCGCTCGAGGTCCTCGCCGAGGAGGTCGAGTTTGCGGCCGGCCCAGGCTGGGGTGAGTTCGTCTCCCACCCCGAGCGCTCGACGGTCCCCCTCGTGGTCGCGCGCCGACTGGAGGCTTGGCTCCACGCCGCACAGGGCCGGGCGACGACAACCCCCGTGACGGAGATCCCCGACGGCTCCGCTCCGATCGAGATCGGTCGCGACGGAACCACCGAGACCGCGCTGGCGATCGAGCAGGAGTGGGGGAGGACGGTCGGCGTCCTCGCCCAGCCTGAGGGCGAGCGAGCAGATCTCTGCGCGGTCTTCCTCAATGCCGGAGCGGTGCGCATGGTCGGGCCTAGTCGACTGTGGACCGAGACGGCGCGCCGCTGGGCCGGGAGCGGGGTGCCTTCGCTGCGGATCGACCTGCAGGGAATCGGCGAGGCGGACGGCGAGGCCGCAGGTGCACTGCGGGTCGGCGACTTCTACGTCCCCCGCTACATCGGCCAGGTCCGCGCGGCCCTCGACGAGTTACAGAAGCGTGGTCTGGGCGACCGATTCCTGCTTGTCGGCCTCTGCGCCGGTGGCTATTGGGCGTTCCAGACGGCGGTCGCCGACTCGCGCGTCGTCGCGAGCTTCTGCATCAACGCGGGAGCCCTCCGCTGGGACCCCGACCTTCTCGTCCGGCGCGAGGCCCGCAAGGGGGGTCGCGCTTTCGATCGACGCTCCTGGCGCAAGCTGCTCCGTGGTCCGGTTCCTTGGGCCAAGGTCGGAGCCCTGCTGCGCTCCCTCGCGATCGAGTTCGGGCGCCGCCTCTCCGCAGGTCTGCGCCGCCTGGTCGGGCGCGGCGCGGACGAAGGCCTGAAGGGTGGCATCGAAGCCGACCTCGACGCGCTCGAGCGCTCGGGGACCTCGGTCCTGCTCGCCTTCTCCGGCAAGGAGCCGCTCGGCGAAGAGGTCGCCGCCGACGGTTTCGCCGACGACCCCGACCATTGGCCGCACGCCGACTTCGCCGATCTCCCCGGCAACGATCACACCCTGCGGCCGCTCTCGGTCCAGCGCGATGTCCGCAAGCTCCTCGACCTGAAGCTCGAAAAGCTCTTGGACGCCGATCGGGGCGCCTAGCCCATCACGAGGACTCGGGCAGCGGCCGGCAGAGGTAGTCCAGCCAGGGATCGCGGCCACCGTAAGGCAGCTCGATCTCGCGACCATTGAGGTCATAGATGACGACGACCTCCAGGCCCGCCTCGCGGAGCTGACCGACCTGGAAGACGGGGTCGACGTAATAGTCGTGGACTGTGAACCGGTGGCCGCGCGCCAATTGCGTCCAACCGCGCCGGCGGACGTCGTCGAGGTCGATGGTCGCGTTCACCCGATCGATCCGTCGCGCGTGGAGCAGATCGTCGAAGGCCGCATAGGCCCGGTAGGCCTTCGAGGACATGCGGCGCGGCGGACGCCGCTTGTGACGGTCCAGTGGCAGCGCGCCGACCGAATGACTGGAGAAGAGGAAATGGCCCGTCGGCTTCAGTACGGAACGGACCTGCTCCAACATCTTCAGCCGGTCCTCGTGGCCGGCCGCATCGATTCCGTTGAAGCTGAAGAGGACGAAGTCGAAGGGCCCGCCGACTCCCGAGAGATCGCGCGCGTCACCGTCGACGATCGTGACGTTGGGGTCCTCGGAGTGCAGCTGTCGCGCCCGCGCGGTCATCGGTGGCGCGTAGTCGATGCCGACGTACCTATTCACCAGTGGGGCGAAGGTCCAACCGGTGCGGCCGGTGCCGATCCCGATATCGAGCATGTCGTAGGTCTCCCAAGCCGGTGCGAAACGGGCCAGGACGGAACGCTCGGCAGCCTTCAGGGCTAGATCTTCGTAGCTCGAGGCGAGGTGTTCGAAGGTTTTCCGATTCTGATCGGTCTGAGAAAGGGAACGTCGCCGAACCAGAGCCATTTCCGGATCTTAAGCGATGGGTCTCGCCGGTCAGGTCTGACTGCCGTGCCACCGGACGAGGCCCCGGGCCGAGAGCCAGCTGCGCAGCCGGTAGGGGAAGATGCGCGCCAGGTGGTAGGCGCGGCGCGGGGTGAATGCGGCGAGTGCCTCGAGAACGTTCTCGACCTGGTAGCGCGTGCGAGCTCTGGGGGTGGCGCCCGCGAGTCGATATTTGAGGAATGTCTTGCGGTAGGACATCAAAGGCCCCCGGCCATAGCCGGCCCAGTGGATGGCCGCGACGCTCCGGCCTGAGTAAGGGACCCGGCGGTCGTCGATGACGAGGTCGTCGGCGGAGCCGACGAGGCGCATCACGGACCCCGCAACGACCGGCTCGTCACCGAGCTTGGTCGCGTCCGCCTGCTTCATCCCACTGACGTCGACGCAGAAGTTGATGAACGTCTGCTCGAGGTTGTCGACGAATTCCGGCCGCAGCCCCTCCGCCTCGACTGCCCGTCGTTCGATCTCCGCCGCCGTCAGATCACCGCGCCGACCCATGAAGGTGCCGCTGTTGAAACCGGCCGCACCGTGGTCGGCGACCATCTGGTCACGGAGCCGACCCGGTCGATAGACCTGATCGATGTCGGTGGTGAAGTAGATGAAGTCGGCGTCGGAGCGCGCAAGCATCGTGAAGTAGGGGCGGAGCGACCGCAGCGTGACGATGTCGCAGTCGAGGTAGAGGAACTCGTCATAGACATCCCAGGCGCAGAACTTCCGCATGATGTGCGACCTGACCGGGCCGCCGCCGGGGTAGTAGCGCTCGCCGAGAGCGTCCATGCGGGCGAGCATCGGACTCTCGTAGAGGTCATACCCATAGCGGCCGAGCACCGCCTCGGTCCGCTCGACGCTGTCGTCGAACGGGATCAAGGTCACCGGCACCTCGGGGTCGTGTTGGTGGACGCTCTCGCAGAACGCGATCGTCCAGTCGAGCACGGCGTCGTTGCCTAGGCAGACGACGCCGTGCGACGGCGCAGGGCCGTCAGAGCCCATAGGCCTCTTTCAGCTCCGGATCCTTGGCGGCCAGCATTTCGGCCAGCTCGACCATCACCTTGCACTGCTTCCAGGTCGCGTCGTCCTGCATCTTGCCGTCGATCATGTGGACGCCGCGGCCGTCGGGGATCGCCTCCAGCACTTTCTTGGCGAAGGCGACCTCCTCCGGCGGCGGGCTGAAGACCTTCTTGGCGATGCCGATCTGCACCGGGTGCAGCGACCAGGTGCCGACGCAGCCCATCAGGAAGGCGGCGCGGAACTGGGCCTCGGCGCCGGCGACGTCCTTGATGTCGCCGAAGGGGCCGTAGAAGGGCAGGATCCCCGCCGAGGTACAGGCGTCGACCATGCGGGCGATCGAGTAATGCCAGAGGTCCTGCTGGGCGGAGACGCGTCCCTCCTCGGGGTTCTCCGGGTCGGGCGGGTCGTTGAGGACGAGGTAACCGGGGTGGCCGCCGCCGACCCGGGTGGTCTTCATCCGACGCGCCGCGGCGAGGTCGGCCGGGCCGAAGCTCATGCCCTGCATGCGCGGCGAGGCAAAGGCGATCTCCTCGACGTTGACGACGCCCTGCGGGGTCTCCAGCAGCGCGTGGACGAGGATCGGGCGGTCGAGCCCGGCCTTCGCCTCGAGCTGGGCCAGCAGGCGGTCGACATAGTGGATGTCCCAGGCGCCCTCGACCTTCGGCACCATGATCACGCTGAGCTTGTCGCCGATCTCACCGACCAGCTGCTCGAGGTCGTCGAGGATCCACGGGCTCTCCAGCGAGTTGACCCGGGTCCACAGCGCGGTGTCGCCGAAGTCGGACTCCTTCGCCGCCTGGATCAGGCCGGCGCGCGCCGCCTCCTTGCGGTCGACCGGGACCGCGTCCTCGAGGTTGCCGAGCAGGATGTCGGTCTGCTTGGCGATGTCGGCTGCCTTGGCGACCATTTTCGGGTTCGAGAAGTCGAGGAAGTGGATCATCCGCGACGGCGTTACGGGGATCTCGCGCAGCGGCTCCGGCGCGCCGATCGCCTGCGGATGAAAGAAGTCTCTGGGGTGTCTCAAGGCTGGCTCCTCCTGGGTTTCATAGCGCGGCGGAATCTATATCGCCGGTATCCTCATTGACGACAGACCCGACTTCGACAGGCAGGAGCCATGGCCGTAGACACCGCCGCGTACCGCGAAATGACCGACGAGCAGGAAGCGATCGTCGAAATGGTTCGGCAGTTCGCCGATGAGCAGATCATCCCCAACGCCGAGCACTACGACCACGAGGACACGTTCCCGGAGCCGATCGTCGAGCAGATGAAGGAGCTCGGGCTGTTCGGGGTGACGATCCCGGAAGAGTACGGCGGCATGGGCCTCGACCTGGCGACCTACGCGCTGATCGTCGAGGAGCTCTCGCGCGGCTGGATCTCGATCTCCGGCGTCGTCAACACGCACTTCATCGGCTCCTACCTGCTGATGAAGTTCGGCACCGAGGAGCAGAAACAGTATTTCCTGCCGAAGATGGCGACCGGTGAGATCCGCGCCGCCTTCTCGCTCTCCGAGCCCGAGACGGGCTCCGACGTCCAGGGCATCAAGGGCACGGCCAAGCAGGACGCCGACGGCAACTGGGAGCTGAACGGCCAGAAGATGTGGGTCACCAACGGGCTCGGCTCGGGCGTCGTCTTCGTCCTGATGAAGAACGACACGAAAGCGGACCCGCCCTACAAGGGCATGACCTGCTTCATCACCGAGAAGGAGCCCTGGAAGGAAGTCAACGAGGGCGACTTCGCGGGCCTGACGGTGCCGCCGAAGATCAAGAAGATGGGCTACAAGGGCGTCGAGTCCACCGAGCTCGTCTACGACGGCTACAAGTGCCCGCCGGAGCGCGTCCTCGGCGGCCCCGACGGTGTCGGCAAGGGCTTCTCGCAGATGATGGACGCGCTCGAGGTCGGTCGCGTCAACGTCGCCGCCCGTGGCGTCGGCATCGCCCAGCGGGCGCTGGAGCTGGCGCTCAAATACAGCCAGGAGCGCAAAACCTTCGGTAAGCCGATCGCCCAGCACCAGGCGATCCAGTTCAAGCTCGCCGACATGGCGACGCGCCTGGAGGCGGCCCGCCTGGTCACCCGCAAAGCGGCGCGGATGAAGGACGCCGGCGAGCGCTCCGACCTCGAGGCCGGCATGGCGAAGCTCCTGGCCTCGGAGACGGGGAAGGAAAACGTCGAGGACGCCTTCCGCATCCACGGTGGCTACGGGTACTCGAAGGAGTACGAGATCGAGCGCCTCTACCGCGACGCCCCGTTGCTGTTGATCGGCGAGGGAACCTCCGAGATCCAGCGCATGGTGATCGGCAAAAAGATCCTCCAGCGGAACAAGATCTGAGAGGGGCGGAGCGGAGATGGCATCCACCCCTGACCTGATCCGCACCGCCGTCGAGCGCTTCCAGGCCGAAGTCCCGGCCCTGGCCAAGCTGAAGCTGGTCTTCGGCTTGGAGCTGCGCGCCAAACACGACATCCAGCTGTACCGGGTGGAGCTGCCCGGCCCGGTGATCAAAAAGGACCTCCACCAGGACGAGCGCGTCCTGGTGGAGATCGATCGCCCGCAGTTCAACCAGCTGGCCGAGAAAGGCACGATCGCCAGCTACCGCCGCGCCGCCGAGACCGGCCACATCAAGGTCAACGGCGACTCAAACGTGACCAAGCTGATCGTCCAGGTAGTCGAAAAACAGGAGCAGCGGAACAAACTCCGCAAAGTGCACTGAGGGCCCCGGGCCTCTGAAAGCTGGCGCCCGGGGGAAGGGACGCTGCCCTCTCGGCGGCGGCCCTGGCAGGCTGTGGCCGCCGCCGAGAGGGCAGGTCTGTGGGGGGTGACGGATCCGTGGAGGTTGTGCGACGCGGGACGCACGCGGGTCCCACGGAGGTGTCACGGGACTCGCAAGTCGTGACGGAGAGCGTGGGAAGTCCACGCTCCCGTGCGTGTTGGACAACAGTCACGACCGCGATCGGTGGATTGACCACACCCTGGTGTGGTCAAAGTACGCAGCGCCTATCCTCGCCTCGATTTCGGCCCTGAAACCGGACCCAAGGCGCGCGGGAGTGTGGCGTTCCCGGCAGCTTCGTCACCGAATGCAGGCAGGTGTGGCATCTCCCGCGCTCACCTGCGACGTAAGTCCGACCTCCGCCTGGACCTGTGCCAGAGCCCTGACGAAACCCTCACGTCCAGGACGCATCTCGGACGGCCGCAAGCAGGCCTGCGGAACTCATGCAGTGATCTCTGGATCCGATGTAAACGTAATATCGGGTAAGAGAATGCCTACCGCAGCCAAACATCCGGAAGAGAAGCGTCGACTTTCGGCGCTGCACGCCCTGAAGATCCTCGACACCGATCCCGAGGAGCGGTTCGATCGGATCACCCGGCTGGCCCAGCGGCTCTTCGACACGCAGATGTCGGCGGTGACGCTGATCGACGAGAACCGGCAGTGGTTCAAGTCCGAGGTCGGGCTGGGAGAGAAAGAAAACGGTTTGAAGGATTCCTTCTGCGCCCACGCGATCCTCGGGGCGCCAGAGCCGATGGTGGTGGGGGACGCGCGGGACGACCCGCGCCTCGCCGACAACCCGATGGTGCTGCAGGACCCGAACCTGCGCTTCTACGCCGGCCAGCCGATCGCCGCGCCGGGCGGCGAGCCGCTCGGCACCCTCTGCGTCTTCGACGACCGCGCCCGCGACGTCACCGACTTCGACGCCGTCGTCCTGGGCGAACTGGCGGCGATGGTGGAGGCGGAGATCGCCTCGCTGTCGCTGGCGATCGGCGACGACCTCACCGGCCTCTCCAACCGCCGCGGCTTCGAGATGCTGGGGGAGAGGCTGATCGTCGCCGCCCGCCGGCTCGAGCTGCCGGTCTCGGCGATCTACGCCGACCTCGACAACATGAAGCCGATCAACGACACCTTCGGCCACGACGCGGGCGACCGGGCGTTGGTCGAGACCGCCGAGGCGCTGGCCGCCTCGATGCGTGCCTCCGACCTGATCGCCCGCCTCGGCGGCGACGAGTTCTGCGCCGTCCTGATCGGCGCCGCCGCGAGCGCCGCGCCCGCCCTGATCGACCGCGTGCAGGAGCACGTCGCCGACCGCAACCGGGCAAGCGGCGAACCGTGGGAGCTCTCGCTCAGCCTCGGCATCGCCGAAGCGCCGGCCGGCACCGAGATCGACCTCTGGACCCTTGTCGCCCAGGCGGACGCCGAGATGATCGCCGCCAAGCGGGCCAAGAAGGCCGGCCTCACCGCCTCCGGCGCCGACGATTAGACTCGCGCCCATGGAGCTGGCGCCATTCGTCGTGTGCCCGGAAACTCTGGGCCCACTTGACCGACGTGAGGATGGCTTCTGGTCGCCGCAGGCCGAAAAGCTCTACCCGACCAAGCAAGGTCTCGTCTTCATGGTCTACCCCCAGCAGGACCAGGAGATGATCGCGGCCACGATGCTCGAGGAGCGCGGGCATCAGGGTCTTGGCGACGACGTCGCCCGGCGCAATCTGGAGTACCTCCGAAAGGCGGCGCCGCGCGCCGCCGATTTCATCAGCGTCACGCGGAGATACGCCGGTGCCTCAGACCGAACCCCACGCGCCGTCGAGCTGGGCAGCGGGAACGGTTGGGTCTCCTGGTTGCTGGCCGAGGCAGGATTCGACACCTGGATGTGCGATTTCGAGGCGAACACCCTGCTGACCGGGATGAACCTCAAGCACGCAAACCTGCCCGAGGGGCGTCGGTTCGTGACCGATGCGCGATTTGCGCCGTTCGAGTCGGGCTCCTTCGATCTGGTGGTCTTCAAAGAGTTCGTCCACCACGTCGAGGCGTTTACCCCGCTTTTCCGGGAGGCGAATCGATTGCTTCGTCCTGGCGGGACGGTGGCGATGGTCGAGCCGGTCCGAAGCCTCTCCCGCAGTGTGCGCGAGCTCAAGACCCCGGACCCGCACGAGGGACATCACATAACTTGGCCAGATCGCTATCTGCGGGGGCTGCGCACCGCGGGTTTCGAGATCGTCCACGAGCAGCCGGTCTACGACGACCAGGGAAACACCAAGCCTCCGATGGCATGGATGAAAAAGCGTGCCATCGCCGCGATCGACGACCAGCACCCTTCGGGCGACTGGGTCTCGAAACTCCAGTTGCGAGTTTTCGGCGGCGCTCAACTCATGATGATCGGTCAGAAAGTCCGCGACCTGCCGATCGTTCCTCGGCCGTCGATGAACGTGATCGACCCAGAGTCGGTCATCGCGACCGAGACGGTGCCGGCCCCGTACGAAGAGTTTCCCACCGTCCTGCGGTCGGCTGCCGCAGGTTTCGCGGCGCCATCGGTCTCGGGCTGAGACCGCAGTCGCAGATCCGGCAGGTAGAGTGCCGCGCCGCAGACCAATGAGGAGGCAGAACCCAGCATGACCGAGACCTACGAGCTGACCACCAACCAAGCCGAGCGCGAGGCGACCGGGGCGCACGCCTATGGCCGCTACCTGGAGGAGTTCGAGGTCGGCGCCATCTACAAGCACTGGCCCGCCAAGACGGTCACCGAGTCCGACGACCATCTCTTCTGCTTGATCACGATGAATCACCATCCGCTGCATCTGAACGATGTCTACGCGGCGGGCTCGCAGCAAGGGAAAAACGTTGTCGTGGGTCCCCTGGTCTATTCGTTGGCGCTTGGAATGTCGGTCTCCGATGTCTCCGGCAAGGCGATCGCCAACCTGGCGACCGAAGAACTCAGCCACCCCAACCCGGTCTTCCACGGCGACACTCTCTTCTGTGAGACCGAGGTGCTCGATGTGCGGCCTTCGAAATCGAAACAGGACCGGGGCACGGTCAAGGTCCACACCCGTGTCTTGAACCAGGACGGCGTCCTCGTCGCCGAGTTCAAACGTCTCGTGCTGGTGCCGCGTAAGAATCCCGGCGAGTGAGGGATAGGCCGGCTTCTCGTCCGCGGGCGGGGGTCGATCTGGGAGGATTCGCCCGGTCGGGTCCAGGTCTCTATTAAGGGGACCCGACGGCCGATAACCAAGAGGCATGAGCCCGATCTCGTCGAACAGCCCCTATCTGGAGCCTGAAAAAGGAGTCCTTGAGCAGGCCTGGAGGGTCATCCGACGCCGTAAGTGGGTGGTGATCCAGGCGATCGTCGTGGTGCCGGTCCTGGCGCTGCTCTTCACGCTGCAACAAAGCAAGGAATACACGGCCGCGGCGACGTTGCTCTTCCGTTCGCCCCCGGCGGCCCTCGAAGAAAACTCGGCAGTCGTCGATCCGACGCGCGAAGCGGCGACCAACAACGAACTCGTCGCCCTTCCCGTAGTCGCGGACCGTGCCGCCAAGAATCTCGGCGAACCCGAGATCGCGGGGGAGATCTTTTCCGCGGTCGCCGTCAACCCCAGCAACGAAGGGGATACCGCGACGATCGAAGTCACTGATGTGGATCCCGATCGGGCGGCGCGCTGGGCGGATGCCTATGCGCAGGCCTATATCGACTTCCGCCGCGGCGCCGACCGGGCCCAGGTCCAGGACGCGATCGAACTGGCCGAAAAATCGCTTGCCGGAATGAACGAAGAACAACGCGAAGCCGCGCAGGGGGAAGCACTGGAGCGGCAGCTCGACCAGCTCAAATTGAGTCAGGCCCTGCAAACTGGCGGCGCCGAGTTGGTGCAGAAGGCGACCCCGCCGACCTCACCTTCGTCGCCCCATCCGGGCCGGAACATCGTGCTCGGCATCGTGCTGGGCGCATTGCTCGGTCTCGGCCTCGCCTTCTTGCTGGAGAAACTCGACCGCAAGGTTCGATCTCGGGAGGAGCTCGAAGAGCTCTACGGGGTACCGGTCCTCGCGCGCATCCCGGCCAGTCGGCGGATCGCCGGCCTGGGACGCGCACCATCGGGCTTCGGCACCCAGACGCCGGAGGGAGAGGCCTTCCGCGTCCTGCGGACGAACCTGCGCTTCTTCGACGTCGGCGATCGGGACGAGCGGCGCTCGATCCTCGTCGTCAGCCCGGAGGAGGGCGACGGAAAGTCGACGGTCGCCCGCGGCCTCGCTACCACGATGGCCGAAATGGGCGATGACGTGGTCTTGGTAGAAGCTGACCTACGCAAGGGCAGCAGCCTTCGACAGGTGACCGGGAAACCCGCTTTCGGTCTCTCCAACGTTCTCGCCGGCACCCCGCTCGATCGGGCGCTGATCAAACTCCCGACCCCGGTGCCGAACCTCGATGAGCCGCGGTACCTGAGCATCCTCCCGAGCGGGCCGATCCCGCCGAACCCCTCCGAGCTGCTCGAGAGCGACCGGATGGCGGAGGTCCTCGAGGAGCTTCAGTCGCAATTCAGCACCGTCGTCCTCGACAGCCCGGCCGTGGCCGCCGTGAGCGACGCGCTCGCCTTGGTTCCGATCGCCTCCGAGGTGATGTTGGTGGGCGGCCTCGGGAAAACCACCCGCGATGTGGCTCGCGACATGCGCAGACAGTTCGCGCTGCTCGACAAGGGCCCGATCGGCGTCGTCGTCAACTTTGCGGAGGCTGACAGTGCCCGGTATTCGCACTATTACCGCTCCCAGCCTGTCGACGGCAAATCCAAGACTAAGTAAGACGCTCAAGGTCGGGGGCTTCGCCCTTTCGATCTTCGTGATCGAGGTCGCGCTCGCCCATGGCGTGGTGGGGCCACAGATCTCGCGCTACGTCTACCTCTTCGTCGGGGTCTTCCTGTTGGCGCTGATCTGGCGCTTCCCGTTGGCGACCGGGCTGGTCTTTCTGGGGTTTACCGACTTCATCTTCTTCCCGTCCCAATTTCAGGCGCAGATGGGGTCGCTCACCATCAGGCCTCACGAGGTGGCGCTGGCGGTTCTGCTGCTGCTTTCGGTGGTTCGGCCCAAGCACGAATCCTGGGGAGGGCGCATCGGCCTCTGCCTGGCGATCTTCCTCGGCCTCGCCCTGGCTTCTGACCTGATCGCCTATGAGAGCGGCAGGGTGGAACTCACCAACGCCTTCAACTGGCTGCGCCCGCTCTTCCCGCTTGCTCTGTTCTGGGTGGTGATCCGCCTCTTCCCGGATGTCGAGGCACGCCGCGTGCTCCTTACCGGTGGGGCTGTGTTGGCGGCCGCCACCGGCGTGATCGCACTGTTCATGGCCCTCGGAACCGGCTTCCTGCAGGGCCTCGAATCGAGCGAACAAGCGCTCCTCTCCGAAGGCGGATTCGGTTCGCTGGCGCGGGTCAGGCTCCCTGGGCTCTCGATGGGCTACGCCCTCTTCTGGTACTCGGCGGTGCAGGCCATCGGCCGGCGCGGTTGGTCACGCGTGCTCTGGTCGACGCTCCTGCTCGGGATCCTGCTGGACATCGTCGTCAGCTACAACCGCAACATGTGGGTCGGGGTGATCCTCGGGCTCTTCCTGACGGCCTTGATCGGCGGCGTCGTCGTCCGCGGCCGCCTCGTCGCTTCCATCGCGGTCATCGTCGCGGCGACCGTCGTCTTCGTCGTCTTCGGATCGGCGGCGGGGAGTGATCAGGTGGTCAAGCCGATCCTGACCCGCGGCGCGACCCTGCTCAGTCCGGGCCAGACGACGAAGGAAAGCTCCTTGCAGGACCGGGCCCACGAGACTTCGGCGGCCTGGGGCACGGCGCAGAAGAACCTCGTTGTCGGCGTCGGTGCCGGCGCCCCGTTTGGCGTCCTCGAGCACAATCAGGTGGTAAGCGGGTCCTTCATCGTCGGTGTCTCCAGCGAACCGCAGCTATTCCTGCACAACCAGTACCTCTACCTGATCTTGATCTCCGGGATACCGGGTCTGATCGCCTTCGTCCTCTTTCTCGGCTTGAGTGTGACGACGGCCTGGCGTCGCACCCCGCGCGACCCGGCGGTCGCTGCGCTTGGTATCGGGATCGCGCTGATCATGGTGAGCGCGGTGGTGGCGATCTACTTCACCGTGATCGACATGACTGCTGTCCTCGGGCTGTTGACCGGGGTGATCGTCGCTGACTCGGAAGGTCGCGAGCTCGACAGCCTGCCGTCGGGCCTGGCGCCCCCGAGGGCCTGAGATGCTGTTCCGCAACACGCTCGCGCAGACTTCGAGCACGCTGGTCGGCTACCTCTTCAGCTTCATCCTGGCGCCGGTGATGATCAGCCGGTTGGGACTCGATCAATTCGGGGTCTGGGCGGTGACCGGTGCCTTTGCCAGCTATGCGGGGTTGCTCGACCTCGGCGTCGGCCGTTCCCTGAGCCGCTTCATCGCGATCTACGACGCCGAAGGCGAGTCGGGGAGGATTCGCGAATGCATCGGCCTCGGTCTGATCGTCGTCACCGGCGTCGGCCTCGTGGCGCTGGCGATCGCCGCCGCCGCCGCGAGCCTGCTGCACGACCAGCTCGGGGTCATCTCGACCGATGAAATGCGCATCGTGGGGATGGCCTCGGTCGCGATCTGGACTCTCGGTGGCTACTTCGGAGTGCTGAACGCGGTGGGGATCGGCCGCCGGGAGATGGTCGCGCCGAACGTCGCGATCCTGGTCGGTTCGGCGATCAACTTCGCGTTCAGCCTCGCCGCGCTTCTGCTCAGCCCCCACTTGGCGCCCTACGCGGCCGCCAACGCGGCGGCGTCCGTGGTCGCACTGATCCCCGGCTACCTGGCGCTGCGGCGGGTCTGGGACGCGCCTTACGCCTCCCTGCCCAGTCGCCGGCTCTCCCGCGAAGTGATCGGCTTCAGCCTCAAGAACCAGGTCGGATGGCTGGCCGAACTCGTCAACTTCCAGACCGACAAGGTGGTGATCGCGGTCACCGTCGACGTCCATGCGGCAGCGATCTACGAGATCGCCTCGCGGGTCGTGATGGGGGTTCGCAGCGCGGCGATCCTCAGCGTCTCGGCGATGATCCCGACCGCCGCCGCCCGGATCGCCGCGGAGGGTGGCCACGTCGTCCTCGAGATGTTCCACCGCTATACGCAGCGCAGCTGCAGCGTCTCGTTCCCGCTCTTCGTCGCCGCGTCGGTCAGCGCTCCGTTCTTGCTGGTCGCCTGGCTGGGGGATGCGCCGGGAGAGTCGGCCCTTCTGGTTCCGTTTCTCACCCTCGCGTATCTGTTCAACCTGACGACGGGAGCCGGCTCGACGATCGCGATCGCCGCCGGCCATCCGGGCATGGTCTCGTTGAACGCGATCCTGGTCGCCATCTTGAACGTCATCTTGACCGTGGCGTTGGCCCCGATCTTCGGCATCTGGGGTGTCGTCGGTGGGACCGTGGTGGCCCTCGTGATCGGATCGGTCGCCTTCAACTTCAGGGTCCTACGTCTGTTTCGCATCCCCTGGTCCGAGTTCCTGGCCAGCATCGTCCCCAGCGGGGCGCTCGCCTTCGGCCTCGCGATCCCTCCGGCCGCTCTTGCGATCGCGGTGGGGGTGCCGTCGAGCCGCTGGAGCGCGGCCCTGCTCCTCCTCGTCTCACTGACGATCTATGTGGTCCCCTACTGGATCCTGGCGAGCCGCTACCGGCTACTCCCGGAGCGGCTCACCCTGGGGGCGGCGCGAAAGCCTCCAGGATCCTCCTCGCAACAGCCGGCCAGCTGAGATCGGCGGCGTGGGCCGCGGCCAGGCCCCCGAGGCGGGCCGCCTCCGCGGGCTGCGCCAAGATCCTCATCGCCTCGGTCAGCGCGGGGGGATCGTCGGGGTTGACGAGGATGCCGCCCTCGCCGACCGCCGTGGCGGCGCCACCGACCGTGGTGCCGATGCTCGCGAGTCCCGCCATCCCAGCCTCTACGTAGGCGATGCCGAAGGGCTCGAAGCGGGACGGCATCACGAAGCAGGTGGCCGCACTGAAGAGGGCCATCACCCGCTCCCGCTCGTTCGGTGAAGCCAGCGACAGGCGCCCGTGACCGGTGACTCCCGGAGCATCGACGCGAGGATGGCCGCCGACCAGATCGAGGGTCGCGTCGGGATGCTCGGCGCGGACCGCGGCGAAGGAGCGCAGGACATCGTCCCCGCGCTTTCGGTCCCAGTCGAAGCCGACGAAGAGGAAGTGAGGCGTGCTCCAGTCCCGCTCGAGCTCGAGCGCCGGGAAGTTCGATCCGAACCCGACGACCCGGGTCTTCCGGGCCGGGACGCCGAGATCGTCGACCGCGGACTCCGCCGCCCAGGCGCTGGCCAGACAGCAGGCGCGGGCGCGACGCATGGCCCTGTTCTGGCGATCGATCCAGCGCCGCCTGGCGGCCTCGCCCAGAGATGCGTACTCAGAACCGGGTTGGTCGATCGCCTGCGGGACGGTCATGTCATCCAGGGTGACGACCGGGAGGGAGGTGGCCAGCTCGAACCCGCTGCCGACCCGGAGCACGCCGTCGAGATCGTGGCGCCGACGCCACAGGCTCGTCCCGGCGGCAAGTCCGGTGGCAACGGCGATCGCGTCGTTTGCCGCGATCTCCGCCTGGCCTAGACCGAGGCGGTGGGTGACCTTTCCCAGGCCTTTCAGCCGTGCTCTCACGGGCACCAACTCCACCTCGCAGGCGGCCATGCCGGCGCGTAGTCCGACCGGGACGCCCGACCAGGATGACTCGTCCTCAGGGTCGAGATGCGTCACCAGCGCGAGGCGGCGGGGTGGGAGTGGGCTCGCCTCCTTTCTCATCGCCCGATCATGTCGAATTAGTCGGTTCCTATACTTCGGCCGCGGATGGGCGGGCCAAATCAGAAGCTGCGGATTCTCCTGGTCATGAACGGGCTGGGCTGGGCGGGCGCTGAGACGCAGCTCGTCCATCTGGCGATCGGTCTCGCCGAAAACGGCCACCAGGTCGAGATCCTCGCGATCGGTTCGACCACCATCGATCTGGAGCCGCTCCACGCCGCGGGAGTCAAGACCACCGCCGTCTTCGCCTCGACCCGGTTCGCCAAGGTGCGCTCGGTCGGGACGATCTTCAGGCACGCCCGCCGCGCCGATGTAGTCCATTGCACCGGCTGGGACGCGACGCTCTGGGGCCGCCTCGGCGCCCTGTTGGCGCGTCGGCCGATGTTGATCACCGAGCACACGCCTGGGCGCGAGCTGCAGGTGAGCCGATCGGGCGACCGCCGGGTTCGGCTGATCAACCTGCACAATTGGATCCTCGGGCGCTTCACGGCAGCCAACATCGTCGTCGCCCAATGGCAGATCAAGCTGCTCGAGGACGAAGGCGTTCCGGCCGCTTCGATCGTGCACATCCCCAATGCCGTCCCGGTCGACGAGCTCCGACGTCGGTCGACCGAAGGGCCCACCCGGGAATCTCTCGGCATCCCCGACGCTGTGAAGGTTTTGGCGCACGTCGCGCGTTTCTCCCCGCAGAAGGGCCAGGCGACGACCGTACGGGCTCTGGGGCGACTCCGCGAGGAGCTCGGCGATGTGCGGGTCCTCTTTGTCGGCGAGGGTCAGGAGCAAGGAGCGGTCGAAACCGCGGCCGCCGATCTCGGCCCGGACGCCGCCTACTTCCTCGGGCTCCGCGACGACGTACCCGGTTTGCTCGCTCTCGCGGACCTCGCCGTGCTCCCGTCGCTGGGGGAGGGCCTGCCGATGTCCCTGATCGAGGCGCTGGCGCTCGGCACGCCGGTCGTCGCGAGCGATGTCGGCGACATCCCTTGGCTGCTCGAACGGTGGGACGGCGGTGTCTGCGTGGACAAGGACGACTGGGAGGCCTTCGAGCGCGCCTGCCGCTCGATCCTCGAGGACCCCGTAGCGCACGAACGTCTCTCGCGGAGGGGGTATGAAGGCGCGAGCCGATTCGACGCGGACGGGATGACCCGTCGCTACGAGGCCGTCTTCAAGGCTGCGGTCGAGGGGGGGCCGCTGCCCCGGTTCGAGGCCGAATTCGAGGCCGACGCCGGAACGCCGACGTTGCGACCTGCGTGAGCGACGAGCGCACCGCTCCGCTGAGGGTTCTGCTCGCCTGCGAGTGGTTCGTCAAGTACACCGCCGGCCTCGGAGGTGGGCTCGTCGAGAACGGCGGCGAGGTCACGCTCCTGACTCGAGACCACGGCCTTGAGTTCGGCGGCGACAGCGACGAAATGCGTCGATTTGTCGCGGCGACCATCCCTGGCGGCCGCCACCTCACCGTCGACGGACGAGTGCGCGACGTCCGCGAGCTGCGCGCGGTCGGCCGGCTGCGGCGCGGGATCGCTGCCTGGCGACCCGACGTGGTGCATATCCAGGACTCTTTGCCTCACGACATGCGCCTCGCCGTCGCGGCGGGTCTGCCGCGTCGCTACGCGATCACGGTCCATGACGTCGCGCCGCACCCCGGTGGCGTCCAGCCGGGACCGAGGATCCGCGTTCTGCGCCGGTGGCTGCGCGAAAGGGCAAGCCTGATCTTCATCCACTCCGAGGCGCTGCTGGAGGGGCTTGCGAGGCAGGGCATCGATGCCTCCCGGGTCGTGGTGGTCCCCCATGGGATCGAAACGCTCGACCCACTGCCCCTGCCGCCCGACCCGGAGATCCTCTTCTTCGGTCGCATCGCCCCCTACAAGGGAGTCGACCTACTGCTCGAGGCGATGCCGTTCGTCTGGGCCGCTCAGCCGGAGGCGACGCTGACGATCGCCGGCGACGGCAAGGTTCCCGACAGCCCGGCGCTCGCCGACCCACGGGTGCGGATCGAGAACGGACACATCCCGGAGGCAGCGATCCGTGCGCTCTTTGCCCGTGCCTCCTGCGTCGCCTTGCCTTACCGAGAGGCGAGCCAGAGCGGGGTGGGATCGCTGGCGCGGCGGTACGGCCGCCCGATCGTCGCAACGGCGGTCGGCGGACTGCCGGACCTGGCCGCCGCCGGCGGCGGCCTCGTGGTGCCGGCGGGGGACGCGAAGGAGCTGGCGGCGGCGTTGGTCGAGGTGATCGGCGACCGGCGGCGTGCCGAGGAGATGAGCAGAGCCTCCATCGAGGAGTCGAGAGAGGCGTTGTGGCCCGCGGTCGCCGCCCGGACGATCGAGGCCTACCGGGCCTTTCTGCTCTGATCAGAGGCTCTGGCGGACGGCAGCGAGAGCCAGCTCGACGGTCAAGAGGCGACCGATCGTGGCCCAGTCGGCATCCGCCGGCCTCGTCGCCCCGGTCGCCAGTACTTCGTGGGCTCGTTGCGGGTCGACGATCCCGGCGCACCTGAGCGCGTTCGTGTCGATTCGGCCGTCGGCGATCAGTCCGGCGAGAAAGGACGAGCGCGCGGTGCGGCGCAGCTCGGCGCCACCGCCTGCCTCGGGACGAGTAGAGAGCGGTGAGAGGCGACCGCGCAGCCGTGCCCCGAATTTCACCCCCCGGCGCCAAGGGTAGGCGGCGAAGCTCGGTAGGTTGCCGATCCGGATCGGCTCGGCGGGCCCACCGGTGTCGGTGGGGAGCGCCGCGATCTTCGGATCCAATTGGAAGATGATCTGCCGCATCAACCGATGGAGGCGGCGTTGGCCGGGGGGCGTTGAGATCGCCGCCACGAACGGGTCTCGATCGTAGAACGGAAGCGTCATCTCGAGCTGGCCCCCCGCCGCCGCCTGGTGGGCGCCGAAGTGGCCGGTGGCCCGCAGGGCGAAGGCGAGGTCACCCTGGAAGGTGTTGGGCGCCGCGGCGAAAGGCTCGAGGCGCGCGCGGACGGCCTCGCGGAGTTGGGCGGACACCTCCGCGGTCGGGTCAGACCGGAAGAGGGAGAGGTCGGCGGGACCGAGCAGGCGCCAGGCGATCAGCCGGTCGTAGTTGAAGCGCCTGGTCCGTCCGGCGGCGAAGAACTCGTGGGCCCAGGGGAAGTCACGAAGGTGCTCGCCGCCGCCGCCGTTCAGCAGTAACCGTGAGTGGGCCGCCTTCTCCCGATGCCCGAGCAGGACCTCGGCGAGCATCAGTACGTCGAGGTGACCGTCGCCCCAGCCGACGGCTGCGTCGACGAGGTCGCCGATCCGATCGGGGAAATCGACCGGCAGTGCGATCTGTCGCCAAGGCCAGCCGGCCGTCGCCGCGATCCGTTCCGAGATCACCACGTCCTCCTCGCCGTCCTCACCGCTGGTGTTGGCCGTGAAGGTGACCCCGAAGCGGCGGGCGAGGAGGGTGGCGGTGCGGGTATCGAAGCCGCCGGTCAGGTCTGCCCATGGTGAGCGATCCCGGAACGGTTTATAGGTGGTCTGATTGCGCTCGATCCAGGCCGCGGCGGTCGCCTCGAGCGGGAGGTGCGCGATCGATTCGTCGTAGGGCGGCTGCCAGTACGTCCTTCGGCGCGGGGCACCGTTGCCGAAAGTAATCGACGTACCCGGGGTCAGCCGCTCGATGCCCTGCCAGAGGGTTTCGGCACCGAAAAGCAGGCCGCACCGGAGAAAACGGCCTATCCCCGACGGCGAGGGGGCGGCGCCGAGGTGGTCGGCGAGCGCGAGGGCGGACGTCGAGAAGAAGGTGATGCCGTCCCGCTCGGCGACGAAAGCGGGCTTCATGCCGAGCGGGTCGGTGGCGATCACGGTCTCGCCGTCATGGCGCCGAACGGTCGCGAACTGCCCGCGGGACTCACCGAGGGCGGTTCGTGGGTGAGGCTCGGGCGCGATCGGTCCCGCCCAGGCGACCCAGTCGGCATCGTCGCCGACGATTCCCAGCTGCGCCTCCGGGTGATCCCCCAGCACGGTGGCCCGCACCGGCCCCGTGCCTTTGTCATGGCGTGTCCGCGGCTCACCGCGCAACCTCACCCGCGCCGCGACCAGCGCCTCCATCTCTCCCGTCGCCACGGGGCGCTCGGCGTCGTGGGATACCACCGCGAGCAGGTCAGCCATCGTCGCCCGCCGTGCGCGATCGGTCAGGCGCCGACAGCGGTCCTGGTGGTGCCGAGTTCCAGCGGACCGAAGTAGACGGTTGCCGATTCGAACAGGTCGGCTTCGCGGTACTGCATGATCTTCGCCGCGTTGGGGCCGCCGTCGTTGCTCGAGTCCATCGTCTCCATCGAGATCCGGGGAGACCCTTCCGGGAAGATGACCTGGGCGTCGTCGACCCACATTTCGATCCAGCCATCGGTGGCGAAGCTCTCATGGGTGAGGATGGTGATCCAGCGATCTCGCTCGAGCGGCATGCTCCATGGGATATCCCAGCCGTAGGTGCCGTTCCGCTGCCACTCGATCCGCTGGCCCGCCACCTTGATGCTCCACGGGCTGGACCCGTCGTAGGAAGGTCCGTAGATCGAGACGAGCGAGAGCCAGGTCGGGACATTGGGGAAGTTCTGTGGGATGAGGAATTTGGTCTTGAGCCAAAATTCGTCGCCCGGTTCGATGATCGCCGGCGAGAGGGCTTGGGCACGAGGATTTTCGGTGGGGGTTACGGGATAGACGTCGTCGTTATGGACGGTGACCTTGAATACCGTCTCGCCGCTGCCGAGCGGATCCAGCACTTCCGTGATCGCTTCCGGGGCCGCCTGAAGCGCCGCGAAGTTGGCGATCGTCGCGCCGCGGAAGAGGAGATTACCGGCGGGTTCGGCAGGCGCTTCGGGCGGCCGCGGCGCGGTGTTCGGCGCAGTCGCCGACGCCCCGTCGGATCCGCGACCACCAGGCTCGACTGAGGCGGGACGCCGTTGATGGGCGAGTTGGTGTCTGGCCAGGCCCGGACGCTTGTATTCGCGCGCAGGGGCTGCCGCGCGCTCGCCATGGTCGATCATCTGGGCGGCGACCAGTTGGGCGAGCGCCAGCGCACCGGCGACCGCGATGGCGGTCAAAGCCGCGAGACGGAGCGGCCTCCGCCGGTCGAACCACATCCGGCCATGCTAGCCGAATGTATTAGCCGCCCAACCCGATCAATCGGTTACTTCAGCGCCCTCGCGGGTCGTCGCGATCTTGAGTTCGCCGAAGTAGACCGACCCGACCCCGAACATTCCCGCCTGTCGGTACTGCATGATCTTGGCGGCGTTGGGTCCGCCGTCGTTGCTTGCGTCGACGGTCGCCATGTGCAGGCGTTCGGTCGGTTCGTGGTGGTCTGGATTGGACGTTTCCGATCCGGCGAAGAACGTCACCGGCTTGCCGTCGATCCACATTTCGACCCAGCCGTCCGTCGCGAACCGCTCGTGCAGGAGAATCGAGACCCACTTTCCGTAGCGAATCGGTTCGCGCCAGGGGATGTCCCAGTCGGAGTCTTCGTTCCGCTGCCAGCAGAGAGAAGCTCCGCGTACGTCGACCTGCCATGGCCCGGTGCCTTCGAACGGCGGTCCGTAGATTGAGACGAGCGACATCCACCCGTCGACCTCGGGGAAGCCTTGCGGGATCATGAATTTCGTCCCGAGCCAGAATTCGTCGCCCTTTTCGATGATTCCCGGTGACAGAAGTTGCGCGCGAGGGTTATCGGTCGGGGTCAGCGGATAGACGTCGCTGTCGTGGACGGTGAGGTCGAAGACCCGCCCTGCTTCACCGGTCGGATCTTCGATTTCCTGCACCGCGCCCGGTGCGGACTGGTTCATCGCAAACGAACCGACGGAGTCGCCGTCGAAGAGGACGCCGGGCGCCAGCGACGAGGAGGAGGCGCGAGGGGTGGGCTGCGGGGCCGGATCAGGTGTGCGGACCACCCGCGCTTCGGCCAGGTCGGTACGGGCGGAAGCGGTGCCGGGTCCGGCGAGCGACACCAGGAACACGACGACGAAGCCGATCAATAGCGCTCGGGCGCGAATCTCCTTCACGCTGCTTCTTCGTCCCGTCGCCGCTCCCGATCAAGCTAATTGTCGATGCCTCAAACATTCGTCCAGGGGCGGCGGGACTTCCCTTGTCAGAGCGGGATCAGGCGACCCTTAAACTGTGTCTGTGTCCGTCCCCGCGCACGAATCGGAGGCTCTGGGGGCGGCGATCCTCGCGTACGGGGGCGGGCGTTCGTTCGAGGCCGTGATCGACTCCCTTCTCGCTGCCGAGCTGGACCCCGCGGCGATCGTCCTCGTTCACAACCCGGCCCGCTCCGGCGAAGTGGCGCCGACGGCGCCGGCCGGCATTGAAGTCGTCGCCACCGGACGCAATCTCGGATACGCCGGCGGGATGAACGTCGGGATCGAACGGCTGCGTGGACGTGGGGTGAATCTCCTCCTGCTCCTCACCCATGACGCGGCATTGCGTCCGGGAGCGCTCCCGTCGTTGGTGGCGGCGATGCACGACGACCCAGCTCTCGGCGTCGTGGGTCCGGTGCTGCTGTTGAGTGGCGGTGACGCGGCGTACTCCTACGGCGGGATGACCAGCCGCAGCGGCCTCAACCAGCACCGCAAACTTCCGCCGTCCTTGGACTTCGCCGAGGTGGCCACCTGCGATTGGATCGACGGCGGGACGATGTTGGTGCGCGACGAGGTGTTGGCGAGTGTCGGTGGTTTCGACGAGCGCTTCTGGAGCTACTGCGAGGAGGCCGATCTCTGCCTGCGGGTGCGCCGCGCCGGCTGGGGTGTCGGGGTCGTCCTCGCCGCCCGGGCCGACCAGGAACCCGGCGCGGTGAAGCGACCCGGGGTCTGGGCCTACCTGATGACCCGCAACGGGGTCGAGTATGGCCGCCGGGCAACCGGGCTCTCGGGCCTCATCGGATCTCTTCTGCGGGCCAATCGTGCGACCGCGCTGGCCGTTGGCCGTGCGACCGTGCGCCGGCTCGGCCTGAGGCCTGGCCCCTGGCGCGAGCCTTGGTCACTTGCCGTCGGCGCGGCGCGAGGGCAGATCGATTTCGCGCGACGGCGCTGGGGGCCGCCGCCCGCCGACCTGCCCGGAAGCGGTGACGTTGGCAACGTCTGAGCGACCGCGAGTCCTGCACATGGGACCCGATCCGCGGGTCGGTGGCGGCATGTCGGTGGCTATCCGTGGGTTGCTCGAATCAGAGCTCGCACGGACGTTCCGGCTCGACTTCGTCGCGACCTACGAGGGCCCGGCGGCATTTCGCCGTTTGACGATCTTCTGCCGCGCCCTCCTCATGCTTGTCGTCTGGGGCGTTCGCGGCAGCGGCCGTATCGTCCACATCCACGCAACGGTTCGTGGCAGCGCCGTTCGCAAGTCGATCTGCGTCCTTGTCGCGAAGGGAACCGGTCGCAAGGTCGTCGTCCACGTTCATTCGGGAGCAGGCGACATCGCCACCTTTCGGGCCTCGTGCGGTCGGGGTCGGTTGGCCCTGCTGCGGGCGGCGCTCCGGGCAGCAGACCGGGTACTCGTCGTCTCCGCTGCCAGCGGCGTCGCGCTCCAGGATGCGGGTCACAAGGGCGACTTTGCCGTCGTGCCCAATCCGGCGCCGACGGTCATCGACCTCGATCCGGCGGCGCGCCGGTCGGCGCCCGTCGAGTTGGTCTTCCTCGGTGGTTTCGCCAACGTCGTGAAGGGAGGCGAGGTGATCGTGGCGGCGCTGCCGGCCCTGCTCGAGCTGGCGCCCGGATTGCGGATCACGTTGGCCGGTCCCGGTGTTCCGCCCGCTTCGCTGCGCGCTCTTGCGGAGGCGAATCCGGACGTCACTTGGGTGGGCTGGCTCGACGCGACGGACAAAGACGCGCTGATGCGCCGCGCCTCGATCTTCGCGATGCCGTCGCTCTCGGAGGGCATGCCGATGGCGTTGCTCGAGGCGATGG
>Ga0070666_10000478_pt1 | contig 24194 bp, 41 predicted proteins | sample KBSS23metaG_FD_64677 | JGI IMG/M metagenome (GOLD analysis project Ga0070666, IMG submission 64677) | Switchgrass rhizosphere microbial communities from Kellogg Biological Station, Michigan, USA - KBS S2-3 metaG | ecosystem: Host-associated > Plants > Roots > Rhizosphere > Soil ... | reverse complement strand
TGACCCGCAGCGGATTCCGAATGCGATGGGTTCGTCAGCCGGTGAGAGAATCGTGGTGCAGCACCTCATCAAGAATGCAGCCACGATTCGCGCGATCGTGAAGGGCTAACGATGCCGGCGCTGTGGGATTCCGACACAGTAATTTCCCCCGGTAGCTTTGGCGGCAAGACCGCGCTGCCGAGTGGTTCGTCACTGTATCCGGGTCAGTGGGTAGACAGCCCGAATGGTGCCCTCCGGTTGGCGTTCCAGAAGGACGGCAATCTGGTTCTCGTACAGTTGCCCGATACGGTCTTGTGGGCGACTGCCACGGAGAATCAGGGTGCCACTCTGTTGACCATGCAGCGTGATGGCAACCTCGTCATATATGCTGATACAGAGGCGCTGTGGGCGAGTGACACCGCAGATAACGATGGTGCCTACCTGTCGCTACAGCATGACGGCAACCTCGTCATCTATTCGTTCGAGAGCCTGGAGAAGCTGGCTGTCTGGACGCTGCGCCCGAATTGGCGAAGCGGTATGAGCGAGACGCTGGAATGGATGACTGCCGTTGCTGACTCGCCGATGGCGGAAGAGCAACGCATGGGACTGCGAATCAGTCCACGGCAGCGGCTTGAATACAGCTACATGCTAACCGGTCCCAACCGGACCTACATGGATCTGCTGACGATCGCCACAGCCGGCTCCCCGGTATACGTACCCCTTTGGCACGATGTCAGCCATCTCACGATAGCGGCTTCCGGTGGCAATACAACGATCTACCTACCTACTAACTACACGGAGTTACAAAGTTGCCGGTATGCGATCCTCGTCAACCTTGACCCGTTCACCTATGAGTTGGTTGAGATCGCTGGGTATGAGGCAGAGTCCCTTCTATTGGCCACACCAATTAGCGGTAGTTGGGAAGCAGGTACGCGGGTCTTGCCAGCCAAGAAGTGCAAACTTGAAAGCCAGCCACAGTTCTCGCGGCGGGCTGATCGCACTGCGGAGATAAGGGTACGGTTTCAGTCGTTAGAGGCGAATCGATCAAACGCCACCCCGAATCTCGGCATTTATCTTGGCAACTACGTATTACAGGAGGACACCAACGAGCTTGATCTGTCGGTGCATTATGACCGCAAGTGGTTCGCACTTGATAACGATATCGGCATCCCGATTCTCTACGATGTCTGTGGTTATACCCATCAGGATTTCGCATGGTGGGCAAGAGGTCGTTTCGCGCATTGGCGGCTGCGTGGTTTGTTTTACACACTGATGGGGCGTCGGCTACCGCTGTGGCTGTCAACCGGCATGATTGACTTTGAGATGGTCGCGCCGATGGAGGCAGACGACACGACGATGCTGGTTAAGCGTGTCGGTTATACCGACATGGGTGGACCGTTTTTGCATCGCGAACATATCGTCATTCAATTGCGTAGTGGCACACGCCTCTACCACAAGATTACTGCCGCAGCGATCAGTGGTAGCGACGGGGAGAATGAACAGCTTGCGCTTGATTCCGCTCCTGGCAGGTTTATCCGACCACAGGATGTGCGCCGGATCAGTTTCCTGACATTCTCCCGACTCGATCAGGATGAAATTGAGTTCGTACACCCGATCGACACGCAAGGAGTGACGACGGTAAGTGCCGTGTTCCGCACTGGGGTTGCTTTTGGGGTAGGTGCCGAGGTTGGTCCCCCTGTCGAGCCGCCTGAGCCGCCCACGCATGATATTTGTCTTCATGACTTCCAGTGGGCTGCCGACCCCGTTGTTGCAAATTATCATAACGGTGGGTTCGAGCCTGACCGGTTGGATGAGTTCGGCAATTTTTACCTTATGTCAGGCTTGGCTACGACGCTGTCTGTCTACGGCCCAACCGGCGCGCTTTTGAACACACTTACTTGGGAAGGGCTAAGGACGGCCATTAACGCTTGGCATGGCAGCGCGATCGCCGGCTCAGGTGGTGCCGCTTCTTCCGTGGAAGCTAATGTTATTCGACAGGGGCGATACGTTCTCTGTCAGGCAGATTACCCACAAGGAGGTTCGACGTTTCAGAATTGGTGGGTATTGATGAAGCCGGCGGCGGATGGATCGCTGACGATCATGGGTGCGGTTTATTATCTGGCGCTACTTGGCCCGCCTTACGTTAACGGTCTTCGTATTTTCGATGTTCACGATGATTCGACGGTGATCACCTATCTTGGGTATTTCGGCCTTGGCGCGTTCGAGGGCTGTTTTGGTGTATTGCCACCTATTTCCGATTTTTTGGGCGGGACTTACAACTTAACTGGCTGGGGAGGATTGGGTCCGTGTAGAATCCGCACCACTATGTTTTACCCGATTTGTAATAAGCATGATATGTCATTTCACTTTTATCAAAATCATGGCACACCAAACAATTTTAATAATAACATCGGGGTTATCCTTCCGGGTGCCGGTCGTCTAATCATGTACATTTACTTCAATCGCCCTTACCTCGATCAGGAAGCATCAGGTGGTTCTATTATGAATGTAGAGGTGCATAACGTAATTCAGCCAGCATGGCCATTAGGGGTCATGCTGAAAATTCCACTTGACCACATGAATGACTTTAACGGTATCACCAGCACCTTAATTAGCGGTGCCAACTACGGACTCCCTACGGCGGACTACCAATACGACAATGCCAACTGGCGGCTCGCAACAGGGGAACCGGCGATCCCCTTCCCTGATGAGTATACCCACATATCTGATGATAGTGCTGGTGGTAGCGATCATTATGATCATCAGATTAATGTGATCCCGCGCACTAACGGCCATTTCTGGATTGTATTTGTTATGGTGGGGGCTTCCGACCACCTCTATCGCACTGCCGAGACGGGAGAATACGATTACATAATGGCACGAATACGGGTGTTTGATTATAATCCGGCTCTCGAAGTTGCTATACAGGTTTATGAAAAGACTTGTGTATTGTACCACTATGATGATTTTGCCGGGGTTCCCTATGGATTTGGAGATTACAGTCGGCTAATCCCTACTATCGTTGAAGCGGGCGGGATAGCGACGGTCCACCTACACGGTATAATGTTCGAAACGATATTCTGTAACTTCACCATTCCGACAGCAATACGATGAGCGATTTCGAAGTATCACGGTTTTCCGGGCGGCCGATCGAGCTTTTCGAGTTCATACGCAACTCAGGTGGCAACGACTACTATTGGCGCTACACCGGTTCCGATCGAAACGTTTGGCACAATGATGTCGAGTGGAAAGCGGTGCCAATCCGACACGAATCGATCCGATTAAGTAGTGAGGCGCAAAGTACGACGCTGGCGATTACGATGCCGATCGAGGAAGACTTCTGCCAGAAGTTCCGGTTCTTCGGTACGCTTCCCAGTGATACGGTGTGGCTTCGACTAAGACGAGCGCATGTGGGCGATATGTCCGATGTCGATGGCATGACCCCTACGGTAACCGATGCGCTGATAACGTGGATCGGTACGGTCAACGGGATCACACAGGTTGACGAGGTTGAGGCTAAGATAACGTGCGCGATGCTGGCGGCCAGTTTCCAGCGAGGCGGGCTGCGTTATGGCTACCAGCGAAACTGCCCACATGTTCTCTACGCGCCTAATACGTGCAAAGTGCCTCGCGCAGTAGGTCAAGTTGATTCGGTAGTCACCGCGATTGCCGGTCTTACGATTACCGGCGACAACTTCGCCCTGAAACCTGATAACTGGTTTGCGGGCGGCTTTGTCGAATACCGGCTTCCTTCGGGAATGATCGAACGGCGCATGATCACGGCGCATACCGGCACCCAGATCAATGTGATCGGGACTCCCGCCGGAATGGATGTCGGCGACACGGTTTCAGCTTTCGCCGGGTGCGACCGCATCGTTGATACCTGCCTCAACAAGTTCGCCAACCTTGGCAACTTTGGAGGTTTTCCGCATACCCCTGGTAGAAATCCCTTTGACGGTGGACCGGTGTTCTAGCGATGAACTTTATCTGGGCGTTAGCCCTGATGATCATAAGTTACACGATCACGGCTCTGACCGCGAAGAAGCCGCAGACCGATATTGTCAAGCCTGCCACGTTCGAGGATTTCCAGTTTCCACAACACGAGGAGGGGACGCCACAGCCAGTGGTATTTGGCGACGTGTGGATAGAGGATTGGATGGTGCTGTACTACGGCAACCTGTCGAGCCAAGCGATCCGCGTTAAAGCGAGCGGTGGTAAGAAGTGAGTGACCGTATCTACATGCGTCACCTACGGGCGGCCGGCATGTGCAATCGCGAGCCTCGCCGTTGGTTTGTGCAGTACGGTTTTAGCTGGTCCGATTTTGTCTCGAACGGCATCTCGATAGCCGAGGTCGAAGCAACCGGTGACGCGCTGGGGTTGATTGTGGTCGAGGTGGCGAAGCGAGAAGCCGATGCCCAGCGGTAAAGGGGGCGGCAAGTCACAGATCAGTGGCTACAAGTATACTATGGCCGTGCAGATGGGTATCGGTCGCGGGCCGATTAACTCGCTTACCGAACTGAAGATAGGCGATCTCAGCGCGTGGTCGGGTGATCTTGCTGTTTCCGATTACCAGCAAATCAATAAGCCGAATTTGTTTGGTGGCGACCAGAAGGAAGGGGGGATTGTCGGCAGCTTCAAGTTGATGATGGGTGAAGCAGATCAGGTTGTCGATGACATCATACAAAGTAATATCGAAGGTGGATTCCCTATGCCGGGGTGGCGTGGTGTATCCACTATATTTTACTACGGGCAGATTGGTTCGAACAATCCATACCCGAAGGCGTGGAAGATGCGGGTCAACCGCCAGACTGCCGGCTGGGATGGTGAGGTGTGGCGGCCTGATCTGGCAGTCATGCCGATGGAGACGGCACCGCTAACCCTGGTCACCTTTAACACTCAACCGCATTCCGGTGACGGCATCGCAATCGGGGACGCGCAGGTAGATTTCTTCACCTACCTGATCGGCGCAAGCCACAACGTGGCGATTGGATCGACGGCGGAAGAGACGGCTTCACGGTTCGCTGCGGTATGCAATGGGCATAGTGACGAGTTACACGGGGTAAGTGCGAGCGTTAGCGGTCTAGTCGTCTCGCTGATCTTCCCTGAGCCGACAAACGTACACGAGGTTCGGGGCAGTTTCACCTCTATCAGTCAACAGGGTGGCGGCATCAGGGCAATGAATCCGGCGCACATTTTGTACGAGTGCGCCACGAATAACGTATGGGGTCGCGGGATGCCGCGATCCTTTCTCGATGAGGAAAGCTTTACGGCGGTAGCGGAGACGCTTATCGGCGAAGGCTTTGGGATGTGCATCCGTTGGAATCGGCAGGAGGATATCGATCGATTCGTCCAGATCATCGTCAACACAATCGGAGGTGTGGTCTACATCGACCGGGTAACAGGTTTACTTAAAATAAAGTTGATCCGTTTCGATTACATTCCGGAGGAACTACCGCTTTATACATTTGAGAACGGCATCCTTGAGATCATCGAGGACGAGTCAAGTTCGTCCGATACCGTGTATAACGAGATCATTGTCAACTACATCGATCCCGTCAGTGGGCGAAAGGGTCAGGTGCGGGTCCAGAACCTCGCCTCGTTCCAATCACTGGGTACGATGATCTCGACCACGGTTGATTACCTGGGGGTGCCGACTCCGTCGTTGGCGATGCGGCTGGCGCAGCGGGACTTACAGGCGAACTCGGCGGATGTGCGCCGGATGCGGATCAAGTTCAACCGGGTTGGATTCCAGTTCGCACCGGGTGACGTGTTCCGGATCAGCGCACCGAGTAGAGGCATCGGAAACTTAATTTTACGTATCGGGGAGATCGAGGAGGGACCGCTTGAGGACAACACGATAACGGTTGTTGCGATACAGGACGTGTTCAGCCTGCCTGCCACCAGCTTTGTGACGCCGCAGCGGAGCTTCTGGATACCCCCCGACCGTTCAGCGCGAGTCATCTCAGAGAGGCTGGTGGGCGAGATGACATACGTCGATATGTCTGAGAACTTGCCGCCGGCCGAGGTTCTAGCGTTGCAGCCGGATACCGGTGTCATAAAGGTATTAGCCGAACGCCCCGGTGGCGCAGCGCAGGATTACATCGTTTCGACCAAGACCACATCTGAAGCGAATTTTGTCGAACGCAATACCGCTGGGTTCGACCCCGGTGCTGAATTGCTTTCGGACATCGGGTTGCGCGATACTACATTTACCCTTACGAGCGGCACCAATATGGAGTTGGTGACCGAGGCGATCGGTACTGCGGTCATCCTTGTCAGTAGGATTAACCCGCAGATACAGGAATACTGCCGCCTTGAAGACATCAACATACTGACCGGCGAGATAACGGTCGCGCGTGGTTGCGTCGATACCGTGCTGCACGAGTTCAAGGCGGGCGACAAGATCTGGTTTCAGAATCACGTACCGACTACCGACTTTAGGGATTACTCAATCAGTGAACACGTCCAAGTCAAACTCCTCACACGCACGTCAAGCGAACAGCTTGACCCCGCTCTTGCCGATGTAGATGAGGTTATCATTGCCGGCCGGCAGGGGCGTCCCTATCCACCGGGGAACCTGATGGTGTCAGGCGTGCCGTATGAAACCAACATGATAGCTACCCTAGCCGATCGCGCTATAACTTGGTCGCACCGTGACCGGATCACGCAGGGTAACTTCCTGTTGGAGCACTCGGCGGGCAGCACGGGGCCGGAACCCGGAACAACCTATACAGTCCGCGTTTGGAACGGAGCCGATCCCGTACCAATGTCAGTACTGCGTACCGTAACCGGCATCACGGGTACGTCATGGACTTACACGAACGGTATGGACGTAGGAGACGGTCATCTGCCGTCTTATTGGTTCACGTTGGAATCGGTACGCGGCGGTCTTGCATCGTTGCAACATTACCAGTTCCGGTTGTATCGCATCGGCGCATTCGATGACGATTTCGACTACAATTTTGATGGGGGACCACCCTGATGCCCGGTACGAGTGGACCGAATCTAGGCGTCGTATGGGGATATGCGCCCCACGAGGATGGTTGGGGTGTTGGTGCATTCAATCCTAACTTCGCACGGCTCGATGCCTTGGTGCATCTAGCTGTGCTCGATAGAATGAATTCGCCACCCAGTATCCTACCGGTGAACGGGGACCGCTACATCGTTGGCAGTGCGGGGGCTGGCGCGTGGGCGGGACACTCGAACGCGATTGCGGTCTTTGTGGTTACTGATTGGTTCTACTACGTGCCGAAGCTAGGCTGGCAAGCCTGGAATTCCATGACCGATACGACATGGGTGTTTAACGGTACAGGGTGGATCGAGAACCTTGTAATCGATGACAGGTTTGATCTCTCATCACCCGTCGATGGGGATGTCATCGTTTACGATGATATGACCAGTAAGTATATAAACGTGCGACCGATGCGCGGCTTGGGATTTGGCACCCGTCCTGGCGGTCTGCTTACCGCCGATCAGCCGGTATTCTTCCACCGCTTTGCCTTTGATTTCACGATTCCCGCTGACTTTGTGGGTTACCGGAGCGCATCAACCACGCTGGGTGGAACCTCGAATGCTACTGCGAATACCGTATTCAGGGTGCAAAAGGCGCTAGCCGCATCGCCTTTGACGTTCGCCAATGTCGGTACGCTGACAGTCGGGGCGGGTAGCGTGAACCTCACCGCTGCCAGTTCATCCGGTAGCGATATCACATACGATTACAACGATACCATCCGTATTCTCGCCCCAACAGTACCGGACACCGGGCTAACTGGAGTCTATGGCACTGTGATAGGATATGAAACATGACCGGTTTCACCGATCGTACTTCGCAGGGTGTCCTCGCCCACCTCGTGGGCAAGACCGCGCTTTACACGTTACCGACAACGCATGTCGGATTGTTCACCGTTGTTGGAAGTGATGCGGGGACCGGGTTCACCGAGGTGTCGGCTGGCGGCTATGCGCGAGTAGCAACGGTAGGGGGAGATTGGAATGCGCCTACCGGGTCAGCCCCTAGCACGGTAGCCAACGCGAACGTTATCGCCTTCCCCGGTGCGACAGCCGATTGGGGTACGGCTATCGCATTTGGCCTGTTCGACGCCCTGACCACCGGTAATTTGCTGGCGTGGGATTACCTGGGGAACTTCATTTGGTTGCCGGCGACAGTGAACTCCGCTTCCCCTGGTGTCATCACAACTAAGGCGCACGGGTTCAGCGCAAGTGATCGGGTGGTCTGGACGAACGAGTATGGCGGTACGCTACCCGGTTTCTCGGCTTCGAATTTCACCGGTCTATTGACCGTCAACAGCCCCGCTACGGATACCTTTACCGTTCAAAACGGCGCCACGGTGGTCAATACCAATTCGACCGGATCAGGGATGGTCCGTAAGGTCGCGTCTCAGATTATCGCCAGTGGCGTGTCGGCGGCATTTCCCGCCGGCTCGCTGATCATCACGTCGAGCTAATCGGATGGCAGTCGTCTTTCTGGAGGGATTCGATAAGTACGGTGGCGCTAATAGCAATAACACGAGCGTTGCTGCGCTACTGACGGCGGGTGAGTGGAATAGCGCGGGTGCTGCCTTGAATATCGTCGCGCCGCTTTCGGCAACCGGTAATGCCCTGTCGTTTGTGTCTCAGAATAACGCTCTCTCAAAGACCTTGGCGGCGTCATACGGGAGGCTCATTGGCGGATTTCGGTTTAGTAGCAATTTAGGCGGCTTTGCCGGGATACAGTTTAATGATGCCGGCACTGCTCAGGCGTCTATTGCGGTTACTTCATCGGGCGTCTTTATAGTGCGTAATGGAGCAATCAGTAGCGGCACGATTTTGGGCACTTCGACGGTAAGTGTCAGTGCAAACAGCACACATTACCTCGAATTTGACATCACCTTTGGCAATGCCGCAGCCTATCAGGTATGGCTTGACGGCGTCTCGATTCTTGGACCGGCAAGCGGTGATACAACAACGACGGCTAACAATACAGCAAACGGGATATCGTTATCCGTTGGTACGGGGGCCGTTTGGGCAGTTACGGTAGACGACTTCTATTTGTTTGATGCTACTGGCACCACTAATAACGCGGCGTTGCTCACCTCCCCGCGCATAGAAACCACGTTTCCGGCTAGCGACAGCGCAGTGCAGTTTGCGTTTGGTGCCGGGATACTGGGGTCATCTGTTCCGGTAGTTACTTCGACATCAGGAGGTACGGCTAATTTCCTGACGCTGCGTAGGTTTATACCTAGCGTAGCCTGTACGCTCAACTCTATCTCAACTGTCGTTAGCGGTGCCAGTGTCACGGCTAATTTTCGCGGCGTAGTTTACGCAGACAGTGCCGGCGTTGCCGGTGCGTTACTCTCGTCAGGCACTACGGTTACCGGCAATGCTGCGAACGTACCGGTTATATTGCCCTTGATCACCCCGCAAAATCTTGTGGCCGGAACAGCTTATTGGCTTGGTTGGATGACCGACACCAACGGATCAACGGTAGTGTCGGACGGCTTGAGTCAAGTGTACCGCGTAGCTGCAACGTTTTCGTCGGGCGCACCAGCTACTGCCGGCGTGATGACTGTGTCAACCAGTTATATGATATGGGGCAATCTTACTGGTATACCCGTAAATAGCTATGAGGTTAGTCAACGACCACCGGTTGGTCAGTATTCCTATGTCTACGATTCAACCGTTGCCCATGAGGATCTTTATACCTTTGCGCCGCTGACTACATCCCCGAACGTCATCCATTCCGTAGCGGTGAAGGCATATACGCAAAAGTCGGACAGCGGTACGCGAACCGTCTCAATGCGTACCAAATCGGGCGCGACCGACAGTGGGGGCAGCCTGACCGGGCAAGTGCAGGGAACAACCTTCGGCTGGTTGGGTAGCTACTTCCCGGTCGATCCGAATACCAGTGCCGCCTGGATTCCAGCAAACCTCGATGCCGCTACCAGCGGCTTCCGGATCGACAGCTAGTCGATGGCGAACACCACTTGGAGTACAACTGACAAGAGTCCCAACGTCACCTTAACTGGTGGCAACTTAATCGCGACCGCAGCGGCGACCGCTGTAGGGGCACGGGCTGCCGATCGGCAGATTACCGGCAAGTTTTACTGGGAATGTACCCCCACGGTGTGGGCGGGGGCGAACACTAGCGTCGGGGTTTGCAACTCGACCGTGGCTGTAATCGGAATGGCGGCTGCCCCGGTGGGTTCCCTGAACGTCATCAAAAGCGGCACTATCAACCTCAACGGTGCGGCATCCGGCTCGACGCTGGGTGCTCTGGTTGCCGGTAATGTGATCGGCATTGCGGTTGATCTCGTTGCTCAAATGGGGTGGCTGCGGGTCGCGCCTTCGGGAAATTGGAACGGTAGCGCCACGGCGAACCCGGCCACGGGGATCGGCGGTTTACCGCTTAACAGTATCAGTAGCGGCGGTTTAATTCCGCTGTACCCGGTCTGCGCTTTCGCGGGCGTGAGCGACAGTACGACCGCCAATTTCGGCGATACTGCATTCACCGGGACTGCCCCATCCGGTTTTACCGGTGGGTTTACTGCCGGGGCTACGATTCCCCTTAATACATACCTCGCTGGGGTAGGCCGCGAGGCACTCGTCAGTTCGCCCGGTGTACTGCGTATTGGTGGTGTTGCCCGTGAAGCACTGGTTTCCGGCCTAGGGCTGTCAGGCAGGCTTACCGGTGGGGCATTCGGTCGGGGTAACTTTGTACCGGTGTTTGCCACGCTTGATCTAGCGGGCAGCGTGACAGCGCAGAGTCAGGGTAGGGGCACCGGTCCCGGTGCGTTCCTGTTTTTAGGTGGGCGGATCGGCGCAGCCTCGTCTCTCGTGGGAGGGGTGTCATCGACGGGCGTGGTAGCCGATGATCCGGCTTACGTTGTCACGGTGATCACATGAGTGACGGCGATAAGCCGAGTGGGGTGACCGGGCTTGTCTCCCGGTTGTTTGACTACGTCGATCGCCCGTGGAAGGTGCTGGCTGTCGTTGTGTTGGTCGTCGTTGGTATCGCCGGTTGGATCGTCTACGAGAAGCGGAATGAGCTAGTCGAGTATTGGATGACACCGGACGTTCCCGTTCTCAAGACCGCTAACATTCCTGCCGCTTTAGACAGGCTGGTTGACGATAGCCAAGCCGACATCGTTCAGATTTGGTCCGTCGATCTCCAGTCGAACACGCAGTCGTTCATTGCAGCCCGCAATAAGGGGGGTGAGCGACCGGTGATCCCCCATCCGCGTTCTCTCCCTATAATCGCCCATATCAGTGATGCTAAAGCCTTAGTGGACGTGCTCAACGGCAACCCTGTCTGTGTACCACTGACCGATAAAGGGACGCCCCTGGCTCGCCGACTCGCCGCGAGACAGATGACTTTCGGGTGCGCCATCCCGATACCTCCCGGCCCGGAATCGTTCGTCGGTGTGATATACTTGGCATGGGCTAGCCAACCCGAACAATCGACCATCGATGTGTCCGTTAAAGTTGCGCGCGAAGTCGCGGGCAGACTGGCGACACACTAGGAGCGGACGATGAAAACGAATGCCGCTGGGTCGAATCTGATCAAGCGTAACGAGGGTTCTAAGCTAACCGCGTATGTGTGCCCCGCTGGGAAGCTCACGATCGGCTATGGGGACACTGGGCCGCACGTTTTCCACGGTATGACGATTAGCCAGGAGGAAGCAGAGGAGTTACTTGCGAAGCGTCTAGAGCGCGAGTTCGAGCCGGGGGTGCTGAAGTTGATCGGTGATGCCCCGACCACACTTAATCAATTCAGCGCGTTAGTCAGCCTTGCGTACAACATCGGATTGGGTGGACTAGGACGCTCTACGGTCCTGCGGAAACACATCGAGGGTGATTACGAGGGGGCGGCCGAGGCTTTCCATATGTGGAATCGGGGCGGCGGCCAAGTATTGCGCGGGCTGGTACGGCGGCGCAAGGAAGAGGCTGACCTATATCTTACCAACGAGGAAGACGGTTAAAGTGGACGAGGGAGTAAGCGCCATGTGCTTTTCCGTGTTGTGGCTGATTCAGACCGTGGTTTGGCTGGTTGTTGTAGCCGGTGCCGTGGCGATTCTGATGATCCTTTTACCTATTCTGCTTAGCTGGCTGGGTTGGGCCGGCGACATCGTGATGAGGATTATCAAGATCATTGTCGCCGTCATCGTGATCGTGACCTTGCTTTGGTTTCTCTACGATTTGTGGGTTTGCGCTGGCGGGCGCTTGCAGTGAGGGTTGTTACCCTCGTACCTGTACGTGACGCGGGACCGGATTACCGGAACCCCGTATGAAAGGTTCTACGATCCAGTGCTTGTCGCCCCGCCGTGCTAGATATCTGGATACCATGTGTATCCGGGGACTCTTACGCGCATATCCTAGAGAAGCGCGCGGCACTTCCTTGGCGACCCGGTTACCGGAGAGGTGCATCACAACCTCTGTGTGGTCGAGGAGTGGAGTTTCGCGTCTCTTGGTTCTGGCTTTATTGATCTTAGACCTGTCCACCTGTCTGTACTCCACAGCCTGACGGCTGGAGGTAAGGAGCAGGACGATCGTCCAGATCTCGATGTATTCGCCGTAGACATCGGCATAGGAGGCGTTGAGCCTTTCTTCGATGTCACCGAATCTGGAATACAGCAAGTCAAAGTATTTTAATCCCCAATCGCTAGGCTTGTGCTTGGCTGTTCGCCAGATGTCTTTTAGGGCTTCCAGTTGTACCGGGTTATCCTTCCACATCTGGCCCAAGTTGCTTTGAAGGATTCCGGTTTTCCGGGCGGAGGGTTGCTCGATGCGGCGATCGAGATCGAAGAATGCACCGATTGGCGCGATGTTAGGGACATCCACGCCACTGGATGCCCATGCCCACGTAGCCGTGCCTTTCCGCCCACCCGTATCCGTTTCCAACAGGAAGCCCAGGCGATCGGGTACAGGACGGCCGGGTATCTCCTCTTCATGGAACCGCCTACGAAGCTCCTCGCGTCCGGATTCGGCCCATTCGACCCACATGACAGGGTAAGGGACTTGGAGGTGGGCAAGGGCGTCCAGTAGCACCCTAGGGCGTCCCAGACCTATCTCAACAGAAGCGTGAATCGCTGCGTTGTCGAGCAGGAAACGTGGTGCGCCGGCCATCCGGTCCCGTAGATCGGGGAAGATCGACAGGATGGGGTTACTGCGTGAGGCGATGCCTGCAACCTGGGCGATCGAATCCATTAAGTACATGCTAGGCGGTGCCACCGTCGTTGATGGCAGCCATCGGAAACAACTCCGACACGCGCCGCTTAGTTTCCTCTGTGCTGATGCTGTCACAGTTATGGCAGACCGGCACGGTAAGGGCGGGTTTCTTGCGCGATGTCCCGCGTGCCCGCTCGATTATCGCGTAGCAGGAAAAGCCCTGTACGTTGTACCGGGTGCCGCACAGCCCGCAGTGCCCTTCGATCTCACCCTTGCGAATGCGGTCAAACACACCGAACGCGAGCCGCATCGCGCGGTGTTGTGGCTTCATCAGTTCGTCAAACGGCGTCGCGGTGACTGTAGGCAGGATCAGACCAGCACCGATTAGAGCAATGCTTATCGGCTCGCCCACATCTTCGAAGATCGCTAGGACGCGCGGGTCATGGTTATCCGTCCAGCTAACATTGTTTTGCCGCCGTTTTGCCTCGCCCATACCTCACCTCGCCCACACGCTTGAAGAGATATTCAGCCACGCATTCGGGGTATCACCGATACGCTGCACCTTAAAACCTTCGGCTAACGCGGCAGCGATAAATACGCCGTTGGTAATGTACCCGATCTCGTTCTCCGCTACGTGTTTTAAGCCGTAGCTTGAGGCTTTCTTATTGAGCCTGCTGATCTTGGGTTTCCCGTGTAGCCATTTCCGCGTTGCGATGAAGGCGACAAGCGAGCGTGGCTGGCAGATAGCCTCGCGTTCCTCCGCGAATTCTGCTTCCTGCTGGGACGCAGTTTTGTGGCGCGGATCGAACACGCTAAAGCCAAAATTGCAAAGGTCCGGACATGCGGCGAGGATGCGTTTCATCAACGTCAACGCTTCGGCTAAAACGACCGGCGGCAACGTCTGGGGATCAACAGCAGCCGGGGACGGGGGGCGCGTTATAGTCAGCATCGGTCTTCCTTTATGGGGTGCCCGGTGCGTGTCAGGTTACGTCTGGTGGACGGGGGACGGCAAGGCCGGTTAATCGATAGCGCGAGATCGGGACGCCTGGAAAGCCGGTAGCGGGTCGGGAATCGCAACCTCGTTGAACCGAGGTGGCGTGATCGCCAAGTTGGCCCGCTCTACGATCTCACGGGCTTCGGTTTCGGTATACCGGCCTGCATCGGTCAACCGGGCTACGTAGCCCCAGCGGGCCGCTCCCCACCACGCGCGATGCTCTTCCGACCAGATCACCCACATCGACAGAGTATGCGATTTTATGGTCTAAAAAGCTAGGCGGGACAGGCTCCGGGACAGTGATTTGGAGGTAGGCTGTAAGTCCTTGAAATACTTGGCGTCCCCTACCGGATTCGAACCGGTGTTGCCGCCGTGAGAGGGCGGGGCAGAAGACAACAGTGACAATAGTGACAATACTAAGCCATTGAAATAAAGTTATTTTAGCCATGAAGCTGTCACTGCTGTACAAGGGTGTTCATAGCTGTCCGGGACAGTGCCGGGACAGTGGATCAATCTCTCCGGGGCAGATATGATGAGCGGGTAAACCCATTTCTCCGGGGTCCATTTCTCCGAGGTAGACATGACGACGATCGAGGCGACGAAGACGGGGATCGAGACGAAGACGGCGAGGTTGCGGCTGGAGGTGCGGTGGAAGCCGTATTGGATGCGGCTGTCGGGTGGGATCAGCCTGGGGTATCGGCGAACAGATGGGACGGGCACGTGGTCGGTGCGGATTGCTGACGGCAAAGGCGGGAACTCGATCAAGCGGATCGCTAAGGCTGACGATGATCGGAGAGCGGATGGGCGGTATACGATGAGCTTTGCCCAAGCACGCGAGGCGGCGTTGCGGTTGGGGCGTAGCGTGGACGAGGACGAAATTGTGCCGGTCATCACGACCTTGGCGGATGCGATCGAAGCATACCGGGTCGATCTGGCCGCCCGTAACGGCAACCTGGATAACGTGAGCCGGTTATTGCACAACCTGCCAGCCGCCATGCTGAAGCGCCCCGTGGGGCTACTAGATGTAGAGGAATTACGCAAGTGGCGGAACGGTCGGAAGATGGCTCCCGCGTCGGTCAATCGGCTGGCGACGATTCTGAAGGCGGTTCTGAATCTCGCGGCAACCAAGGATGAGAAGTTGAGCAAGAGGGCATGGGAGATTGCGTTGAGTGCGATCCCCGAAGCCGAGTCGGCCAACAATATCGTTCTTACTGAATCAACCGTGGTGCGGTTGGTACATGCTGCCCGTGGTCAGGGTGACGAGTTTGGCGTGTTGGTTGAGGTACTGGCGGTTACCGGGGCGAGGTATTCGCAGCTTGCCCGATGCCGGGTGCGGGATCTGCTGGATGACCGGCTGATGATCCCGTCAAGCGCGAAGGGTCAAAAGAAGAGGGTGAGCCGAGTGCCGGTGCCGATACCGGGTGAACTGGTGGCGGCGTTGCGCGTAGGGGCGTCTGGGCGGGCCGCTGGTGACCCGTTACTCGTGAAGCCTAGCGGGCAGCCCTGGGCGAAGAGTGATCACGCACGCCCCTTCAGGCGGGCCGTAGAGGCCATCGGGGAAGACCCGGAGACGGTGACGAGTTACGCGCTACGGCACACGCACATAACGTCTCAGCTACTGGCGGGGCTACCTGTCCAGCTTGTGGCCAAGTTGCACGATACCAGTGCGAGTCAGATCGAGCGGCATTATGCTGCGACGATCGCAAGTCAGACGGACGATTTTGTGCGGGCGTCGATGCTGCGAGTGGACAGGGGGCCGGTGGGCGACAACGTAGTTAGGATGCAAAAATGAAAGAGACACAAGCGACGATCAATCAATGGCAGGCTGAACAGTTTCCCGATGCTACTTTTGATGGTGTAGTTAATCATCTACGCGAGGAAGTCGCAGAGTTTTTTGCGTCATCCGATGCGGGGGCTGCCGAAGAGGCTGCCGATATCGTGATTCTGCTTTACTGCTGGGCGAAGTATCAAAATATCGATTTACACGATCAAATCGACTGGAAGATGGCAAGGAACCGTACCCGCCAGTGGAACATTCAGTCTGACGGAACTGGACGGCATAAATGATCTGTTCAATCTGCGGTCAGCGATACGAGGGATACGGCAACAATGCGTGGCCGATCAACGAGGGGCGTTGCTGCGATAGTTGTAACACTCTGGTTGTCCTGAAGCGGATGGAACGGCACCTTACCGAGAGGGAGCAAGCCGTGATGCACCGGGCGTTGCGGAGATCAACGAGGCCGGCATAACTTATCGAATGATGTCGTCATCGACTTCATCTAGGTGGTTCCACGAACCCCACGGTGTTATGTTGTCTTGCTTATGACGTTCGCTAGCGGCGCGCCATCCTGAACATTGTTTCGAGCAGTATTTTCTTTTTAGGTATCGATGTATTTTCTCTTCGTTGTGGCGCTCCAGTTTTTTGTGGCACCACATACAATACCTGTCCGTTGTCATTGGGGTTACCCATGATGATTGAATGGTATATCATCCTGCCACTCGTTATCGCTGCGTTTAGCTTTGGCTATGGGCTTGGTTCGCGGGGTTGGCGCAAAGATATCGAGCGGCTGTTCCCTATTGATCAATCGGACCCCAGATGTGTTCGTTGGCCCAGGCGACGAATGCGCTAATGAAGTGGTAATCGGCTCCGGTTGACCTATCGATCAGTTGGTCGATTCCAGTCTTGCCGGGGGTCCACATCATGCCGGTGTCGCGCCGGAATGCCTCTACAATTTCCGGCTCACCTAGCGCCCAGTGCATACAGGATACCCAGGCGTCGTACATATACTCCGGTGTGTCGGGTGGTGGGCCGATTGGTGGTTTATCAGGCATGCGGTTGTCAGACTGTGGTGCCCTGGATAGCCATTGCAATAGCATCACCAGCATCACTTATTTTTAGTGACAGGTGCTCTATCGCGCCCATTGTCGATGCTGCGTTGCCGTTGCCGAGGTACTTCAGGTGTATCGCTACATCGGATAACTGCCAAGCGATAGCAAACAAACCGGCGGCGATATCATTGCCTGCCTCTAACTGATCTTCTATCAGTTGTTCGAGATCGATCGCCATAGGATCACCTTCTAGTTATCAACACACTTATCAACACCTGTGGATTGTTTGTACTTGTCGATGAACTCCTGGGGCGGGGTCAGAATCACCCTAGCTTTGCCCACCTTGATCGTCTCCAGTTTACCCTGATCGATCAGCTTGTAGACAAAGCCGCGTGAGAGTCCCCCTACTTCCTCGCGCCAGGGGTTAACTCGCCAACCGCATTTGGTCATGGGGGATTACCTTATAGTGGGCCGAAGAACTCATCGGCCATGCTGCACCGGTATCTAAAGAATCCCGCGTGGTCGGGAAACTCGTCGGCGAACAGGCGGGCGTAGAATGCGACGTAGTTGTTGCATATCTTGTACTTGTCACTGGTGACCGGGTCCGTGTCCACTTCGTACCTGACAGCGTGCATGATGCTATCGGCGGAATGCCGTGGGTGCCCCTGCTTAATCTTGATGAACGTGAGCCTTACAAAGTTCTCCCAGATATCCGGGTTTGCGCGATGGTAAGCCCACCACGCTTCCCATTGTTCTTGAGGGGTCATTGCGCCCCTTGTAGCCATGTGCTGTAAAGCGCGCCTGTGTACCGGTTCCTGATGGTGGTTATCAGGTGGTCGAGGATGCGCTGTTCGCCGTTCATGTGCGTGATCGTGACTTCGGTTATACTGTCACCGTCCAGCTTTGGCACGGCGCGGATAACGGAATCCCCGTCCACGAACTTGCGCTCGCCGCCGAACGTTATAGTGATCATCCCATTCCTCCCAATGCGTCAGGTTGATGTATTGGGCTAGCGTGCGAGCCTCGTACTCGTCACTGCCCACGTGGGCGAGGACGGTGCCATCCGGTGCGACAACGTACCAATTACCGTGTTGCCGCACCGCGAGGCAGCCTAGATCCGGATCGTATGGTTCACAGGTCCGTGTCATCATCGTTGGACTGCTTGGCTTTCCGCTTAGAGACACGCGGCTTGCGCGGTTTGCGGAGGGTCGCATCGACTTCTGCCCTCGCATCCGGATCTCCCTGTTGCCAACGAGTGAGGAAGTCAACTTGCCCGCTGGGCAGGGAACACCCGTAGTTAATGGCAGCGAGAGCCTTGCGTACAGTGATGTTGTTGGGGTCACGCTTACGGGGGGTGGTCAGTATTGTTAACGCTTTCTCCGGTCCAACGTCCTTGACCACGTTGATTGCGCGAGTGGCTTTAACCTTGTTGGCTATCACCAGTTCTTGGATACCGATTGGCAGGGCGTGTAGGGTGAGCAGTTGTTTCACCCAGACTACTGTCACCCCAAGACGGTCGGCAATCTTGGCTTCCGATAAGCCGCCACCGATCAGCCGTTTGACAACAACGCTTTTCTCCCACGGGGGAAGTTGGTTCCCCGAATTATCGAGGATAAGGGCGAGTTGGATGTCGAGATTGCTGGTGCCGGGGGCGCAGATCACTACCGGGAGACTGTCGAGGATAGCACCGCGCTCCCTGGCTAGCTTAGCGGCTGCCAGACGGGTGAACCCTCCGGTGATCTTGACCACGTCCTTTCCGTCTTCTTTAACGATCATGCCGGGGAGCGGGTGCTGTTTGAGGAACCCGTTTGCCGTGATCAATACGGAAAGCGCCTCGATCCGGTCGTCGTATGCCTCGTTGTGAACCCTGACGTTCAGCCCCTCTGTGGCGATGATGTCATCGAGGGGGATCATCATAAACTCGATCGACTTGGAGCCTGTCTGGGTCTTGACGGCCTGGGCGTTTCCGGCTTGGAAGTTAGTTTCGTAGTCGGAGGAAGGAAGCTGCTGCATGCGTAAAGTCTCCATGTACAGGGGGAACGGGGTGCTACACGGCACCCACACGGATGCTTGGCGTGCGTGCGTGTGTGCGTGTTGTCACGGGAGAACGACACGCGCGTCACAGGGGGGACGACACACCAAGAATGCGTCTGTAGTAGTCTAGGACTGCGTTTAGGTTGTCGAGTTCGCTCTGGTCTTGCCGCCGTTCGCGAACAAGGGCGTTGATTGCCCTTACATTGAAGCCGTTGCGTTTGGCTTCTTTCTTGATTGCCGAGATGTCAGTGGTCAGGTCAGCCTTCTCGGCTTCCAGACGTTCTATGCGTTCGACTATTGAACGGATTTCGCCCTGTTCATTGCTTCCAGCTTGCATCCCGGTACTCCAGTTCGTCTATGAGACGTATTGGAGTACCGGGGAGGCGGGCGTGTCAACCCTATTCGTCTCTGACCACAACTGTTATGACAACTAAATCTAGTTTTGCGGTGAAATTGTGTAGGGAGTGTATGCGATATACAATATCTGGATTCCGCTGCTTCGCGCGGGATACTGCTTTGGTTATGGAGTTACTGAGATTGCGCTTCGTTCGGTACAGAAGCGCACTCGAAACTAAGTTTGCTGCGATGAAGCGGGAACAGCATAGGGATTCCCCAGGTTCGAGGTCGGCAATAGCAGTGACGATGCTGTTAGAACCACTGTGGTTCATGGGGTCCAAACTTACTTTTTTGCGGTCCTCCCGTTTTAATGCCTCCCGAATGTGCGTGAAAGTGGGTGCGGCAGATCGCGCATTGACAACAGGTATGGTACACGACACGCGGGAAGTGTGTCACGCGGTTTACGCAACCCACTGACGTAAAAGCTTCATAGACCTAGCTCGCGTACTACCACGGCAGCCACGACCACGTCATAACCTTGGGTCCAGCCATGCACGCCATGCATGCTGTATTCGTGGGACGGAGCGCGGGATCGAACGCGGGCCAGGACAGGGGACAAGCCTTGCAGTAACTCCCGCTTGGTTCGCTTAATCGCCTTACCCAGATTTGGCGTGTTACCAGGGAGGAACCGTGACCGCGTATACGTCTCACCGATCTCCAGGGCTGCTACCAGGGAGGTCGCGCTAGCTGGGTTCTCCACGTCGTTCTCCTTGTAATGCTATGGGTATAGGCTAGATGGCGTTAGGCTGTCTGCCTGTCAATATCTTAGGAGCGGTCTGATGAAAACCCTTGATAACGTCACGATCAACGTAAAGGTCACTCGCGGCATCGAAGGCCGCCAACCGGACATCTGGCTTCAGTTGGGCGCTGACCTGATTGCTAGGCTCACCACCAATGAGGCGCTTGAACTTGCTCGTATCCTTCTGACAGAAGTGATTCACGCCGAGGATTAGGTTCATTTCCCCGAGGTATCCCGATGAAGTTCCAACTTGGCCACATCGTCGCCACGCCCGGTGCGATGGCAGCCTGCACCGCTGAATATCTAGCGGCGTGCCTCAAGCGGCACGCGCGAGGCGACTGGGGTGTCATCCATGCGGAAGACAAGGCGCTGAATGATGCGTCGGTGGCTACTGGGAACCGACTGCTGTCGGCCTATCCGATCGATCCCGCGAAGCCGAGCGAGGGGTACGGCGACAACACGCTGTGGATCATAACTGAGGCTGATCGCAGCGCGACCACGTTCCTGCTGCCGGATGAATACTGACCATTTCTCTGGGGTATAGCCCTATTTCTCCGGGGTCCATTTCTCCGGGGTTAGGGCGAGCAGGATTGTGGGGCGTTGTAGGGCGCGGGGTGGGTGACGCGAGCGTTTGCGCGGGTCTGCGTCAGCGTGTCACATAAAAAGTTAGTTTTCTCGACACCAGGGGCGGCCCGAATCGTTAACCATTTTCCCTGTTGACATGTAGGTTGCCTATCACTATCTCTGGATGACGTTAGGCAATGTGCCTAGCAGAGAGGAGATAGAAATGACGGATTTCCAGGCTTGGTGGGCGGCTCTGAATTGCGAGCTTGTCGATGCCGGTCAGCCAGAGGCACCCTACGGAGTGGCGCGGATACTGTTTGCGCCTACGCCAGCGGTCGCAGCGATGCTGATCGAGAAGGCGCGGAAGGAGGAGGCGGGTCATTGACCCGCTCATCCGGTGATGGAGGACCGCATCAAAATGGACGCGATCATCTGGGCGAATGTGTTGGACTTGGGTAATACCTTGTTCCGCTATCTCGACGTAGGGCAGACATTCAAGTTTCACGCCGGCGACGAGGTATACGTGAAGCAATCGCGGGGATGGTACAGGGATGCCAGAGGTAACAAGTTCCACACTGGCATGAACACCGCAGTTATAACTAACGGAGAATGACATGGAAACCGTACAACTATTAGCCCTGTACGACACATTCACCCCTGACCAGAAGGGGAAAGTGTTAACCGAGTTCGAGGAGATGGGGAGGGCGTACCCCGAAAAGTGTAACCATCACGGCGGTTACACTGATCTCTGGCTCTGCGCGATATCTGCAATACGGGATGGGGAGAACCCGTGGCTCTGATATCAAGAATCTGGCCACAATTATCAAGCGGAGATCGACGTGTTGGTTAAAGTGAGAGAGGCGATAACGCAGAGGCGGCGCACGAGGTACGCCACGCGGCTGCCCTGGTTCGACGTGATGCTAGGCGGGGGCTTTGTGGGCGGTTCTGTTGTGCTCCTACACGGGGAGCCTGGAGCCGGCAAAAGCACGGTGTTAGCGCAGGCTGCGGCAGGGGTGCCGGGATCGCTCTACGTGTGCCTGGAGGAGGATGTGGGGGCCGTGGCGGATCGAGTCGTGAGGCTGGGACTGCGAGATGACATGGACCTGTTGGCTGAACCGGATATCGGGGTGGCGTTGAGTGAGGCAGTCAATTCGCCATTGGTGATATTGGATTCACTGCAACTGGTCGAGGGTACGGGGATGACCGATGCCGTGAAGATGGCAGTGGCACATGCGAGGAAGTGGGATGCGGCTGTGGTCTTAGTGTGCCACGAAACGAAGGGCGGGGTACACGCAGGAGCGCGGGTTATCGAACACTTGGTTGACGTGACCGTGAAGATAGGGAGGGGTCCACCGAGGTACATAGCAACAGAGAAGAATAGGTTTGGGGTAGCGGGTGTATGGCTGCCACTGGAGATGACGGAGAGAGGGTTTGTATGTTACGCATCTTAGTTATCATTATCCTAATAGTAGTCGGGTTGTTGTCTCTTCCTAGTTCCCCTCCGATAGACTGCGAAAAGATAACCGAGGCGAAGCCATACTGGAAAGGACAGGCTGCACTACATCCAAAGGAGGACGCGCTGGAGTTAACCAAACTTGAATGTAGGATACAACAACAATAAAGAACCCGGCCCATGTGGCCGGGTTTTTCATTTCTCCGGGGTCCATTTCTCCGGGTCTATTTCTCCGGGGTCTATTTCTCCGGGGTGCCTCGCGGGCGCACCTGGGTACGGGTGCGCCTGGGTGCGCGGGTGTACGCGGGCGCGCATACGTGCGGTTTTTCTTTATTTTGCCGGGAATCAACTAATAGTGGGTCGATGTCAGCGACATACCATTAGTAGTGTCTGATTCCTGGCTGCCTTGTCCCTGGCTGCCTGATTTCTGGCTGAATCCCTTAGCTTTTTGCCCCGATTCCCTGGCTGCCTGAGGACCGATGCCGGCCTCCCTGGCTGCCTGAGGACCGATGCCGGCCTCCCTGGCTGCCTGAGGACCGATGCCGGCCTCCCTGGCTGACCAGATTATTCGTGATAGGCAAAAAAACTAGCGTTGCACGGTTGACACGCTAGGATAGCTGCCCATATGGTGCGATGTCGGATAGGCAACTTGCCTAGCGAATCGGAGCATCAAATGAAGTACCTAGTGCAACTAACGGCCGCCATTCCCGGCCGCCGCGAAGCTCGCAACGCTTTGCATCGCACGGTTGCGGAATTGGAATTCGCGACAGCGGATAGCGCGATTGCCTACCTAGCCGCACCGTGGAACGTAGCGGCGCATCGCGGCCGGGCAATCGCGTTTGATGATCGCTCCGTCAATGATGGCGGCGGAGTCACGGTCTTAGCAATGCGCGAGAATGGCAAACCATTAAACGTGAAAGGGTAAACAGATGACGGATTACGCTGCAAATCTAGCTTTCTTTCTATTAGATCAAACCGGTTCAGTCTGTGGCGTTTGGCGCGGCCGTATGGCGGCCGTTGATCAACGCAAACTATTCGGACGGTTCCTAGGGAAAGGTTTACTGATCATCGATGGTAGCAATGAAACCGTCCGAATGATCGTTTCCGTTTGTTTCGGCACGGATTGGGATACGCGCGAACTAATAACCTTTGGCGAATTGTCGCGTCAACCGCGTCATCAACTGTAAAGGGAGTCGGGAATATGTCATACAAAGTTTCTCTTTATTGCGACATGGAACTAGATCGCGAACCAAAGCAATACATGAATCGCGCGCAAGCTATCAATGGTATGAACAAGCTCGCTCGCGAAATGCTAGCAGCATTCGGCAAGCTTGATACCGCGCATACCGTTATGGCTGATATCGCGGCATGCAATGACATACTACCGCCGCAAGATGAACGCCATATTCGGCTATCTAATACCGGATATTCCCTGATCATCCGGAACACGAAAAGGGAGTCCAAGTAATGACGGTTTATCTTCGCCGCAATGGTGGAATGGTGTTCTGGCGAGTCGGCCGGATTGGAGGATCATTCTACTTGTCCAATGAATGGCAACAGTCCGAGTCGCGTGAAAAGCAAATGCGAAAGGAAAAGCGAAAGGCAATGCGCCGCGAATTGTCATGGTTGCGAATGGAGCGTTATCGGCAATTGCAACGGATGATAGACGCATGACGAAATATCGAATCGAGTTAAAGGGATTAAAGGGATGGCGTAAAACGATACGTGTATTCCTAACACAAGAAAGTGCAACGGAATACGCTATTCGTTTTTACCCTTTACATACATACCGTATCGTAGCGGTAACTACTAACTGAGGATAACGCAATGATGATCCACGCAATCGCGTTCATCGCTATCTTGGCCACGGTATTTATCGCCGGTCGTCATACTTGGTAAGACTCGCGCGTTGAACGATTTGAACCGGCCGCCATTGTGCGGCCGGTTTTCGTTTGTCCCTGGCATCGCTAGCCGGCCTCCCCTGGCATCGCTAGCCGGCCTCCCCTGGCATCGCTAGCCGGCCTCCCCTGGCATCGCTAGCCGGC
>Ga0070666_10000475_pt1 | contig 24222 bp, 30 predicted proteins | sample KBSS23metaG_FD_64677 | JGI IMG/M metagenome (GOLD analysis project Ga0070666, IMG submission 64677) | Switchgrass rhizosphere microbial communities from Kellogg Biological Station, Michigan, USA - KBS S2-3 metaG | ecosystem: Host-associated > Plants > Roots > Rhizosphere > Soil ... | reverse complement strand
GGATGTTCGGCCGAGACCGCCATGAAGGTCACGCCAAAGAGCGTATCGACGCGCGTCGTGAACACCTTCAGTCCCTCGCGCCCGCCGCGCTCCGCGCCGAGCGCAGCGCGCGTGTCAGCGGCGTACGGGAAGGTCACGTCGCACCCTTCGCTCCGCCCGATCCAGTTCGCCTGCATGGTGCGCACACGCTCGGGCCATTCGGTCAGCCCCTCGAGGGCCTCAAGCAACTCCTCGGCGTAGGCGGTGATGCGCAGGTAATACATCGGGATCTCGCGCTTCTCAATCAGCGCGCCGGTGCGCCAGCCGTGGCCATCGATGACCTGCTCATTGGCCAGCACGGTCTGGTCGACCGGATCCCAGTTGACGATTCCGGTCTTCTTGTAGGCGATGCCGCGTTCGCGCATGCGCAGGAACATCCACTGGTTCCAGCGGTAGTACTCAGGATCGCAGGTGGCCAGCTCGCGCCCCCAGTCCAGGCCAAATCCCAGCGCCTGCAGCTGGTTCTTCATGTAGGCGATGTTCTCGCGCGTCCAGCGCGCCGGGGGCACGGCGTTGGCGATGGCGGCATTTTCCGCCGGCAGTCCGAAGGCGTCCCAGCCCATCGGCTGCAGCACGTTCAGTCCCTGCATGCGCATGAAGCGCGCCAGCGCATCGCCGATCGCGTAGTTGCGCACGTGGCCCATGTGCAACCGCCCGGAGGGGTACGGAAACATCGACAGGCAATAGAACTTGCGCCGCCCCGGCTCCTCGCGCGCCGCGAAGCTGGCATGCGTGTTCCAATAGTCCTGGGCGGCGCGCTCTACGGCGGCTGGTTCGTAGCGTTCTTGCATGGACGGGCAAACGGGCAGTGCCGGATCAACGGCGGATCGGCCCTAGGATACACGAAGCGGCCGGCCCCTCCGGGAAGCCCCGGAGGAGCCGGCATCAAGCAGTTAGTCGAGCTGCACCGTCACGATGCGCTGCTGGGTCACGCCCTGCGAGGGATCGTAGTCCTGCACCAGCAGGGCCACCGAGCGTCCGGCCGAGCGCACCGCGTTACGCAGTTCGCTGACCGAGTTCACCCGCGTGCGGTTCGCACCCAGTATCACTTCACCCGGCCGCAAGCCGGCTTCTGCGGAGGGCCCGTCGACATCCGTGATCACGACGCTGCCGGTGGTGTGCAGCTGGGATTTTTCAGCCGCACTTAGTTCCCGCACGCTCAGGCCCAAGGCGTCGAGCTTGTCGCTCTCCTTGTTGCCGCCGCCACCGCGCGAGACGCTGCTCTTGTCCTTGAGCTCCTCGATGGTCACTTTGACGTGCTGGACGCCGTGCCCGCGCCACACCTCGAGATCAGCGCTCGTGCCTGGCTTGATGCCGGCGATCAGCGCCGGGAGCTCCGAGGACTGCTCGATCTTGTGCCCATCGACGCTGAGGATGATGTCCTCGGGCTTGATGCCGGCCTTGTCGGCCGGTCCGCCGGCGTCCACCGAGCTGACCGCCGCGCCGCGCGGCCGGTCAAGGCCAAAGCTCTCGGCCAGCGCCGCGGAAACCTGCTGGATGCTCACGCCGATCCGCCCGCGCGTCACGTGCCCGGTGGCGATGAGCTGGCCGCGCACGTTGTTGGCGATGTCGATCGGGATCGCGAACGACAGGCCCGCGTAGCTGCCGGTGTTGCTGTAGATCTGCGAGTTGATGCCGACCACCTCGCCGTTCATGTTGAACAGCGGTCCGCCGGAGTTGCCCGGGTTCACGGCCACATCCGTCTGGATGAAGTTCACGTAGTTGTACGCCGAGCCGCCGCGCACCTCGCGCCCGAGCGCGCTGACGATGCCCGCGGTCACGCTGTTCTGGAAATTGAACGGCGAGCCGATGGCGACCACCCACTCGCCGGGCTTGAGCTTGCTCGGATCGCCGATGCGCACCGTAGGCAGGTTCTTGGCGTCGATCTTGAGCAGCGCGACATCGGATTTGTCATCGCTCCCGATCACCTTGGCCTGGAACTCGCGCCGGTCGGTGAGCCGCACCGTCACGCGCGTGGCGTTGTCGACCACGTGCGTGTTGGTAAGGATGTAGCCGTCCGCACTGACGATAAATCCTGAACCCACGCCCTCCTCGGGCGGCAGGTCGCGCGGTTGCTGCTGCTGGAACTGGCGGAAGAAGTCGCTGAACGGATCGTTGTCCGAGAACGGATTGGCCATCGGGTTGCGCTGGCGTTTCTCGACCACCGTGACGTTGACCACCGCAGGTCCGACCTGCTCGACCAGCGTCGAAAAATCGGGCAGGCCGCGCACCAGCGGGGCGGCGGGCACCTGCCCTGAGGGCGAGGTGGCGACCGGCGCCGCGGCCGCAGGTGCGGCGCTCGAGGATTGCGGCGTGCACGCCGACAGCAGCAGCGCCGTCAGCACCAGACCCACCATGCGGGGGGCGATTAACTCATTTGCCATATAAAAAATGCTCCAGCTCCAAGTATAAGACCTACCGAACATAGGGATGGCGCCGGCGGTACCAGGCCGCGGCCATGGCGCCCAGGGCCAGGGACACCACCACCCAGTTGCCGACCCGGGTGTAGGGGGATAGACCGCGCCGGGCGAGGACGGTTCCGCGCAAAACCGTGCTGCGGTACTCGGGCGCCACGGCCTCAAGCTCGCCCCGAGGCCCGATGATGGCCGATACGCCGTCGTTGCCGGCGCGCAATAGGTAGCGCTCCGATTCCAGGGCCCGCATCCGGCTGATCTGCAAGTGCTGATAGCGCGCCGGGGAATGCGCGAACCAAGCGTCATTGGTGACATTGACCAGCAGTTCCGAGCGCCTCACCAACGGCAGTTGCGCACTGCCGAAGGCGTCCTCGTAGCAAATCGAGGGGGCCAGCGACATGCCGGCGGCCGACAGCGGCACCTGGTGGTCGGAGCCCGGGGCAAAGTCGGAGTACGGCAGATTGAGAAGCCGCAGCCAGTTACGCACGAACGCAGGCACCGGAAAGGTCTCGGCAAACATCACCAGGTGGCGCTTGTCGTAGAAGGCCACGTTGCCGGTGAGCGCGATGATCGAGTTGTAGTAATTGATCCCGTCATCACCGAGGCGCACGACGCCCATGATGACATCGCTCCCCTGGCTGCGCGATCGCGCCTGGATCTCGGCCAGATAGCGGGCCATCTCGTTGGCCAGCTCCGGCACCGCAGCCTCGGGCCATACGATCAGCCGGGCGCCGAGCGCCTGATCGTTGAGCTCCCGGTACAGCGCCTTGGTCGGCTCGCGATTGGCGAGCTGCCACTTTTCATCCTGCGGAATCGCGCCCTGCAGGATTGCGACCGGCTGCGAGCTGCCATGGGCTTTAGTCCAGTCCACGCCCGTCAGCGCTCGGCCCCCGACCCAAAGCAGCGCAATCAGCGCCACCGCGACCCACAGCGGGCGCCGGCCGCCTTCCGCGAGGCGGGCGAGCGCGCCGGCCTGCAGCAGGAGCAGCGCCGAGATTCCATAGACACCCAGCACCGGCGCATAAGAGGCGAGCCAGGTGTCGGTCTGCGAGTAGCCAAGCGAAAACCAGGGAAAGCCCGAAAGAAACCATCCGCGGCACCATTCACACAGCAGCCACAGTGCCGGCAGTCCCGCGTACCACCGCCACGGACCCTGCGGTGGCAGGATCGTAGCCGCCAGCCAGCCGAGCAGCGCGTGGTAGCTCGCCATCAACAGCACCAGCAGCACGATCAGGGCCACGGCGAGCACGATTGGGGCGCCGCCGAAACCGCGGATCGAGATGTACAGCCACCAGGTGCCGGCGCTGAAAGTGCCGACGCCAAAGGCAAACCCGAGCCAGGCGGCGCGGCGCGGACTGGCACCGGACCACAGCCACATGAGCAGCGCCGGGCACAGAATGGCAAGCGGCCAGAGGTTGAAGGGCGCAAAGGCCAGCGGCAGCAACGCGCCGGCGAGAAGCGCGAGCGCCAGCGGCCACCACGGCATCGCGCGCATCACGCGCGTCCAGTCCCTCACGGCGTCGATGGCGCGGCGCGCGCCGCGCTGACGCGCAGGCTGTCGATGCGCCGCCGGTCGGTACGCAGCACGCGGAACTCGAAGGCGCCGATGGTCACAGCCTCGCCGCGTCGAGGCACACGACCGAGGTGGCGCATCACCAATCCAGCCACGGTATCGAATTCCGCGTCGTCGAAATGGCTGCCGAAGTGCTCATTGAACTCCTCGATGCGGGTCGCGCCACGCACCGAGTACTGATGGTCCCCGTCAGCGCGGATGTTCTGGTCCTCTTCGACATCGAACTCATCGTCGATCTCACCGGTGATCTGCTCGATCACATCCTCGATGGTGATCAGCCCGGCCACTCCGCCGTACTCATCGACCACGATCGCCATGTGGTTGCGGTTGCCGCGGAATTCCTTGAGCAGCGCGTCGAGCCGCTTGGCCTCCGGCACGAACACCGCCGGCCGCAGAAACTCGCGCATGTCGAACTTGGTGCCGCCTCCGGCGCTGGCGGCCCGCAGCAGATCCTTGGCCAGCAGAATGCCGACCACATCGTCCTTATCGCCATCGGTTACCGGGAAGCGTGAATGGCCCGATTCCACGACCGCAGGCAGGATGCGCGCCAGCGGGTCCTCGCGCCGGATGCAAACCATCTCCGCGCGCGCCACCATCAGATCGCGGGCCTGGGTCTCGGACATGGTCAGCGCGCCTTCGATCATCGCCATGGCCTCGCCATCGAGCAAGCCGCGCTTGGCCGCTTCGCGCAGCAGCTCGAGCAGCTGCGCGCGCTCCTTGAGCCCCCCGGCCAGGGTCCGGGTGAGCCGCCCGCGCCAGCCGCCGGTCGCGCTCTTGCTCTTGGATTTCGCCTTCGCCATCTCGCTAGGCGCTCCGATAGGGGTTGGGCAGGCCCAAGGTGCGCAGCAGCCGCACTTCGCGGCGTTCCATACGCCGCGCGTCGGCGGGCCGCGAGTGATCGTAGCCGATCAGGTGCAATGCGCCGTGTATAACCAGATGCGTCCAGTGCGCGCGCACGGCTTTCCCCTGCGCTCGCGCTTCGCGCTCAAGCACCTCGGGACAAATGACCAAATCGCCCAGCAATGCACCGGGCACGGCGGGCGGAAACGACAGCACGTTGGTCGGGTAGTCCCGGTGACGGTAGCGGCGATTGAGCTGCCGGCTGCGTGCGCGCCCGACCACCAGCACCGAAAGCTCTCGCCCGTGTGCCTGCCGGCCCAGTGCCAGTCGGGCCCAGTGCCTCAAGACCGTGCGGCCCGGAATCCAGCCGCTGCGGGTGGCGCGGCGAACTTGCACGGTGAAATCCTGCGGTACTGCCGCTGGGCGCGCCGGCCGCACTGATGCGCTCGCGCGCCTCACGAGCGCTCCTCGCCCGGACCGGCCGGCGTATGCGCCTCGTAGGCCTGGACGATGCGCTGGACCAGTGGGTGGCGCACCACGTCCGCCGCATCGAAGTGGTTGAAGGCGACTCCATTGACGGCGCGCAAGACCTGCAGCGCGTGCCGCAGGCCCGAGGTGCGACCGGCAGGCAGGTCCGTCTGGGTGACATCACCCGTTACCACCGAGCGCGATCCAAAGCCGATGCGCGTCAGAAACATTTTCATCTGCTCGACCGTGGTGTTCTGGGCCTCGTCGAGGATGATGAAGGAATCGTTCAGTGAACGGCCGCGCATGAACGCCAGCGGCGCGACTTCGATCACCGCCCGCTCGATCAGGCGGGCGACCTGATCAAACCCCAGCATCTCGTACAGCGCGTCATAGATTGGTCGCAGGTACGGATCCACTTTCTGCGCCAGGTCCCCGGGGAGAAAGCCGAGCCGCTCGCCGGCTTCGACGGCCGGGCGCACCAGCACCAGGCGGCGCACCCGCTCGCTGGTCAGTGCCTCGACCGCGCAGGCCACGGCCAGGTAAGTCTTGCCGGTGCCGGCCGGACCGATGCCAAAGGTCAGATCGCGGCTGCGGATGCTTCCGAGGTAGGCCTGCTGATGCGCGCCGCGTGCGCGGATCAGGCCGCGCGGCGTGCGCACCACCGGTGTTTCCGCCACGGGCGAATCGCCCTCGACCGGCGCGCTGGCACGCGGGAGCCCCTGCTCGACGATGCACAGGTGCACCTGCTCAGGGCTGACCTCACCGGTTGCCGCCTGCCCGTGCAAATCCCGCAGCGCCTGCTCGGCCGCCTCGGCCCGCGCGCCCTGCACCCTAAACCCATGGCCACGCCGGCGGATCTGCACATCCAGGCGCGATTCGATGAGGCGCAGGTTGGCATCCAGCGGGCCGCACAAGCTGGCCAGCCGAGCGTTGTCTGCGGGCTCCAGCTCAAATTCGCGGGCGATAGCCACGGTGTGGGGAGGCAGTGTCAGGCCCTCGCGGCGGCGTAAGGGCCCGAAGCGGGTGCGCTGCTGGTGGCGGCGGCCGAATGCAGCCGCCCGCGCAATGAATGCGGCCGGGCTTCGGTGACGCGCACGTCCACGAAGCGCTGCAGCAGAGTCGAGGGCCCGCTGAAGTTCACCCAGCGGTTGCACTCGGTGCGGCCCGCCAGCTCGCTGGCGTCCTTCTTGGCGTGTCGTTCGACCAGCACCCGCTGGACGCTGCCCACCAGCGAGCGGCTGATCTGCAGTGACTGGGCGTCCAGGAGTGCCTGCAGCCGGGCCAGGCGCTGCTGCTTGACCTCAAGGGGCACGCCATCGGTGAGCGCCGCCGCCGGAGTGCCGGGACGCGCGCTGTAGATAAAGCAAAACGACTGATCCAGCCTGGCCTCTGCCACCAGCCGCAGCGTCGCCTCGAAATCACGCTCGCTCTCGCCGGGGAAACCGACGATGAAGTCGGTCGACACTGCGATGTCGGGGCGCACCGCACGGAGCCGACGCAACCGGTCCTTGTATTCCAGGGCCGTGTAGCCGCGCTTCATGAGCGCGAGTATCCGGTCCGAGCCGCTTTGCACCGGCAGGTGCAGGTGATTGGCGAGCTTGGGCACGCTGCCAAAGGCCTCGATCAGACTGTCGCTGAACTCCAGCGGGTGCGAAGTCGTGAAGCGGATGCGCTCGATGCCGGGGATCTGCGCGACGTGATGAATGAGCGCGGCAAGATCCCCAGTGCCGCCGCCGGCAAGCGCGCCGGCATAGGCGTTGACATTCTGGCCGAGCAGCGTGATCTCACCGACCCCCTGCTCCGCGAGGCTACGCGCTTCGGCAAGCACCTGCGCGAACGGCCGGCTCATCTCATCGCCACGCGTGTAGGGAACCACGCAGAAGCTGCAATACTTGCTGCAGCCTTCCATGATCGACAGGTAGGCGCGCGCGCCCTCGGCGCGCGGCGCCGGCAGACGATCGAATTTCTCGATCTCCGGAAAGCTCACATCGATCACGGCGCGCCCTTGCGCGCGCCGTTCGCTCAGCATATCGGCCAGCCGGTGGATCGTCTGCGGGCCGAACACGAGATCCACGAACGGGGCGCGCGCTGCGATCGCATCGCCCTCCTGGCTGGCCACGCACCCGCCCACGCCGATGATCACCTCGGGGCGCCTGAGCTTATGCGCACGCCACTCGCCCAGGAGCGAGAAGACCTTCTCCTGCGCCTTCTCGCGCACCGAGCAGGTGTTCATCAGCAGCACGTCGGCGCGAGCCGGATCCTCGGTGGGCGCAAGACCCGCCGTGGCGCTCAGTACGTCCGCCATGCGCGCGGAATCGTACTCGTTCATCTGGCAGCCGAAAGTCTTGATGTAGTAGAGCCCGCTCATGCATCAAAACGGAATGTCATCATCGAACCCCTCGGCGCTGGCTCCCGAAGAGGCCGGCTCGTGCGCCGGGGCACGCTCGCGCGCCTCGTAGCCGCCTGAGCCACTCCCGCCGCCACCGCCGCCACCGCCACCGCGTCCGCCAATCATCTGCATGTCATTGGCGATGACCTCGGTCGTGAACCGATCGCGGCCTTCCTTGTCCTGCCACTTGCGGGTCCTTAAGGATCCTTCGATGTAGACCTGCGAGCCCTTGCGCAGGTATTCCCCGGCGATCTCGCCCAGGCGCCCGAACAGGGCGACGTGGTGCCATTCGGTCCGTTCCTTCTGCTCGCCGGACTGCTTGTCCTTCCAGCTCTCGCTGGTGGCCACGCGAATGTTGGCGACCGTCATGCCCGAAGGCATGGAGCGCGTCTCCGGGTCTGCGCCCAGATTGCCGATGAGAATGACCTTATTGATTCCGCGCGCCATGACCGACCCCTCTCGTTAAGCAGTGCACCACCTGTTCTCTAGCTATTGTAATCGCCGCAGCCACGCCCGGCGGGCCCCGTTTAGGGCGCATTTGATCCCTTGCCGGGCGATCCCATTGGGTGGGTGTAGGACCGGCTAAAACGCACCAAAAACGTGTGTGGGCCGGGTTCCCCGCGCCCTCAAGGACCCCCCGAAGGGGCATGGCCGGTGGGTGTAGAATGGCTGCAGTTCTTTGCCTCCGTGCGAGCACTCGAAACCATACCCCGATGAAGACCATCCGCGTGCGCGGTGCGCGCACCCACAACCTGAAAAACATCGACCTGGACCTGCCCCGGGACCAGCTGACGGTGCTCACGGGCCTTTCCGGTTCCGGCAAGTCCTCGCTGGCCTTCGACACCCTGTACGCGGAGGGCCAGCGACGCTACGTGGAATCGCTCTCGGCCTATGCCCGCCAGTTCCTGTCGATGATGGACAAGCCCGACGTCGACAGCATCGAGGGGCTGTCCCCGGCGATCGCGATCGAGCAGAAGGCCGGATCCCACAATCCGCGCTCCACGGTGGGCACGGTGACCGAGATCTATGACTATCTAAGGCTGCTGTTCGCGCGTGCCGGGCTCCCGCGCTGCCCCCATCACGGAATCGACCTCACGGCGCAGAGCGTCGGGCAGATGGTCGATCAGGTGCTCGCCAGCGGTCCGGACCGCTCCGCGTTGCTGCTGGCGCCGCTGGTGAGCGATCGCAAGGGCGAGCACGCCCAACTGATCAGCGAACTGGCCGGCCAGGGATTTGCGCGCGTGCGCGTGGACGGGACAGTCTACGAGCTCGATCAGGTGCCAGCGCTCGCCGCGCGCCGCAAGCACACCATCGAGGCGGTCGTGGACCGCTTCCGCGTGCGGCCGGAACTCAGCCAGCGCCTCGCCGAGTCCTTCGAGACCGCGCTCAAGCTCAGCAGCGGCACGGCGCGCGTGGTGTTCCTTGATGAGCCCGCCCTCGAGCCTTTGGTGTTCTCCAGTCGCCACGCCTGCCCGGAGTGCGGCTTTTCGGTGCCCAACCTGGAGCCGAGGCTCTTCTCGTTCAATAACCCCGCGGGCGCCTGTCCCAGCTGCGATGGCCTAGGGGTGCAGAGTTACTTCGATCCGCAGCGGGTCATATCCCACGCGCACCTCTCGCTCGCCGCGGGCGCCGTGCGCGGCTGGGACCGGCACAACAAGCATTATTTCCAGTTGCTCGAGGGCCTCGCCCGCCACTACGGGTTCGACATCGACACGCCCTTCACGGAGCTTCCCGAAGCCATACGCCAGCGCCTGCTGTATGGGAGCGAAGGGGCGGAGATCGAGTTTCGCTATTACGACGCAAGGGGCAGCGCCCAGCGCCGGCGCCATGCCTTCGAGGGCATCATGCCGAACCTGGAGCGGCGCTGGCGCGAGAGCGACTCGAACGTGGTGCGCGAGGAGCTCTCGCGTTACCGGGGTATGCGAGCGTGCCCCGATTGCCAGGGGACGCGTCTGAATGAGACGGCGCGCGCCGTGCTGCTGCAGGGACGCAACATCGCCCAGATCACGAACCTCACGGTCGGCCAGGCGCTCAATTATTTCGCCGGCCTCAAGCTCACGGGCTGGCGCGCGAGCGTGGCCGAGCGGATCGTGCGCGAGGTGGGCGAACGGCTGCGGTTCCTGGCGGATGTGGGCCTGGAGTATCTGGGTCTTGATCGCGCGGCCGATACGCTCTCGGGTGGCGAGACGCAGCGCATCCGCCTGGCGAGCCAGGTCGGATCAGGCCTCACCGGCGTCATGTACATTCTCGATGAGCCCTCGATCGGGTTGCATCAGCGCGATAACGCGCGGCTGCTCGGCACGCTCAAGCGGTTGCGCGATCTGGGCAACACGGTCATCGTCGTCGAGCACGACGAGGAGGCGATCCGCAGCGCCGATCACGTGGTTGATCTGGGCCCCGGGGCCGGCATTCACGGCGGCGAGATCGTCGCTCAGGGGCGCCCCGAACAGATCGCGGCCAGTCCGCAATCCATCACCGGCCGTTACCTCTCGGGAGCGGAGCTCATCGCGGTGCCGACCACGCGCCGCAAGCGGGGCGCAGCCAACATCGAGATCGTCGGCGCCACGGGCAACAACCTGCGCGACCTTTCCGTCGCCATTCCGATGGGCCTTCTGACCTGCGTGACCGGAGTGTCCGGTTCGGGCAAGTCGACGCTCATCAACGACACGCTGTACCGCCACGCTGCCGCGCGCCTGGCCGAAGGCAACACCACGGGCGCAGCCCCGTGCCGGGAGATTCGCGGGCTCGAGCGCTTCGAGCGCGTCGTTGACATCGACCAGAATCCGATCGGCCGCACGCCGCGCTCCAACCCGGCCACCTACACCGGATTGTTCACGGTGATCCGCGAGCTGTTTGCGCAAGTCCCCGAAGCCCGCGCGCGCGGCTACGACGCGGGGCGCTTCAGCTTCAATGTCCGCGGCGGGCGCTGCGAGTCCTGCCAGGGCGATGGGGTGCTGCGCGTCGAGATGCATTTCCTGCCGGATGTCTACGTGCCCTGCGACGTGTGCCGCGGCCGGCGCTACAACCGCGAGACGCTGGAAATACGCTACCGCGGGCACAGCATCCACGAGGTCCTCGAGCTTACGGTCGAGGATGCGGCCGCCCTGTTTGCCAACGTGCCCGCGGCCGCCAACCGGCTGCGCACCTTGCTGGATGTCGGACTCCAGTACGTGCGCCTGGGCCAGAGCGCGACCACGCTCTCAGGCGGCGAGGCGCAGCGCGTCAAGCTGGCCCGGGAACTGTCCAAGCGGGGCACGGGCCGGACGCTGTACATACTCGATGAGCCGACCACCGGCTTGCATTTTCACGACGTGGCGCAACTGCTCAAGGTCCTGCAGCAGCTGGTGGGCGCCGGCAACACCATGGTGGTCATCGAGCACAATCTCGATGTGATCAAGACCGCCGACTGGGTCATTGATCTCGGGCCCGGGGGCGGTGAACACGGTGGCCGCGTGCTGGCCGAGGGCACGCCCGAGGCGGTCGCTGCGGAGCCCAAGTCGATTACCGGTCAGTATCTGGCGCCGCTCCTGCAGCGCCCGTCATCGGCCGCACGCAGCGCCTGAGGCGAAGGTCCGGCTCCGGAAAGCTGGGCTGCTCAGTGGGCGCGGCGCGTCCCGGACTCGAAGTACTGGTGGATCTCGCCGTTTTCGTTGCGTTCCTGAAAGCGGCCCGAGGTGTAATCGCCCACGACCCGGCGCCAGAAGGCCACCGCCTGGGGATTTCGCAGGTATTCCATGATGTGCCAGCGGCCCGAAAAGCGATCGAGTATCAACCGCACGGCTTCCTGGCCGATGCCGCGGCGGCGCCAGGAGCGCGCCACAAAGAATTCAGCCATCGAAAAATCCACCGGTCCGCGGCCGGCGATCGCGTGGCCGGTGCGCACCACAGCAAAGCCCACCGGCTCGCGGTCCTTGAGGACGGTCAGCAAATGGGCACTGGAATCGGCGTACCAGCTGGTGAGCTGATCGTCCTGGCGATGACCGAATTCGGGCAGCGTCGGGAACATGCCGGTGCCCAGAGGCGCAAGATCGTTCAGGTACTCCTGATACGCGCCCTCCAGCCACCGCCGGTCGCCGCGCGAGGTACGCATGTCGCGAACACTGATGGTCATGCCATAGAAACACGAAAACCCGCGCAGACCGGGTCGCGGCCTGCGCGGGCTTTCATGCCAGATCCGGTTGGATCAGTTCGGCGGGTTCGCCGGAGCGGCCGGAGGAGCAGCGGCATCGGGAGCCGGAGCGGCCGGAGCGGCGGCATCGGCAGCCGGAGCAGCAGAGTCGGCCGGTGCGGCGGCGGGAGCCGCGGCATCAGCAGCCGGAGCGGCGGCCGGAGCAGCCGGTTCCTGGTTGCTGCAAGCGACCAGCGCGAGGGCTGCAACAGCAGCACTGAGAGCAAGCTTAATATTCATCGATGAATCCCCAGATAATCAGAAGTTATAAGCGAACGATCAAACTAGTTTGTTATGCGACGTTCCATCGCAACCACGATTCTATAGAAGCCGCAGCGCAATTCAATGTGTCGTCAAAAATAAAGGAGTTTGGCCTACGCCGCTATTGTCCTGAATCTAGCGCTTTGCCAGCAAATTGCGGATTTCCTCGAGCAGGACTTCCTGCCTCGGGGGCGCGGCGGGCGCCGCGGCTTCGGGCGACTTCTTGAGCCTATTGATGCCCCGGATGGCCAAAAACAGCACAAAAGCTATGATCAGGAAGTCCAGGACGGTCTGCAAGAAAGCGCCATATTTCAGCAAGATGGCCTTGCCGTCCGGTCCGGTACCAAGGACCACGGCCAGATCGGAGAAATTGACTCCGGACATCGCCATGCCCAGGGGCGGCATGATTATGTTTTCTACCAATGAGGAGACGATCTTACCGAAGGCTGCGCCAATCACGACACCGACCGCTAGGTCGACGACGCTGCCCTTCATGGCAAATTCTTTGAATTCTGCTCCCATGCCCATGGTGGACCTCCCTACGCCGCCAAAGCAGCACTACTTCTTAGTTGTGGGTTTGGCTTTCTTGCCGTCCGATTTCTTGGCATCCGATTTCTTGGCCGCGCGCGCCGGCTTTTCTGCCGCCGCCTTGACCGCTTCGCCCTTGGCGGGTTTTTCCGGCTTGGTCTTGGCAGGCTTCTTGGCCGCAGCGCCCTCGGTGGCCTTGGCATCCGCCGCCTTGGCCGGCGTCGCCTTGGCACCACGCTTTTGCTTGCCCGCACCCTCTTCCGACGGCACAGCCTCGGGAGCCGGGCGGTCGACCAATTGCATCAGCGCCATGGGCGCGGCATCCCCGGCGCGCGGCAGCATGCGCAGGATGCGCGTGTAGCCGCCCGGACGGGTACGGAAACGCGGACCCAGGTCGCCGAACAGCTTGCTCACCATGGCCATGTCGCGCAGCCGCGAGAACGCTAAGCGACGATTCGCCTCGGAGTCGTTCTTGCCCAGGGTGATGAGCGGTTCGACCACACGGCGCAGCTCCTTGGCCTTCGGCAAGGTGGTGTGGATGGTCTCGTGCCGCAGCAACGAGCCGGCCATGTTGCGCAACATCGCATGGCGATGCGGGCTGTTGCGCGAGAGTTGTCGGCCCGAAAGTTTGTGACGCATGGAATTCTCGTAATTCGAAAACTTAGATCAGGCCGCTTTCCTCATCGCGCCGCAGGCCGGCCGGCGGCCAGCCGTCCAGACGCATGCCGAGCATCAGGCCGTGGCTTTGCAGCACTTCCTTGATCTCGGTCAGCGACTTCTTGCCGAGGTTCGGCGTGCGCAGCAGCTCCACTTCGGTGCGCTGCACGAGATCGCCGATATAGTGAATGTTCTCGGCCTTCAGGCAGTTGGCGCTGCGCACAGTCAGCTCCAGCTCATCGACCGGACGCAGCAGAATCGGATCGAACTGCATTTCGGTGATCTTCGAGACCGCCTCATCCTCGCCCTGCAGGTCAACGAACACCGACAGCTGGTCCTTGAGGATGCCGCCGGCGCGGCGGATGGCCTCTTCCGGCTCAATGGTGCCGTTGGTTTCGATGTCGATGATCAGCTTGTCGAGATCGGTGCGCTGTTCGACGCGCGCCGCTTCCACCGAGTAGGTCACCCGGCGCACCGGCGAGAACGAAGCATCGAGCAGCAGGCGGCCGATCGGACGGGTCTGCTCCTCGAAGGCCACGCGCTGGACTGCGGGGCGATAGCCCCGGCCGCGCTCGATCTTCATCTGCATGTTGAGCTCGCCGGCCTTGGTCAGGTTGGCGATGACCAAATCGGGGTTGACCACTTCCACATCGTGATCCGTCTGGATGTCGCCAGCGGTCACCGGGCCAGGGCCTTTCTTGTGCAGGCGCAGCTCCGCGGTGCTGCGCGCGTGCATCCGCAGCGCGACCAGCTTAAGGTTCAGCAGCACGTCGACCACGTCTTCCTGCACCCCTTCGATGCTGGTGTACTCGTGCAGGACGCCGTCGATCTCCACTTCGGTGATCGCAGCTCCCGGCATGGAAGAGAGCAGCACGCGCCGCAGCGCGTTGCCGAGCGTATGGCCGAAGCCGCGCTCGAACGGTTCGATGACCACCCGCGCCTGCCGCGGCGCAATCGGCTGCACCTTGACGACACGGGGCTTGAGGAACTCGCTCACTGAAGATTGCATAGTTTCTTACCCTTACTTCGAATACAACTCGACGACCAGGTTCTCGTTGACGTCCGGCAGGACGTCCTCGCGAGCCGGCACCGCCTTGAACACGCCGCGCATCTCCTTGTCATTGACCTCGACCCACTCGGGCAGGCCCGCCTGGGTCGCCGAGGCCAGCGCTCCCTGAATGCGCAATTGCTTGCGGGCGCGCTCGCGCACCTGCACCACATCACCCGGCCGGCACTGGTAGGAGGCAATCGACACGATGCCGGAATTGACCTCGATGGCCTTGTGGCTCACCAACTGACGAGCCTCGGCGCGCGTGGCCGCAAATCCCATCCGGTACACGACGTTGTCCAGGCGCGACTCCAAAAGCTTGAGCAGCTGCTCGCCGGTGGCGCCGGTGCGGCGCGCGGCCTGCTGGTAGTAGCCGCGGAACTGCCGCTCCAGCACGCCATACATGCGCCGCAGCTTCTGCTTCTCGCGCAGCTGCAGGCCGTAATCCGACAGCCGCTGCCGACGCTCGCTCTTGATGCCGCCGGGGGGCACCTGGAACTTGCACTTGGACTCGAGCGGCTTGGCGCCGCTCTTTAGAAACAGGTCCGTGCCCTCGCGACGAGCGAGCTTGCAAGTGGGACCGAGATATCGCGCCATAGGTTCCTTCCTTAAAGATAAGTGCGCGTCAGACGCGGCGCTTCTTGGGCGGGCGGCAGCCGTTGTGCGGTATCGGCGTGACGTCCTCAATGCTGGTGATCTTCAGCCCGCAGCCGTTCAGCGCCCGCACCGCGGATTCGCGCCCGGGGCCAGGTCCGCCGACACGTACTTCCACGTTCCTGACGCCGTGCTCTTGGGCAGCCACGCCGGCCTTTTCGGCGGCCACCTGGGCCGCGAACGGCGTGCTCTTGCGTGAACCACGGAAGCCGCAGCCGCCGGAAGTCGCCCACGAGAGCGTGTTGCCCTGCCGGTCAGTGATCGTGATGATCGTGTTGTTGAAGGACGCGTGCACGTGCGCGATCGCATCGAGCACGTTCTTGCGCGCCTTCTTCGGCTTCTTGGCGCCGGCGGCCGGTGCGGCCGCCGCGGCGCTGGATTGCTGTGTCTTCTGTTCAGCCATATTAATTCGTGCCTGCTAACGACTAGTGCTGCAAAACCACTCGATCAAACCTTACCCGGCGGCGCGTTCAGCTTAACGGCCTGCTTGCGCGGACCCTTGCGGGTGCGCGCATTGGTGCGCGTGCGCTGGCCACGGACTGGCAGACCCTTGCGGTGGCGCATGCCGCGCCATGTGCCCAGGTCCATCAGGCGCTTGATGTTCATCGACACCTCGCGCCGCAGGTCGCCCTCGACCGGGTAGCGCGAGAGTTGCGCGCGCAGTGCCGTGACCTCCGCTTCGGTCAGATCCTTGACCTTGGTGGTCGGGTCGACGCCGGCGGCGGCGCAGCTCTCGATCGCGCGCGCGCGGCCGATGCCGAAAATGTGGGTCAGACCGATCCCGACGTGCTTGTTCATCGGAATGTTGATACCGGCTATGCGTGCCATGGTGCTATCCCTATCCTTGACGCTGCTTGTGGCGGGCGTCGGAGCAAATCACGTAGACGACGCCGCGACGGCGCACGATCTTGCAGTTCTTGCAGATCTTCTTAACTGATGGACGAACTTTCATCTCTCACCTGCAGCCGGCGCGTTGCGGCCGGAACCGAGCAAATTGGCCTTCTTCATCAGGCCGGGATAGTGATGCGACATCATGTGTGCCTGGAGCTGCGCCATGAAATCCATAACCACCACGACCACGATCAGCAGCGAAGTGCCGCCGAACTGGAACGGCACGCCCTGGGAGGACACCAGCACCTCGGGCAGCAGGCACACCGCCATGATGTAGGCCGCTCCCCAGAGTGTCAGGCGTGTCAGCACCTTGTCGATGTATTCGCCGGTCTGCTGGCCCGGGCGGATACCGGGGATGAAGGCCCCGGACTTCTTCAGGTTGTCGGCGGTCTCGCGCGCGTTGAACACCAGCGCCGTATAGAAGAAGGTAAACCCTAGGATCAGTCCTGCGTACAGCACCAGGTGCAGCGGTTGTCCATAATTGAGGGCGGCCTGGACCCTTTGCAAGACCAGGCTCATCTTGGTGTCCGAGCCGGTGGCAAAGAAGCTCGCCATGGTCGCCGGAAACAGCAACAGGCTCGAGGCGAAGATTGGCGGGATCACGCCGGACATGTTGAGCTTGAAGGGCAGATGGCTGCTCTGACCGGCGTACAGGCGCCGTCCGACCTGGCGCTTGGCGTAATGCACGGCGATGCGGCGCTGCGCGCGCTCGACGAATACGCAGAACCCGGTGACGCCCAGCACGATGGCTACCAAGGCGATCGCGAACATCGGCTGCATCTCACCATTGCTGACCGATTCGAAGGTGCGGCTCAGGGCTCCCGGGAGCCCGGCGACGATACCCGAGAGAATGATCATCGAGATGCCGTTGCCGACGCCGCGCTCGGTGATCTGCTCGCCGAGCCACATCAGGAACATCGTCCCGGTGGTCATGGTCACGGTCGCCACCAGCAGCCATTGCACGCCGCCGTTCAGCACCATGCCGCCGTTCTGCAGCGCGATCGCCGCGCCGAATGACTGGAATACCGCCAGACCCACGGTGCAATAGCGCGTGAGCTGCGTGGTCTTGCGCCGCCCGGCCTCGCCTTCCTTGCGATATTCCATGAGCGTCGGCACGACCATGCCGAGCATCTGGATGATGATCGACGCGGAAATGTAGGGCATCACGCCCATCGCGAAGATCGACATGCGTTGCAGCGCACCGCCGCTGAAGCTGTTAACCACGCCGAGGATGCTGTTGGACTGGTCGGTGAAGAACCGCAGCACCTGCTGCTGATCGATCCCGGGCACCTGAATGAAGGTGCCGATGCGATACACAACCAGCGCGCCCAGCAGAAACAGCAGGCGCGTGCGAATCTCGCCCGTCCTGCCTGCTTCGGCTAAGGTCGCCGCCGGATTGCTTAGTACCGCGTTGGCCATCAGTCCTCTATCTTGCCGCCGGCCGCTTCAATCGCGGCGCGGGCGCCCTTGGTGGTGCCGATGCCCTTGAGGCGCACCGCCTTCTTCAATTCGCCCGAGAGCACGACTTTGGCGCTCTCGGCAAACACCGACACGATCTGCGCCGCCTTGAGCGCCGCCAGGTCAATGACCTCGGCGTTCACCGCGGCCAGCTCGTGCAGGCGTACTTCGCCGCGCGTCGCCTTGATCGCGGACCTGAAGCCGACCTTCGGCATGCGCCGCTGCAGGGGCATCTGGCCGCCCTCGAAGCCGACCTTGTGATAGCCGCCCTTGCGAGCACGCTGGCCCTTGACGCCGCGGCCGCAGGTCTTGCCCTGCCCGGCGGAGGCGCCGCGTCCCACCCGCAGCCGCGGGCGGCGCGAGCCTTCGACCGGTTTAATGGTGTTCAGTCGCATATCAATTTCGCTCCACCTTAAGCATGTGGCAGGCCGCGTTGATCATGCCGCGGTTCTCCGCGGTGTCAGCGACCGTGACGCTCTGGTGGCGGCGACGCAGCCCGAGGCCGCGCACCGAGGCGCTGATCTGCTTGAGCTGCCCGTGCAGGCTCTTCACTAGTGTCACTTTTACCTTTGCGCCGCTCGCCATGATCTCACCCGAGGATGTCTTCGAGGGTCTTGCCGCGCCGGGCGGCGATGTCATCCGGCGAACGCACACTGGCCAATGCCTTGACGGTCGCGCGCACGACGTTGATCGGATTGCGCGAGCCATAGCTCTTGGCAAGCACGTTGCGCACGCCGGCGCACTCGAGCACCGCGCGCATTCCGCCGCCGGCAATGACGCCGGTACCGCTGGAAGCGGGTTGCATGAAAATGCGCGTCGCGCCGTGCGTGCCCTTGACGGCATAGTGCAGCGTGTCGTTAGCGAGGCTGACGTTCACCAGGCTCTTGCGCGCCTGCGCCATCGCCTTGGAGATCGCCACCGGCACTTCACGCGCCTTGCCGAAGCCAAAGCCCACGCGCCCGGCGCCGTCGCCGACCACGGTCAGCGCGGTGAAGCCGAATTGCCGGCCGCCCTTGACCACCTTGGCCGTGCGGTTGACCGCAACCAGCTTCTCGAGCAGGTCGTCGGCGCTTTGGGTCTTTTCAATTCTTGCCATAGTTCCTACATCCCGCCGCAGCGTCAGAATTCAAGCCCGGATTCGCGGGCCGCCTCGGCCAGCGCCTTGACGCGGCCGTGATATTGGAAGCCCGAGCGGTCGAACGCGGCCTTGGCTATGCCCGCGGCCTTGGCGCGCTCGGCGATCGCACGGCCCACGGCCCGTGCCGCCTCGATGTTGCCCGTGTACTTCAGGTCCTTGACCAGCGCCTTCTGCACCGTGGAGGCGGTCGCCAGCACCTGCGAGCCGTCGGCCGCAAACAGCTGGGCGTAAATGTGCCGCGGCGTGCGGTGCACGGTCAGTCGCGGCGTGCCCTGCTCGCGAATCTTGGCGCGGGTCTTGATGGCGCGCCGCGCCCGGCGCTCTTTCTTGCTGAGATTCATTGCCAATGTTCCTTTGCGCTACTTCTTCTTCCCTTCCTTGAGGGAAATCACTTCATCGCTATAGCGCACGCCCTTGCCCTTGTAAGGCTCGGGCGGACGAATGCCGCGAATTTCGGCGGCGGTCTGGCCGACACGCTGGCGGTCGGCACCCTTGATCATGATTTCGGTCGGGCTCGGAGTTTCGATGGTGATGCCCTCGGGAATCTGATAGCTGACCGGGTGCGAGAAACCCAAAGTCAGGTTCAGCGCCTTGCCGGCCACGGCGGCACGGAAGCCGACGCCCACGAGCTCGAGCTTGCGGTCGTAGCCGCGCGTCACGCCCACCACCATGTTGGCCAGGTGCGCGCGCGTCGCCCCGGCGCGGGTGCGCGCCGCTCCGGCATCGGCGTAGCTGACCTGCAGCTGCTTGTTGTCCTGCGCCACCGACACGCCCGCGCCAATCGGCAGCGACAGGGAGCCCTTGGCGCCCTTGACCGTGACGGCATCGGCGGCGACCGTGACGGTCACGCCGGTGGGTATGTTGATGACTTGCTTTGCGACTCTGGACATGTTCGAAATTCCGTCTTGCTTGCTTCCGTAGCCGATCAGGCAACGATGCAGATCACTTCGCCGCCCTGGCCGATGGCGCGCGCCGCGCGGTCGGTCATCACGCCCTTCGGCGTGGACACGATTACCGTGCCCATGCCACCCAGCACCCGCGGCAGATCTTCCTTGCCGCGGTAAATGCGTAGCCCCGGCCGGCTCACCCGCTCAATGCGGTCAATGACCGGCCGGCCATCGAAATACTTCAGGTCAACGGTCAGCAGGGGCTTGCCCGCCTCATCGCCCACTGAAAAGTCGGCGATGTAACCCTCCGACTTAAGCACCCGCAGGATGGCGGTCTTCAGCTTCGAAGAAGCCATCGTTACGGTGGTCTTGCGCGCGCTCTGCCCGTTACGAATGCGGGTCAGCAGGTCGGCAACCGGATCAGTCATGCTCATCTTTGTGGCTCCTACCAGCTCGCCTTGGCAAGCCCGGGAATCTCGCCGCGCGCCGCGACTTCGCGGATCTTGGTGCGCGCCAGACCAAATTTGCTGTAGACACCGCGCGAGCGGCCGGTAATCGCGCAGCGGTTGCGCTGCCGGGTCGGGCTCGCATCGCGGGGCAGCGACTGCAGCTTCGCCTGCGCCGCCAGCCGCTCTTCCGGACTCGACTTGGGACTGCGAATCTTTTCCTTCAGGTTCGCGCGCACTGTGGCGTACTTCTTCGCCGCCAGTGTTCGGCGCTTGTCTCGTTCGATCATGCTCGTCTTGGCCATGCCAGATCCTTACGGTGGAGCTCAGTGGCTCACTTGCGGAACGGGAAATTGAACGCCGTCAGCAGCGCGCGTCCCTGCGCGTTGTCGCGTGCGGTGGTGGTGATCGTGATATCCATGCCGCGCACCTGGTCGATCGCGTCGTACTGGATTTCGGGGAATATAATCTGCTCGCGTACGCCCAGCGTGTAGTTGCCACGGCCGTCGAAGGCGCGCGGCGACACACCGCGGAAGTCGCGAATACGCGGCATGGCGACGCTAATCAAGCGGTCAAGGAACTCGTACATGCGAGCGCCGCGCAGCGTGACCTTGCAGCCGATCGCCAGCCCCTGGCGCAGCTTGAAGGCGGCAATCGCCTTCTTGGACTTGCACACCAGCGGCTTCTGGCCGGTGATCTTGGTCAGGTCGGCGACCGCAGCGTCCATCAGCTTGCGGTCGGCCACGGCCTCGCCCACGCCCATGTTGACCGTGATCTTGGTGATCTTCGGCACTTCCATAGGATTCTTCAGCTGCAGCTCGCTGATGAGCTGCGGCACGATCTTCTCGCGATAAATTTGTTGCAGTCTTGCCATATATAAAACCTGGGCCTGTCTCAATCAGGCGTCGATGACTTCGCCGCTCGACTTGAAGAAACGCACCTTCTTGCCGTCGGCCAGCGTTTTGATGCCCACGCGGTCGCCCTTCTTGGCGCCCGGGTTCCACAGCGCCACTTTGGACACGGGCAGAGGCATCTCCTTCTCGATAATCCCGCCCGGCTGGTTGGCCTGCGGATTGGGCTTGGTGTGCCGCTTAACGCGATTGAGGCTCTCGACCAGCACCGCGCCGTGGGGCAACACCTGCAGCACGGCACCGCGCCGGCCCTTGTCGCGGCCCGACAGCACCACCACTTGGTCGCCTTTCCTGATCTTTTCCATGATTGCGTCGCTTCTTGCCTATTCGCTTACAGCACTTCCGGTGCCAGCGAGATGATCTTCATGAACTGAACCGTGCGCAGCTCGCGCGTGACCGGCCCGAAGATGCGGGTGCCGATCGGCTCGAGCTTGGGCGTCAGCAGCACCGCGGCGTTGCCGTCGAACTTGATCAGCGAGCCATCGGAGCGCCGCACGCCACGGCGGGTGCGCACCACCACGGCGTCGTACACCTCGCCCTTCTTGACCTTGCCGCGCGGGATCGCATCCTTGATGCTCACCTTGATGACATCGCCCACGGTGGCGTAGCGCCGGCGGCTGCCGCCGAGAACCTTGATGCACATGACCGTGCGGGCGCCGCTGTTGTCGGCGGCATTGAGCATTGTGCGCATCTGAATCATGACGTCATTTCCGTTTTTGGCGTGTCCCGTCTAATTACTGGGCCGCGCGTTCGATAATCGCCAGCAATCGCCAGGACTTGCGCCGCGACAGCGGCCGGCACGGGGTAATCGTCACCGTGTCGCCCTCGTGCGCCGCGTTGCTCTCATCGTGCGCGAGCAGCTTGGTGCTGCGGCGCAGGAACTTGCCGTAAGTCTCGTGCCTGACGATGCGCTCAACCTGCACCGCGATGGTCTTGTCCATCTTGTCGCTGACTACGCGGCCCGTGAGTACGCGCTCGCCGCGCTCCTCGACAGCGGGTTTGTCGATGCCGACGGTTGCTGAACTGGTTGCTGGACTCATCGCTTCGCTCCACTGACCTTCTTGGCCGCACCGCTCGGTAGACCGAGTTCCTGGGCACGCATCGCTGTCTTCAGCCGGGCAATGCTTTTGCGTACCTTGCCGAACTGATCGGGTTTGACGGCCTGACCGGTGGCGCGCTGCAGACGCAATGCGAACTGCTCCTTGCGGAGCTTCAACAACTCGGCGCGCTGCGCCGTGGCGGGCTTGCCTTTGGCTTCACTTGCTTTCATCAGCGCACCTGCCGCTTGACGAAGGCGGTCGTGACCGAGAGCTTGGCGCCGGCGAGCCTGAAGGCTTCGCGCGCGATCTCTTCAGTGACCCCTTCCATCTCGAACAACACCTTGCCCGGCTTGACCTTGGCAACCCAGTACTCGACGTTGCCCTTGCCGCTGCCCATGCGCACCTCGAGCGGCTTCTTGGTGATCGGCACGTCCGGAAACACCCGGATCCAGATCTGGCCGCCGCGCTTGACGTGGCGCGCCATCGCGCGGCGCGCGGCCTCGATCTCACGAGCCGTCATGCGCGCACGCTCGGTCGCCTTCAGGCCAAAGTCGCCGAAGGCCACGTGGCTGCCGCGAGTCGCCATGCCGTAATTCTTGCCCTTGAACTGCTTGCGGTACTTAGTGCGTTTTGGTTGCAGCATTGCCTAAAAATTCCTGGCTAAGTTCTCAGACCGCGGCCGGCGCCGCCGCCGGAGGCGCAGCGGGTGTGGCCGGCGCCGGAGCCGCCGCGGCGGCGGCCGCAGCCGCGGCAGCAGCAGCCGCTTCCGCACCGGCCTGCGCATTGCGCTCGAGCTCGGCCTGATCGAACACTTCGCCCTTGAAGATCCAGACCTTGACGCCGATCACCCCATAGGTGGTGCGCGACTCGGCCGTACCGTAATCAATGTCGGCGCGGAAGGTATGCAGGGGCACGCGTCCTTCATGGACCTTTTCGGTGCGCGCAATCTCAGCGCCGTTGAGGCGACCGGACATGCGCACCTTCATGCCCAGGGCGCCGCTGCGCATCGTGCTCATGACCGCGCGCTTCATGGCGCGGCGGAACATCACGCGCTTCTCGATCTGCTGCGCGATGCCCTCGGCCACCAGCTGCGCGTCGAGCTCGGGCTTGCGGATCTCGGCGATGTTGAGGCGCACGTCCGCAACCGGCATGTTCAGGAGCTTGGCGGTCTCGGCCCGCAGCTTGTCGATGTCCTCACCCTTTTTGCCGATCACGATGCCGGGGCGAGCGGTCTGGATGGTGATGTTCACCTTCTTGGCGGCGCGCTCGATCAGGATGCGGCTCACCGAGGCTTCCGCCAGCTTCTTCTTGAGAAACTCGCGCACCCTGAAATCGGTGTGCACCAGCAGCGGGAACTGCTTCTTGCTCGCGTACCACTTGGACACCCAGTCGCGGGTGATGCCTAAGCGAATACCCAGCGGATTGACCTTCTGCCCCATCGTTAGTCCTTCCTGCCGTCGCTGACTTGTACCGTGATATGGCTGTTGCGTTTGACGATGCGATTGCCGCGCCCTTTGGCGCGTGCCGCAAACCGCTTCAGTACCGGCGCCGCATCGACCTCGATGCGCGCTACCTTGAGCTGGTCGATATCGGCCCCGAGGTTGTGCTCGGCATTGGCGATCGCGGACTCGAGCACCTTGAGCACCAGTTCCGCGCCTTTTTGCGGCGTGAACTTGAGGAGCCCCAAGGCGCTGCCCACGGGACGGCCGCGCACCAGGTCGGCAACCAGGCGGCACTTCTGCGGGGAAATGCGCGCGTAACGTAATTTGGCGGAAACCTGCATGAGCTACTCCGCGGTGGCCACTTTGCGATCGCCGCCGTGCGCCTTGAACACGCGCGTCGGTGCGAACTCGCCGAGCTTGTGACCGACCATGTTTTCGGTCATGAGCACCGGCAGGTGCTGCTTGCCGTTATGGATGGCGATGGTCAGGCCGACCATTTCCGGCACAACCATCGAACGGCGCGACCAGGTCTTGATCGGGCGTCGGTCATTCTTGGCGGCGGCGACCTGCACCTTCTTAGCCAGGTGCAAATCGACGAACGGACCTTTCTTCAGGGAACGGGGCACGCTTACTTCCTCCGCTGCACGATCATGTTGCGCGTACGCTTGTTGCGACGCGTCTTCTTACCCTTGGTCTGCAGACCCCACGGCGATACCGGGTGCGGGTTGCCCTGGCCGGGCTTGCCCTCACCACCGCCGTGCGGGTGATCGACCGGATTCATAGCCACACCGCGCACCGTCGGGCGCACGCCGCGCCAGCGCTTGGCGCCGGCCTTTCCGTAGGTGCGCAGGTTGTGCTCGTCGTTGCCGATCTCGCCGAGCGTCGCGCGGCAATCAATGTGGACCTTGCGCATCTCGCCGGACTTGAGCCGCACGAAGGCGTAAATGCCCTCGCGCGAGGCGTACTGCGC
>Ga0070666_10000471_pt1 | contig 24332 bp, 17 predicted proteins | sample KBSS23metaG_FD_64677 | JGI IMG/M metagenome (GOLD analysis project Ga0070666, IMG submission 64677) | Switchgrass rhizosphere microbial communities from Kellogg Biological Station, Michigan, USA - KBS S2-3 metaG | ecosystem: Host-associated > Plants > Roots > Rhizosphere > Soil ... | reverse complement strand
TTTTGATTCTGCTGGTCCTGCTGTTGCTGCTTTTGTTCCTGCTGCCGCTTGAGCCAGTCCTCGACCGCTTGCTTGTTCGCTAGCGCGTCGGCCATGTCCGGCCGCATCTTCAGCGCTTCGTCGTAAGCCGCAAGCGCCTGCGTGTACTGCTTCTGTTTCGCCAGCGCATTGCCGCGGTTGTACGCCGCATCGGCATCCGTACGTTGCGCGAATTCCTGCTCCGCGGCGGCAAAGTCCTCGGCTCGGTACGCCGCCGCGCCGCGCAGTGCCGGATCGCGCGCCAGAGCCTGCGCGTCTTTTGCGTGTCCGGCGTCGAGTTCCGCGCGCGCCTGACTGTCCGGCCGCTGCCAAAGATCGCGCCACGAAAATGCGGCTGCGTCCGGGCTGTGCGCGAGAAGCAGTAACGGGAGCAACATCAGCCAGCCGCGCCGGAAACCCAACGCGACTAGCGGCACCAGCGCGAGCAGCAGCCATGGACCGCGATCGCGGAAGCGCGCGGTGGTGACTTGCGTCGGCGCGGCTTGTGCGGTCGTCTGCGCGAGCGGCGGTCCGAGCACCGCGTCGATATCAGTCGCGTCGGACGCCACGCTCGCGTAACGCCCGTCGCCGGCAGTCGCAAGATTCGCCAGTGCTTCAGCATCGAGTTTCGGCAGGACGATATCGCCGGCGGCGTTCTTGAGGAAGCCGCCCTGCGCCAGCGCGACCGGTGCGCCTTGCGCGCTGCCGATGCCGAGCACCGATACGCGCACACCGTCTTTGCGCGCGCGCCGCGCCGCCGCCACTGCGCCGTCGCCGACCGCGTCGGTGAGCAGCAGCAGTTCGCCGCCGTCGAGTCCGGCCTGGTGAATCAGTTTCGCGCCAAGCTCGATCGCGCGAACCGTGTCGTTGCCGGGTGCGGGCAGCACGCTCGGATCGAGCGCATCGAGCAGGTTGGCCACGGTGTTCGCGTCATCGGTCAGCGGCGCAACGACGAATGCGTCGCCGGCATAAGCGATCAGCGCCGTCTGCATGTCGCCGCTGTGCTTGAGCATGTCGGCGATTTTGTAGCGCGCGCGTTCATAGCGGCTGGGCTTGACGTCCTGCGCTGCCATGGTCGCGGACAGTTCCAGCGCAAACACGCGCGCCGCGCGATTCCGGAACAATGGTTGCGGCAGCTGTTCCCAAGCCGGCCCGGCCAGCGCCAGGCAAGCCAGAGTCCAGACCACTGCCGCGAGTGCGCGCGGCAGGCGCTGCACTTTCGCGTCGTTGCCAACCAGCAGATGCGGCAACAGATGCGCATCGACCGCGCTGTGCCAGGCGCCAGGATCGCCGCCGTGCCGCCGCAGTGCGAGCCATATCAATGGCAAGCACGCGAGTGCGAGCAGCCAGATGGGCCGCAGGAAATGGAAATTGGCGAATAACGTACTCATCGACTCTTCACTGCGAACCGGTTCGGCAATGGCACGGCGCGCAGGCCGGCGAGCAGGACGATCAGCAATGCCGTGGCCAACGGCCAGCGGAACAGTTCATCGATGGGGCGAAACTGTTCCTGTGCGGCGACGGACGGTTCCAGTTTGTCGATTTCAGCGTAGATCTGCGCGAGTTCCGCCGTGTTGCGCGCGCGGTAAAAATGTCCGCCGCTCTGCTCGGCCATCTTCGTGAGCAGGCGGCCGTCCAGATCGGCAGACGGATTGACGATACGACTGCCGAACAGGCCATCCACGCGCATGGCATCGGCACCTATGCCGATTGTATAAATTTTCACATGCTCGGCGACGGCCAGTTCGATCGACTTGTCCGGATCCAGTTCGCCGGCATCGTTCACGCCGTCGGTGAGCAGGATTAGCACGCGCTCGTCCTGCGGGCGCTCGCGCAGGCGCTTGATCGCGAGACCGACAGCATCGCCAATCGCGGTCTCGCGTCCGGGCAGCCCGATGGCGGATTCGTCCAGATGCTTGAACACGGTGTCGCGGTCGAAGGTCAACGGCGTCAGCAGGTAGGCTTGGCTGCCGAACACGATCAACCCGACGCGGTCGCCGATGCGGCGGTGGATGAAATCGCCGGCGATCGTTTTCACGGCGCGATAGCGGCTCACCGCTTCGCCGCCAATTTCCATGTCTTGCGTGCTCATGCTGCCGGACGCATCGACCGCGAGCAGCAAGTCGCGACCGCTGCGCGGCAACGCTTGCGGCTCGCCGAGCCATTGCGGTCGCGCCAGCGCGACGATCAGCGCCGTCCACGCGCACCAGGCGAGCAGCTTGCGCCAGAGCGGTACCGCGGCGCCGCCGCTCGCCTGCTCCAATCCTCGCAACGTATACGGCAGGCGCAATGCGGCGCCGCCTTCGCTGCGTACAGCCGGCAATAACCGCGACACCAACCATGGCAGCGGCCACAGCAGCGCGAGCCAGGGCCATGCCCACTCAAGCATGCGCGTTCCCCGTCAGCGTGTCGCGCGTCCAGCGCCGCACGAGTGCGGTCAAGGCGGCCGTGTCGTAGTTCATCGCAGGCCGATACGGCGCCTCCACGAGCACGCGGCCGATACCACAGCGGAACTCGTCGGTAGCGCCGCGTTTGTCCAGATATTCCAGCCAACGCTCGCCTTCGTATGCGGCCGCTTGCGGCGTGTCATGCAGCGCCATGCGCCGCAGGTAATGCGATAGGGACGCTGCAAGCACAACCGCATCGCCATCGGCTTGCACGATGCAGCGATCGAGCTCACGCAGGATCGCGCGCTCGCGACGCCGCTGGCGCTGCGAGCTACGCAGCCGCCACACGACCCAAACCAGGCAAAGTAGGAAAATTACCGCGAGCGCCCACCAACCCGGCGCCGGCGGCCACCAGTCCGGAGGCGGCGGCAGGTGGATATCGCGCAGCAGCGGACCGTCGGCTGGCGGCGTGCCCGGATTCATGCGCTGCGCACCCTATGCGCGCGTGCGTCCACGCCCAGCACGCGCATCAGCGCGGCATCGGGCTCGGCGCGCGTGTCCAGCTTCACCGAGCGCAACGCGCGCCGCTGCAGCATGCCGTGCAGCATGGCGCGGCGTTCTTCGAACCACTGCGTCCAGCGCGCGCGGGTTTTCGTTGCGGCGAAGTCAAGCAGTACGCGTCCGCTCTCGCCCTGCACGGCATAGCGGGCCGGCGGCGGCGCGGCCTGCTCTAGTGCATCGCCGAAGACGACAGTCGCCACGTCGCAGTGCTCGGCCAACAATGACAGGGGTCCTTCTGCAGGTGCATCCGCCGAGAAACCGTCCGTCAGCAGGATCACGCGGGTACCGGGACGGGCGAGGCGCCGCGCACGCTGTAGTGCGTGCGACAGCGGTTCGCTCGGGCCGCCGCCCGCGGTGATCGCATCCCATTCGACGAGCGCGCGCAACACGTGCAGCGCGCCGCGTGGACCACCTCCGGGTTTCACTTCCGCGTTCAGGCCGGGACCGAAGCCGATCGCACCGACGCGATCGCCGCCGTGCACGGCGGCCCAGGCGACGAGTGCCGCCGTGCGCGCGGCCTGCACCGACTTGAAGCGCGCGCGCGAACCGAAATGCATGCTCGCGTTGCAATCGACGATCAAAAGTATACTTTGCTCGCGCTCTTCCTGGAATACCTTCGTATGCGGGCGACCGCTGCGCGCAGTCAGACGCCAGTCCATCAGACGGATGTCGTCGCCGGGCTGGTAGGCACGGGACTCGACGTAATCGACACCGCGCCCGCGAAAGCGCGACGTATGCGCGGCCGCATGGCTGCCGCGCACCCGCGTGGACGGACGCGCGAGGCGGCGCGCGCGCAGGCGCATGGGCAGCAGGTCGTCGAGGCTGACGCGAACGCCTTTGCTCAAAAACAGGCTCACGGCAGCGGCACGCGCTGCAGCAGCGCGTCGATCACCTTATTGGACGTAACGCCTTCGGCTTCGGCTTCGTACGACAGCAGGATGCGGTGGCGCAGCACGTCGTGCGCGACGGTGTGCACGTCCTCGGGCGTGACGAAGTCGCGGCCGGCGAGCCAGGCGTGTGCGCGCGCGCAACGATCCAGCGCAATCGTGCCGCGCGGGCTGGCGCCGTAGGCGATCCAGCGCACGAGATCATCGCCATACACCTTGCTGGCGCGCGAAGCCAGCGTCAGCTGCACGATGTATTCCTCAAGCGTGGGCGCCAGATGCAACGTGAGCACTTCTTCGCGCGCTGCAAAGATCTGTGCTTGAGTCAGACACAGTGCCGGCACTGGGGCTTGATGCAGCGCCGAGCGCGCGCGTTCGCGCGCGAGCTTAAGGATCGCTGTCTCGGCTGAGGCATCCGGATAATCGACGCGCACGTGCATGAGAAAACGGTCGAGTTGCGCTTCCGGCAGTGGATACGTGCCTTCCTGCTCGATCGGGTTCTGCGTCGCCATGACCAGGAACAGCGGCGGCAGCGCATAGGTCGTGCGGCCAACCGTGACCTGGCGTTCACCCATGGCCTCGAGCAGCGCCGATTGCACTTTCGCCGGCGCCCGGTTGACCTCGTCGGCGAGCAGCAGGTTGTGGAAAATCGGGCCGCGCTGGAATTCGAAACTGCCGGCCTGCGGCCGGTAGATTTCGGTGCCGGTAAGATCAGCCGGCAATAGATCGGGCGTGAACTGGATGCGGTGGAAATCGCCTTCGATGCGCGCGGCGAGCTCCTTGATCGCTGTGGTCTTGGCCAGACCCGGCGCCCCTTCCACGAGCAGGTGGCCGTCAGCGAGCAATGCGATCAGCAGGCGTTCGACCAGCGCACTCTGGCCGATGATGCAACGCGAGAGTTCCTCACGCAGTGCGGCAAAGGCAGCGGTGAGCCCGCTGCGGGCGGTGGTATCGGGCATATCCATCGAAGCGTAGGGTGATAGCTAATGATCGCACGGACACCGTGTATCCGTGCGGGGCTTGAGACCGCACAGCCGCAGAAAGGTTTCCGGATCAGGCCTTGGTCGCGGCGAGCGCTTCGTCCACGCTCTGCGGCTTGCCGACCAGCCAGCCCTGCGCGTAATGCGCGCCGAGTTCACGCAACTGCGCAAACTGCTGTGTCGTCTCCACACCTTCGGCAACGATATCGCAGTGCAGCGCACTGGCCATGCCGACGACCGCGCGCACGATCGCGAGGCAACGCGGGTCGTCAAGCTGGCGGATGAAGCCCTGGTCGATCTTGATCGTGTCGAACGCTAGCTTGTGCAGATGACCGAGATTGGAATAGCCGGTGCCGAAATCATCGAGCGCGACTTTCATCCCGGCCTGATGCGCGCGTTCGATCAGTGTGGAAATCTGCGAATAATCCAGCACCAAGCTCTCCGTGATCTCGATCTTCAGCTGCGCCGGATTCACCTCGTGCTGGCGCAGTTGCTTGAGCACGCGCGCGACGAAATCGGCGTCCTCGACCTGGCGCCCGGATACATTGAAGGCGATGAACGGCTTGACCCCGGGTGCCTCGTCGGCGAAGCGACGCAATGCCGTGCAGACCTCGCGCAGCACGTACTCACCGACCGGGACGATCAGTGAAGTTTCTTCGGCGAGCGCGATGAAATCCATCGGCGAGACCACGCCGCGCTCCGGGTGCGTCCAGCGCGTGAGCGCTTCATAGCCGGCCAGATGTCCGCTCGCGATGTCTTGGATCGGCTGCAGCCGAATTTCCAGTTCGCGATTCTCCATCGCGTTGCGCAACTGGCTCTCGAAACGGATCTTATCGAGCGCGTGCGCGGATTCGGCATTCGCGCTTTCGCCATCCGGAACCGGTTCATTGCCGGTGAACGTCGCCAGCGCCGAACGATATCGGGAGAGCTGGCTGAGCAGCAGCGCGCGCACGACCGGATCCGCGGCTTCCAGCCGCTCGGCGAATTGGGCCCGATCGATCGGCGTCAACACGCACGGTGCCACGGCCGTCGCCGTGGCGCTGCGTGGGGAATCATCGAGTACCGCCATCTCGCCCACCAGTGCGCCGGCGCCCAGATCGCCGAGCAGCATCGGCATGCCGTCGCGGGCGGCCGTGATGCGCAGGCTGCCGGACTCGATCAGGAATGCCGTCGTCGGTGCGTCGCCTTCGCGAAACAGTACCTCGCCGGGACGCAAATCGATCCGGTACGCCGAAGCCATGCGTTCAATCCCTTGGGCCATGCGACCCGCAACAGTCGCATGCTAGCAGCCTCGCCGGCAAAAAAAAGGGCCGCATTGCTGCGGCCCTTTTGGAATGTATTTCAAGTTGTCGTTACGGCACGTTGGCGGTGCACGTCAGACTGGTCGCGGTAGTTGGCACAGTCATCGTCGCATGACTTGTGTTCGGCCCAACGGTACCGCTCGGTACGCACGAGCCACTCCACGTGATTGCTCCTGCGACTGAGGTGGTTGCCGTAAGCGTGTAGTTACCGCCGTTCACGGTGGACGAAGTACACGACACCGTGGCATTTCCGCTGGCGAGACTGCAGGAAAGACCAGGTATCCCAGTCAGCGATGCGTTGTCAGCGCTGCCAGCCGAGTTGATCGTGATGGTAACGGTCGAAGGCGACGGCGCTGTGCACCCAGGCAGGGGCGATGTACTGCTCGCAACTGTGCACGGATCGACGCCGGTTATGTTCACGGTTACTGTGGGCGAACCGGTTGCGGTGGTGAATACGCAGCTTCCCGTACCGCCACCGCCATTCGGTTCGTTGAGGTCGGCCGTGATCGTCGTGGTCGTCTGGCCTGCGCTGTTGGTAACACCAGGTGGGATACTGAGGCCAACGGTGGGGCCGGTGCAGGCGCCCTGAAGCTGCACGCCGGGCACGGGTGTACCATTGCTGTTGAGCAATGTCAGCTGAACTGTCCCACCGTTACCGCCAAGAGCCGACGGTTTAGCCAGCAGGATCAAGCCGCCACCCGCCGTGATCGGTGCAGACGCGGTCGTGGTTCCAACCGTAAACCTCAGGTCAGGAGAATTGGTGCCGCCGCCACCGCCGCTCGAGGCAGCAACGCCGGTTGTGGTAACTATCGTATTTACGCAGCCGCTGGCGTCAGTGGCTTGAGGCACGGTACCTGCGGAACTGATGCCATCCAGGGTACCCGAGCCGACACCCATGTTCTCGAAGCTGAAGTCAAATACAACACCCGACAGTGGGCTTCCCAATGCATCCGTGATGCAGGCGGAGACTGGAATCGTGATATTTCCCGGAATCGGATTCGGACTGATCAGGATCACGGCCGGCGCGACACCCGGGAACGCCATCAAATTGATATCCGTGACCAGCTTGGTTCCACCCGTCACCGTATCGGTACTCGTGCCTTGTGCCCAGACCGCGGTGATATGGCCGAGCTTGGAGACCGGATAGTTCAGGGTCGTGGATGCGGTACCCACAGCATCGGTAAACGCGGGCGATGTGATGTTGCCGATCAGCGCACGACCAATAATGTATGGCAGAACCGGCCCATTATTCACACTGGCGCCTGTGGTGTCGTTCAGATTGAACGGTGTCGCCACGTGCAGGGTCTGCGCATTCGCAACCGAAGTAACTTTGTCGGCGCTTTCCAGGTCGTCATTACCAGCTGGCGCACCTTGCTCCTGTTTGCCGATCACCAGCAATGTATCGCCCGGCCCTGCACCGCCGCCAGCCGTAGTGAAATGACCATCGGTAGCGGTGAACAACGTGCCGCCTTCCTGCGGATCGCCATGCGTGCCGCTGATCTGATAGAAGTCGCCTGTAGGGTCTACCGGTGTATCGATGGAGCCGAACGCGATTTGCGTTCCGGGCAAAGGCGGATTGCCCTGGCGATCCACGGCATGCGCGCTCACGGTGAAGCTGTAAGTGGCATTCGGATCCGGTGGGATGGCCGTGCCGTCTAGCAGAGTCGCTTGCGTCGAGACACGGTTGATCAAGATTGCGGGCGCGAGGTCGCCCGGCGACGTCAAAGTCAGACCGTAGAGCTTGCCGTCGGAAACGACGACCGTTGTCGTGGCGCTGACTGGATCGCCGACTCCGTTGTCGACATTGTTGTCGCCGCGATCTGCTGTAGCCTTGATCTGCACTGGCCCTTGCTGCGTACCGCTCTGGAATGTGACTGTGGCGATGCCATTGTGCGTCGGCGCGTTGACGCTCGTGCCGGTTCCACTCACTCCAGCGAGGCGCGCATCGCTATTGGCCGGTCCGACAATCTCGAAATGGACGTTATTGAAACCGCTGGGATCGGCAACGAAGGCGTTGCTGCCGTCCTTCACAACGGCGGTCACGATCGTACTTTGCGGGCCATTGGAGCCGGAAATGTACACGCCCCTCTCGCCATACACTGAAATGGAAGCGGGCAGCCCAGTTGCCGCACCGGCTACGGTAAACGTCAATTGTGCCGTTATCGTGTGTTTGCTCACGGGGTCGATCGCGGTGACATTCAGTACACCTGTTCCCGGGGCTTGACCTGCATGTACGAATATTGTGCCGACACCTGCGGTCACGTCGATTGGGCCGCTGCCGAGCAAGGGATGGAAGTGATCTACGTCCGTGCTCAGGAACGAAAAGGCGATGACGTCAACCGGCGCAACCGAAACGTTGACGGTCTCCGTGCCGCTGACCAACTGACCGTCTTTGTGCCGCCACGTTACGGTAACCTCAGCAATATATGGCGAACCGGGATAGTTGCAGGGGAATGGAGCTGTTTGCTCTTCGCCAATAGAACAGGGGCTCTGTGGCAGCGTCGTGGTAGTGGCAGAGAGAGTGAGGGTGGTGTCGTCGCCCGGTGGCCCGAACGCGGAACTGCTGCCGCCGCCACCGCCGCCGCAACTCGCCAGCCCGACGCTCGCGAGCAAAAGAACGAAGAGTTTGTACAGGACTTTCATATCGAATCTCCGGGCTCGCGATTTCATGCATTCGTCTCTGCGGCAACGTAACTGTTGCCCGCGGTCAGTATGACTGTCGATCATTTCAGCGTGTCGTTGAGGATGCGCGGCGTAACGAAGATGAGCAATTCCGCTTTTTGATCGTTCTTCTTCGTATTGCGGAACAATGCACCGAGACCCGGCACGTCCCCAAGGAACGGCACCTTCTTAATGTCGGTCGATTTGTCGAATTCGTAAACACCACCCAGCACGACTGTCTGGCCGTTATCGACGAGAACGGCGGTGTTGATTTCCCGTTTGTCCAGCTGTGGCACGAAGCCGCCACCCGGGTTCGGCACGAGCTGATTGATCGAGTCCTTCTTGACGTTCAGTGTTAGAAAGACGCGATTGTCGGCGGTAATCGTCGGCGTAACTTTCAATTCGAGCACCGCTTCCTTGAACTGCACCGTTGCAGTCGCTGCCGAAGCCGCACCGCCCTGGAATGTCACATAGCCGATTTCCTGGCCCTGTTTGATGTCAGCTTCCTGTTGATTCGCAGTAATCACACGCGGGCTGGAAATAAGTTCGCTGCGCCCTTCTGTTTGCGCTGCAGACAACTCCAGGTCCAGCAGGTAGTCCGCACCCAGTATCGCCAATCCGAAGCTTCCGGAAGGACTCGCAGCAGGCAAGTTAACGTTCAGGCGATTGCCGAGATTTGGCACGAGAATCCCGCCACCCACAGCCCCCGGCGCCGCGATCGGCAGTTGGTTCGCATTCCCGGCAACCCGATTGTTGAACGCAATGTTCGACATCGCATCCGCGGCCGTTTGCGAGCCCGATAGGGAAACCACCGAGTTGTTGGTTTGATACCCGCCGCTGATACCAAACTTTGCTCCCAGCTCTCTGGCAAAGTTGTCGGTAGCAACCACGACACGGGATTCGATCAGCACCTGCTGTACGGGCTTGTCGAGCTTCGCAACTAGCCCGCGAATGTTATCTACACGTTCAGCGGTATCGATGACTAGCAGGGTATTCGTGCGCTCGTCGGCGGTAATACTTCCGCGCGAGGACAGGAACCCGCCTTTCGAAGCCGCGCCACCGGGAGCTCCCGCTCCGCCACCACCCTCGCCGCTGCCGCCCTTGATCAGTTTGACGATGTCCTGCGCCTTGCCGTAGCTCATCGGAATGTATACCGTAACTAATTCCTTCACTTCCGACAGCTTGGCTTTCGCGTCTGCCAAGGCCTGCTCGCGCGTAGCGATTTCGGCCTGCGGCGCGATCCAGATCACATTGCCGTTGCGGCGTTTGTCCAGACCTTTCGCTTGCAGCACCAGATCCAGCGCCTGGTCCCATGGCACGTTGATCAGGCGCAACGTGACATTGCCGCCGACAGTATCGGACACGACGATGTTCAAATCCGACACATCGGCGATCAGCTGCAACACAGAGCGTGTCGGGATGTCCTGGAAATTAAACGTGACACGGTTGCCGCTGTATTCGGGTGGTGCATTCGGATCACGCTTGGCATCTTCCTTTTTCGGCGCAATCTCGACGATATATTCATTGCCGGACTGGTAGGCAAGCTGCTCGAACGGTGCTGTCGCGGTGACGTCGATATGCGCGCCGCCGCCTTTGCTATGCGTTTCGATAAACTTGACCGGTGTCGCGAAATCGAGCACATCCAGACGCTGCGCCAGTTGTGTCGGCAACCTGGCGTTGTAAATGTCGACGCTGATTTTGTCGCCCACGCGCTGCAGATCGACTCCGGCGCCTTGGCCACTGAACGTCACGATGATGCGTCCTTCGCCGTGCGTGCCGCGGCGGAAATCGATGTTGGAGATTTCCATGCCGGATGTCGCGATCGTTTTCGTCTGATCCGTGGCAGCCACGGCGGCCGTCGTCGCCGATGCGCCGGCACCGGGCCGGCCGGCACCGACCGTGAGCACGAAGTTGTTGCCTTCCGTGCGCGTTTCGTAGGCGGCAGAGCGGAACAGGTCGACGACGACGCGTGTGCGTCCGGCGGCTTCGACAGCACTCGCCGACTGCGTGGCGCCTGTGTTGATGTCGACGCGCCGTTGCGTCATGCCGTTGCGTGTATCAGGAATATCCACCGCAATACGCGCTGGATTATCCGTCGTAAAGATCTGCGGATCGGCGACAGGGGCAGCGAATTTCAGTGTGATCTGCACCTTGTCGCCCGCTTGTGGCGTAAACGTGATGTCCTGCAGCACGTTCTCGGCGAAAGCATTCGTCGCAAATACGGCTGCGAACAGCACGAGTAGCGAGGCGAGCCGGTTGTGCACGCTCATGCGCAATCCGGATCCGGACGTACGTCCCTGGAAGTCAGCAACTGTCATGGTCATTTCAGGTCACCCCCAATGGGTCGTCTATTTCTCGCCCAGCGCGACTGTCGCCTGGCGTTCCATCCAACCGCCGCTCCCGTTTGAAACGAGCTCCACGAGATCGATATGATTCTCGGCAATGGCGGTAATCTTGCCGTTGTTCTGCCCAAGGTAATTGTGCACGTGTACGCGGTGAACGACGCCATCGGTATCCTTGATCAAAGCTTCCATTGATGCACCGGTTCCAATCGTGCCGACCATCTTCAGGCTGTCGAGCGGATACTGTTCGAGCGGCTCTTTCGGATGCTGGTCCGGGCGCACACCGCTGCCGGCGGCGGCCTCGCGCTGCTCTTCGAGGCTGGGACCAAACGGATCGCGCTTGTCCTGGTCCTTGTACTCGAAGGTTTCGAAGGTCTTGAGTACCGGCAATGGCTCCAGCGGCGGTCCGGGTTTCTTCTTCTCCGTGGCGACCCACTGCTGCAGATCGCTGATTCCGCCGGTGCAGCCGCCGAGCACAGCCAGCGTTCCGAGCAGTGCGACCAGGTGCAAGCCGCGAAACGTGCGAACCTTGACCATGTTCACTGCCCTCCCTGCTTGGGCGCGCCTGGCGCGCCTGGCGCACCGGGTTTCTTCGCGGGCGCAGCACCACCTTCTTCGACGGTGTGATACGTCCTGACGGTCCCCTCCAACATCAACGAGTCGCCAATTCTGTTGCCGACGGGCCTGAGTGAAACATCATGCATCGTCAGGATCACGACGCGGGGCAACGAAGCCACTTTGCTGATGAAACTGCCGAACTGGTGATAGCTGCCGAGCATACGCAGGGCGATTGGTTTTTCTGCGTAGAAGCCTTCCTTGACCGTTTCAGCGCCAGGCTGGAACAGCTGCGTTTCCAGACCCGCGGAAAGCGCCGCCTGCGAGATGTTCACGAGCAAATCCGGCATCTCGGTCTTGTTCGGCAACTGGCGCAGCATTTCAGCAAGCATGTCCTGCATTTCGTCGAGCTGTTTCTTGAGCGGCTCGAGATTGGCGACTTTTGCCGCCTTGTCGGAAAATTCCTTCTTCAGCTGTACTTCCTGTTTTTGCTTGCGCTCCAGCTCGTCGCTCTGGTCCATGATCTTGTACCAATAGCCGAAGCCAGCGATCGCGGCGAACAGCAGAATGCAAAACGTCCACTTGACGCTGGGCGCCCAGGCGCCGACGTTGTTGAAGTCCAGATTGCGGAAATCGGACAGCTTCATGACTTGCCCCCCGCTTTTGCGGCCGCCGGAGCTGGCGCGGCCGGCTTGGGCGCTTCAGTGGCAGTGCCGCCCGGCTTGCCGCTTTTGTCCGGCAGCGGCAATGCGGTACCGTTCGCCCGCGCTTCGGCCTCTGCTTTCGCTTTGGCCTTGGCGTCGGGATCGGTCAGCTTGACGGTCAAGCCGAACGAAAACCGGTCGCGCTTTTCACTTGCCTTCGCTGCTTCGGTTTTCTGCAGATCCGAATGCGTCAGCCACGGCGAACCATCCAGATTCCGCATGTAGCTCGCCACGCTGGCATTGGACTGGGCGAACCCCTCGAGCGTCAGCGTATCGCCGGTTTGTTTGAGCGCATTCAAGCGCGCTCCGTCGGGAATTTGCTTCACCATCTCGTCGAACAAGTGGACCATCTGCGAGCGATTCGCCTGCAGCTGCTCGATGATCTGCTTGCGCATCGTTAACGCGGCTTTGGTCTGCTCGAGTTTCTTGATCTCCTCGAGCTGGCTATCGAGTTCCTTGCTCTGCTTGGTCAGATAGTTGTTGCGCTCGTCCTGGTTCTCGATGCGCGTGCTCATCCAAAAGACCCACAGCAGGACCGCCAGTACCGCGGCGACTAACGCGCCGCCGAGCATCATGTAGAACTCGCGTTCGCGCTGTTTGCGTACCTGGGCGCGCCAGGGGAGTAGATTGATTTTGGCCATCAGTCGAAACTCCTCAGCGCGAGGCCGCAAGCGATCATCAGCGCCGGCGCGTCTTGCGCCAGCGTCTGCGCCTGCACACGTGATGACAGCGACATGTTGGCGAGCGGATTGGCAACCACACACGGCACGCCAAGCTGTTGTTCGACCATTTCAGCAACGCCGGAAATCGAGGCGCAACCGCCGGTCAGCACGATCTGATCGACTTTGTTGTACTCGCTGCCGGCGAAGAAAAACTGCAACAGACGGCTGATCTGCTGCACCATCGCTTCCTTGAATGGCTCGAGCACTTCGATTTCGTAGGATTCCGGCAAGCCGCCCTGGCGCTTGGCCAGTCCAGCTTCTTCGTATGAGAGTCCGTAGCGACGCATCACTTCGTCGGTGAGCTGTTTGCCGCCGAACACCTGTTCGCGCGAGTAGATCGTGCGCTGATTCTTGAGCACAATCAGCGTCGTCATCGTTGCGCCGATGTCGGCCATCGCGACAACGGCATCCTTGGACACGGCAAGCTGATCGGCGACGAGCTTGAACGCGTTCTCCATCGCGAACGCCTCGACTTCGATCACCTTTGCGGCCAAGCCGCCGAGATCGAGCGCGGCAACGCGCAGATCGACGTTCTCCGTGCGCGAGGCCGCGAGCAGGACATTGACCATTTCCGGGTTGTCCTTGACCGGACCGATCACTTCGAAATCGAGGCTCACTTCCTCGATCGGATACGGAATGTATTGATTGGCTTCGCCCTGAATCTGCGCTTCGAGATCATCCTCGGACAGATCCGCCGGCATCGGGATCACCTTGGTGATCACCGCCGACCCGGCGACTGCGGCACACGCCGCCTTGGTTTTCGCGCCGGAACGGTTGAGCGCACGCCGAATCGCTTCGCCGACCGCTTCAACTTCGACGATGTTCTTTTCGACTACGGCATTGGGAGGCAGCGGCTCGACAGCATAGTGTTCGACGCGATAGCGCCCGCCGGACTGGCTCAACTGCAACAGCTTCACGGCCGTCGAACTGATGTCGACCCCGATCAGCGGTGGCATTTTTGCACTGAGTAGGCCCACACTTTTTCCCCTTCCCACGCGCCCTTACGAGCGATATATGCGCATCTACATTAAATACGATTCTTAACCAATTATCAACAGTTGCGCAAGTAGTTCTTTAAAACCCTTGATTTGACAGGCCATTGTCCCCGAATCGCCCCATTTCCCGCGCGGCCGTTCTATCAGCCGATGGGGGAGAGCCACTATACTCCCGATAGCTATCCATAGCGCAAGATCGCGCTTCGAAGCTTGAGACAGCGATCACACTCGCGCGCGCATGAGAATCTTCTTACGTTTACTTCGGTATAGCCTAATTTTGGGATTCTGCGGCATCTTGCTCGCCGCGATTGGCGTCGGCATCGCCTACTGGTTGATCGCGCCGCGCCTGCCCTCCGTGGATTCACTAAAGGATGTGCGCTTGCAGGTGCCGCTGCGTGTCTATAGCAACGACGGCAAGCTCGTCGCTACGTTTGGCGAGACGCGACGCATTCCGGTCAAGATCGAGCAGGTGCCGCAGCAGCTGAAGAATGCATTCCTCGCTGCCGAGGACGCGAATTTCTACAAGCATCCTGGCGTGGACTGGCAAGGCGTGCTGCGCGCCATGGGCCTCATGATCACCAAGCGCACACTGCACGTGCCCGGCGGCAGCACCATCACGCAGCAGGTCGCGCGCGGATTTTTCCTGAGTTCCGAAGTGAGCGTGTCACGCAAGCTCACCGAGATATTCCTGTCGTTTCGCATCGAGCACGAGCTGACGAAGGATGAAATCTTTGAGCTGTATCTCAACAAGATCTTCTTTGGCAATCGCGCGTACGGCGTGGCCGCGGCGGCCGAGTTCTACTACGGCAAGACGCTGGATCAGCTTAGCTTGGGCGAGTGCGCGATGCTGGCGTCGCTGCCGAAATTCCCGTCGAGCAGCAATCCGCTGAGCAACCGCGCGCGCGCAAGCGAGCGCCGCGGCTACGTGCTGCAACGCATGCTCGAAAACGGCTTCATCAATGCCGAACAGATGAAGCAGGCCAACGACGAACCCGACCGCGCGTATGCGCACGAGCCACCCATCGAACTCGAGGCGCCGTATCTCGCCGAGATGGTGCGCCAGGACGCGCTCGACAAACTCGGCAACGAGGCGCTGACCGACGGCTACAGCGTCTATACCACGCTCGACTCGCGCGCCCAGGACGCCGCAAACCAGGCCCTGCGTGAAGACCTGATCGCCTACGATCAGCGCCACGGTTTCCGCGGCCCTGAAGCGCACGTCGAGCTCAGCGAACATCCGTTGCCGGCCGAATTCGATAAGCGCCTGGAGCCGTATCATCCGGTGGTCGGGCTGATTCCCGGCATCGTCGTCGACAGTTCGGCGAAGGAAGCTACCGTGTATCTCGACGACGGCCAGAGCGTGCCGTTGGATTTCGACGCGGTGAAGTGGGCACGCCGCTACAAGGATGAAAGCCATCGCGGCGGCGAACCCAAGCGCGTCGATGATGTGCTCAAGCCCGGTGACATCGTGCGTCTGGCGCGCAATGCGGAAGGCAAATGGAAACTGTCGCAGACCCCGAATGTGCAGGGCGCACTGATTTCGCTGGATCCTGAAGACGGCGGGATCCGCGCTGAAGTCGGCGGCTTCAGCTATTCGCGCAGCAAATTCAATCGCGCGGTGCAGGCCAATCGCCAGCCCGGATCGAGTTTCAAGCCGTTTTTCTACTCTGCGGCGTTCGAGCGCGGCTTCACGCCCGCATCTATCGTCAACGACGCGCCGATCAGCCTGCCCGATCCTTCCAAGCCGAATGGTGTGTGGGAGCCGAAGAACGACGACGACAAGTTCGAAGGCCCGATGCGCCTGCGCGAAGCGATGGTGCAGTCGAAAAACCTCGTCTCGGTGCGTCTGCTCGATGCGATCGGCGTGCGCTACGCACGCGAATACGTCACCCGATTCGGCTTCACTCCAGACCAGATCCCTGAAAACCTGTCGATGGCGCTCGGCACGGCGTCGGTATCGCCGCTGACGATGGTTCGCGCATACACCGTATTCGCGAACGGCGGTTTTCTCGTCGATCCGTATTTCGTCCAGCGCATCGTCGATCGCGACGGGAAAGAAGTATACAAAGCCAATCCGGTCGTTGCGTGCAAGCATTGCCCGCAACGACTGCTCGAGGATGCGCGCGTGCAGGCGGCAGTGGACGCGGCCAAGAACGACGGTGGCGCCGTGGCGGCAAGGACGTCGCTGTCGCCGATCAAGACCGCGCAGGCGACGCCTGCATCCGCACCCGCGGAATCCGGCGCACCCCGGCTGGCGCCGCGCGTGCTCGATGCGCGCGTCGCGTACCTGATCGGATCGCTGCTGCACGATGTCGTGCGCCGCGGCACCGGTCACGATGCGATGGTGCTCAAGCGCAACGATCTGGCAGGCAAGACCGGCTCGACGAACGATCACCGCGATGCCTGGTTCAGCGGCTACAACGACAATCTGGTCGCCAGCGTGTGGGTCGGCTTCGACGACTTCTCCTCGCTTGGCCACGCCAACGGCGTCGGCGAGTTCGGTGCGCAGGCGGCGCTGCCGATGTGGATTGCCTACATGCGCGAGACCCTCAAGGCCGTGCCGGAGAAACCGTTCGAAATGCCGCCCGGCATCAGTACCGCGCGCATCGATCCGGCCAGCGGTGAACTCGCTACTGGCGCCGCCGGCATGCTCGAAGTATTCAAAACCGAGGACATCGCCCGTCTAGCCGCAGGTCCAAGCCCGGCCAGCGAGCAGGAGAAGAAAGTTCAGCAGGACGCTTACGGAATTTTCTGATGCACGCTCCCGGAAGCCATCTGTCCGCGCGCGGGCGCAGCGAACTGCGCCGACGCATCGCCGTGGAAGCGGCGCGGCTGATCAGTGAAAGCGGCATTCGCGATTTTGCCGCAGCCAAGCGCAAAGCTGCCGAACATCTCGGCGCGTTCGACGAAAGCGCCCTGCCGAAGAACAGCGAAATCGACGAAGCGCTGCGCGAGCACCAACGTTTGTTTCAGGGCGACGAACATCCGGCGCATCTGCGCCGCCTGCGTGAAGCGGCGCGTGAAGCAATGCAGTTCTTCGCCCGCTTTGAGCCGCGCCTGGTCGGAGCCGTACTCGAAGGCACGGCCGACCGGCATTCGGCCGTGTGCCTGCATTTGTTCAGCGATACCGCCGAAGACGTGATCCTGCTACTCGACGAGCAGGGCATTGCCTACACGGAAACCCAGCGTCGCTTGCGCATGAGCCGTGAGGTGCAAGCGGAATTCCCGGCGCTGCAGGTGATCCGGAACAGCACCGCGTTCGACCTGACGCTGTTGCCGCGGGATGCGATCCGCCAGGCGCCGCTCGACCGCATCGGCGAGAAACCGATGCGACGCGCCTCGCTCGCAATGCTCGACGAACTGCTCGCGAACGAGCCCTGATCAGCGCTTGTCGAGCGCCGTGTAATCGCGCTGCACTGCGCCGGTATAGATTTGCCGCGGGCGGCCGATTTTCGTGTCCTTGTCATTGTGCTGCTCGAGCCAATGCGCCACCCAGCCCGCGGTGCGCGCGATCGCAAACATCACGGTGAACATTTCGGTCGGAATCTTCAGCGCCTTGTAGATGATGCCCGAATAGAAATCGACGTTCGGATAGAGTTTGCGCTCTATGAAATATGAATCCTTCAACGCGGCCTGCTCCAGTTCCAGCGCAATGTCGAGCAGCGGATCATTGACGTTCAAATCGGCCAGCACCTTGTGCGTCATCTCGCGGATGATCGTCGCGCGCGGATCGAAATTCTTGTAGACGCGATGGCCGAAGCCCATCAGGCGGAAACCGGAATTCTTGTCTTTGGCTTTTTCCACGGCCTTGCCGACATTCTTAGCATCGCCGATCTCGGCGAGCATCTTCAGTACTGCTTCGTTCGCGCCGCCGTGCGCCGGTCCCCACAGCGCAGCGATACCCGCGGCGACGCACGCGTACGGGTTGGCGCCGGTCGAACCTACCAGACGCACGGTCGAGGTGCTCGCGTTCTGTTCGTGGTCGGCATGCAGGATGAAAAGCAGATCCAGCGCCTTCGCCACGACCGGGTTGATCTCCAGCGGCTCGCTCGGCACTTCGAACATCATGTGCAGGAAGCGCGTGCAGTATTCGAGGTTGTTGCGCGGATAGCGGATCGGCCAACCGATCGAATAACGATACGCCGCGGCCGCGATTGTCGGCATCTTCGCGATCAGGCGGATGGCGGCGAGGCGGCGCTGCTCCGGATCGTTGATATCGAGCGTGTCATGGTAGAACGCCGACAACGAGGCAATCGAGCCGCACAGCATCGCCATCGGATGCGCGTCGTAATGGAAGCCGTGCAGGAAGTTCTTCAGCGACTCGTGCATCATCGTGTGATGCGTGACTTCATCATCGAAGTGGGTGAACTGCTCCTTGGTCGGCAATTCGCCGTTGATCAGCAGGTAAGTGACTTCGAGGAAATTTGAGGATTTCGCGAGCTGCTCGATCGGATAACCGCGATACAGCAGCACACCGGCATCGCCGTCGATGAACGTGATCGCGCTCTTCGTGCTCGCGGTGGAGATGAAGCCCGGGTCGAACGTGAAATAGCCAAAATCCTTGTACAGCTTGCCGATATCGATCGCGGGCTCGCCGAGAGCGCCCTTCAAAAGCGGGAAACTGCTGGATTTGTTCGACGCGCTGTCGGTCAGCTGGACGGTCTGGTCGGACACGGCGGGCTCCTTGTCGGGGTTCGGGTTCCGGCGCACAGAAGGGCCTCTGCGCGCCGCGTGCGGATATGAGACATCCACAACGCGCAAATTATCGCACAGACGTTTGAAAGTAAGGAGGCGCCATGCTCACGTGACCGCACCGGGGGCGGGCACGGAATACAGGTCGTGCCAAGCAATCCCGCGTCATCGCACATCCGTGTGCTGCCCGGGATAACTTCTTCCTGAAGTTACTTTGCGCCAGCGCCGCTGTAACGCTTGCGGAACTTGTCCACGCGTCCACCCGCATCAAGCACCTTGTGCTTGCCGGTGTAGAACGGATGCGACTGGCTGGAAATTTCTACTTTGACGACGGGATATTCCTTGCCATCTTCCCACTTCATCTTGTCCTTGCTGGTCATGGTCGACCGGGTCAGGAACGCGAAGTTGGCGTTGGCATCCTGGAAGATCACCTGATCGTACTTCGGATGGATGTCGGCTTTCATGTCGTAACTCCGCAAAAACATACAGAAAAGAGGACTATGTTATCGTGCCGGGCTGCTTTGGCGCAAGTTCAACCTTCAACAATCCTCAGGAATCCGCGGACCACGTGTTTTCTCGCACTCGCAAAAGCCTGTTCCCCCTCTATTTTGCCGGATTCTGCCTGTTCGGCGCCGCCCTTACCGGCACGGCGCAACCCAACGCCAAGTCCGCAGCCGGTCCTGGCCTGCCGCCGTCGCAAACGCAGGAAATAGCAACCGCATTGCAGGCATTGCCGAAGCAGCGCGGACTGGATGCCGACACACGCAAGCAGGCCGAAGACATGCTGCACCAGGCGCAAGACGATGAGACTCGCGCCGACCAGCTCGCGCAGCAGTGGCAGACGCTGAATCAGATGTCCGCAAGCGCCGACGCCGATGCGCAAAAGCTCGAAGACGCGCTGACCCACGACGACAGCGCTGCGCTCGCGGCCTGGCGCGCAACATTGCCCGAGCACGCGACCGTCGAGCAGATCGAAGCGCTTGCCGCACATGAGCGCGACGCAGCGGCCGATGCGAAAGCAGCGGTGGGAGCGATCGAGAACGAACTGGCGCGTCAGACCATGCGTCCGGCCCAGCTGCATGACGAACTCACCGCCGCGCATGCCGCACTGGATGCAAACCCCACGGCGGCGTCCGCGGCGCCGAGCCCGCTCGCGCAAGCGCAGCGCCTGCGCGCACAGGCGGCGCAACGCCTGGCCACGGTGCAAATCGCACTGTTGAGCCTGGAGAACCGCAGCTACGAGCCACGCATGCGCCTGCTCTCAGTGCAGCTGCGCGAGCGCCAGCGCACAGTCGCCAGCCTGGGCCAGCACGTCAGCCTGCTCGAATCGTTGCTGCTGGATCGCACCGGCGCGGAAGTTGAAGCTCTGCGCGCGCGCGTCAATCAGGAATTGGCGGGCGTGGATCCGCGTGCCCGCTCACTGATCGATGCGGCGAACACGAACGGTGAACTCGTGGCGCGGCTCGCCGAGACCGTGCATGCGATCAGCACATTGCGCGCACAGAAACTGGACTGGGATGCGCTGCTGCGCGACACGACGCAGGCACTGAAGAACACCGAGGAACGCGTCAATATCGGCGGCAACGCCGAAGCGCTGGGGCTGATCCTGCTGGCGGAAAAGCGCAAGCTCAGACCGCTTCCGGTACTCAGACACGAACTTGCCGAACTGCAGAACGATTACGCACAGACACGCATCAGCCTGATCGACGTGCGCGAACAGCAGAACGCGCTGAGCGATCTCGGCGCCGCGACCGATAGCGCCATGTCGCATCTGCCGGATCTGCCCGACGACACGGCAAAGAAACTGCGTGACGGCTTCCAGCGCGTACTCGGCACGCGTGCGCAGGTCCTGCTGCAACTCGGCGCGTTGCAAAGCAAGCTTGCCGCGACGCAAGGCGAGGCGGAACCGGCGTTGCACAATCTGATCCAGACCACGGCCAAGCTAAACCAGCTACTCGACTCGCGCTTGTTATGGACACCGAGCCACGCACCGGTCGATGCGGAATGGCTGACTACTCTGCGCGGCGATAGCGCGGGTCTGTTCGTTGCTTCACGCTGGGAACGAGCGTTCTCCGGCGCGTGGGGTACGGCCAGCGCCGCGCCGTTGCGCAGCGCACTTGGCATCGGCGCGCTCGCCACGCTGCTGTTCCTGCGCCGCCGCACACCCGCGCGATTGGCCGCAATCGCCGAGCCGATGCGCCGCATTCGCAGCGACCGTTATCGATTCACTGGTGCCGCACTGCTCTGGACGCTGCTTGCGGCGGCACCGTGGCCCTTCGCGTTGTGGCTCATCAGCACGGCGTTCGAGCGCATCGCACCGCCGGGCAATGTGTTCGCGAACGAAATCGGCTTGACCCTGGCTCAACTCGTCGGCCCCGCGTACCTGCTCGCGCTGCTGCGCACACTGACGCTGGAGAACGGACTCGCTCACTACCATTTCCGCTGGCCGCGGCCGCGCCGCGAAGCGCTGCGCACCCTCGCATCATGGCTCGCATTGATTCTATTACCCGCGCAGTTCCTGATCAGCCTCACCATGCTGCGCGGCGATGGCGCGGCGATCGATGGTCTCGGTCGCGTGCTGCTCGTCATCGCGGCGCTGGCGACCGGCGCAATTGCCTGGTGGCTGCTTGCGCCCGGGCGCTTATGGACGGCACGCTATGTCGCCGTGCAGGAACCGTCACGCTTGCGCCGCAGCGTACGCGTCGGCGTAGCCAGCATCGCGATCGCCATCGCCTTGCTGGCGCTGCGCGGCTACTTCGTCACCGCGCTGACTTTGAGCGCACGCGTGCTGCAGAGCCTGGCTGTGCTGCTCGCAGCGACCGTGCTGTACGGCCTTGCCGCGCGCTGGCTCGTGCTGGGCGAACGTCATCTGTCACTCAAGCGCATGCAGGAAAAAATCGCCAGCGCAAACGAAACCGCGGAAGGTGAAAGCGGTGAGGCCGTGCATGAACCGGAGCCCGAGGAGATCACGCTCGCCAGCGTCAGCGCGCAGACGCGCCGGCTGCTGCGCATGTTGATCGTGCTCGGCACCGCCGCGCTGCTGCTCTGGATCTGGTCCGACGTCGCCCCGGCGCTGAACCTGCTCGGCGACATCAACGTGTGGGCGTCCAGCGATGTCATCGACGGCAAGGCCATGACGATCTCGGTCAGCCTGCGCGACGTACTCGAAGCACTCGTCGTGTTCGCTTTGACCTGGGCGGCGACGCGCAATCTGCCCGGCCTGCTCGAAGTCGGCATCTTGCGCCGCTTCGATATCGACGCGCCGACGCGTTATGCCATAACCAGCCTCACGCGCTATGTGAGTGTTTTCGCTGGCGTAATGATCGGCATGTCACTGCTCGGCCTGCACTGGAGCAATCTGCAGTGGCTTGCCGCCGGTTTTTCGGTGGGCCTGGGTTTCGGCCTGCAGGAAATCTTCGCCAATTTCGTCTCCGGGCTGATGGTACTGTTCGAACGGCCCTTCCGCATCGGCGACACCATTACGATCGGTGGAGTCGAAGGCACGGTCGCGCGCATCCGCACGCGCGCGACCACGCTCGTCGACTGGGACAACCGCGAAGTGATCGTGCCGAACAAGAGTTTCATCACCGAGCGCCTGATCAACTGGACGCTGAGCGATTCAATCACGCGCGTGGTGATCAAGGTCGGCATCGCCTATCGCGCCGACGCGCGCCTCGCGCGACAACTGCTGCTCGAACTCGCCGCGAAGCACGAACTGGTGCTCGCCAATCCGCCGCCGACGGCGTGGGTCACCGGTTTTGCCGATGCCAAGCAGGAACTCGAGTTGCGCGTATTCGTCGCCGAAATCAATCAGCGCAACACCGTGCGCACCGACCTGCAAGTCGCGATTGCCGAAGCCTTCGCTGCGCGCGGCATTGAGATGGCGCTGATGGCGCCGGTACCGTTCCCAGCACCGCCGCCTGCGCCGGACGGCGAGGCGCCGCAACAGACATAGCGGCAATCACTTCAGCGCGGATTCGACCAGCGCCTCGAAGAGCGTCTGATCGACATCGAGCACGATACGTGCGTTCGCGGCATGGCCGCTGCGATTCTCCCAATCAACCACCGTCGTGCCGCGCGTGAGCCTGCCGTCGAGTTCGATCGCAACGTGGCGATCCTGCGCACGCGTGACGATGTCCGGCTGCAGCGCGACCGCGAGGGCGAGGGCATCGGCGACGACAAGTTTCGGGCGTCCGCGCGCACGCGACCATGCGCGCGTCTTGCGCGAGATCGCGGCATAGAAACGCGCGTGCGCGTTCTCGGCGGCGAGCCAGCGTTCGACTGCGGCGAACTCGATCGCATGGCGCGTGCACAGTTCCCAGTCGACGAGCTCAATCAGCGGCCACGACGAGAACACGATGTGCGCGGCTTCCGGATCGAAGCCCACGTTGAACTCTGCCGACGTCGAGGTGTTGCCGCGCCCGGTTACCGCGCCGCCCATGACGACGAGGCGGACAACGCGCTGCGGCAACGTCGGATCAAGCTTGAGCGCGAGTGCGAGATTCGTCAGCGGCGCGATCGCGACAAGCACAAGTTCACCCGCATGCTCATGCGACAAACGCAGAATCGCATGCGCCGCGTGCTCCCTTGCGGCCGCGCGCGCGCTCGGCGTGTAGCCCGTATCGCCGAAGCCGTCGGCGCCGTGCACGAACGCTGCGTCCTCGGCCGCCCGAACCAGCGACGTCGGACAACCGGCGAACACCGGCGTTGCCGCGCCGATCACTTCCGCGAGCTTCAAGGCATTGCCGGTCGTGTGCTGCAGACCAACGTTGCCCGCGGCGATGCAAAGCCCCAGCACGTCGGCATGCCGATGCGCCATCAGTATCGCGAGTGCATCGTCGACACCGGGGTCGGTGTCGATCAGCAGTTTCGTTCTTTCCATCCCGCTAACACTCCGAGGTCAGGCACCAGCATAGCGTGCTGCCTGTCCTATCCAGCGCACGATCAACCGATCGACGAGTTGCGGGTGATCGCGCAGCATTGCCGCACCGGCGCGCTGCACCGCCGGCAGCAGGGCGGCATCGCGGACGAGATCGGCGATGCGAAACGCGATCTGGCCGGTCTGGCGGGTGCCGAGCAACTCGCCGGGGCCGCGCAACTCAAGATCTTTTTCGGCGATGCGAAAGCCGTCGTTCGTTTCGCGCAGTACGTCCAGACGCTCTCGCGCCAGCGCCGACAGCGGCGGCTGGTACAGGAGTACACAACTCGACGCCGCACTGCCGCGGCCGACGCGCCCGCGCAGCTGGTGCAGTTGCGCGAGGCCGAGGCGCTCGGCGTTTTCGATCACCATGAGGCTCGCGTTGGGCACGTCGACGCCGACTTCAATCACCGTCGTCGCCACGAGCAGCGCGGTCTCGCCGCTCTGGAACGCCTGCATTGCCGCCTGTTTCTCGGCCGGCTTCATGCGTCCGTGCACGAGCGCGATGCGCAAACCCGGCAGTTCGCGGAGCAGTTCCGCGTGCACGGCATGCGCGGCCTGCGCCTCCAACAGTTCGGATTCCTCGATGATCGTGCACACCCAATAGGCCTG
>Ga0070666_10000466_pt1 | contig 24488 bp, 23 predicted proteins | sample KBSS23metaG_FD_64677 | JGI IMG/M metagenome (GOLD analysis project Ga0070666, IMG submission 64677) | Switchgrass rhizosphere microbial communities from Kellogg Biological Station, Michigan, USA - KBS S2-3 metaG | ecosystem: Host-associated > Plants > Roots > Rhizosphere > Soil ... | reverse complement strand
GCCGCCCTGCCGCCCGACGCGATCGAGGATCCGGCGAGCCTGTCGGACGAAGAGAAAGCGCGCCGCGCGAAGCTCCTGACCAACCAGCGCGCGACCAGGATACCGGCCAGCTGGGGCTAGTACCGTCCTTTCCTTCCCCGTTTACGGGGGAAGAAAATAAATTCTGGCCGCAACAAGATTTCGCGGTGTTCGATAAGCCGCCAACTTGTCGAACGTGCCGTCTCATCGTCCGTAGGCAGATCAACAGCTTGGCGGCCGGGCGCGCCAACCCGCACGCAAGAAAATTTTTTTGAAGAAAATTTGGGTACCCCCTTGTACCGCGCGGTCGAAACACCCATCTGACGTAAATCCCCCAAGGTATGAGCAGAACGCAGCGCCGTCTTTCGGCATGCGTCTCTGCGCATCGACAACACAGCCTCACTTGCGAGGTTCGCGGCGCATCAACTGGATGGCTCGCGGCCATGACTCATGAGAAGAGAGATCCGATGAACGAACCGCTTTTTCAAGCCGCATCAACCGCTTCGCCCAAAGCGGCCCCGAGGTTGAATTGCGAGTTTGCCGCGTCAGTCCTTCAGCTTCATCCCGGTGACGGCTTCAAGATCGGCAACGGCCTGCGGGCCGCTCTCGACCTTGATGGTATGCATGCCCATCGCGCGCGCCGGCTTCAGATTGGGGCCGAGGTCGTCGAGGAAGATGCACTGGTCCGGCTTCACGCCGAGCTGCTCGCACATCATATGGTAGATGCGCGGATCGGGCTTGCGGATGCCGATCTTGGCGCTTTCGATCACCTTGTCGAACAACGCCATGATGTCGGCCGAATAGAGCGAGCGGCCCGCGGCCGTGCCGCCGGATGCGTTGTGCGGCATGTTGTTGGTGATGCAGCCTGTGACGAATTCGCGCTTGATCCGCCGCAGCGCCTCGATGACGTCGGGGCGAAAATCGCCGGAAAGCAATGTGAGCATGTCGCGGCCGGGAATGGTGTGACCGAGCACGGCAGCTTCGGCGAGGAACAGGCGGTCGAAGCCCTCGATGTCGACCTTGGACTGCTCGAACTGCGCCCAGGCGTTGGTTTCGGGATTGGTCGAGTTGATCTTGCGGATCGTGCCGGCGGGAATGCCCCTCTCGGTCTCATAGCGCGCAAACGCTTCGAACGGCGACGAGGTGAAGACGCCACCGAAATCCCAAATCACAGCCTTGTACATGTCGATTCCCAACCGGTCCGCGTTCAAAAAGCAGGCCGCGTGCCGTGAGGTCAAGAGCGGCGAAGTGTCAGCTGAACGGTCCGCAGGAAATGCCGTGGTCCGAGAGATTGAACTTGCCGCCGTTCAGGTCCCGACCTGACTGGCCATCCAGATGGCCGCCATGGAACGACACCTTGTCGCCGGCAATCGCATAGGTGCCCGCGCTCTTGCCGTCGAGGTCGGTGTAGTGGCTGCCGTCGCGTACCTTGAAGCCAAGGCCGATCAGCAACCCGCTGGCGCCATAGCAGGCATACTCGCCGACGCGCAGCCCACCGGCGGCTTCCGTTGGCGTTGCGAAAGCGAATGCCGCAGCGCTTGCCGCTACGACAGTCAGAACACGAAGTGTCTTGCGCATCTCTGATCCTCTCCGAAAGTCGCAAAATAATGCCGCAACGCTGGCAGCCAACCCATGCCCCCATTAGGGTGAGCGCGGGAGGCGCGCATGCTGAAGTTCCGCAAGGCTTCGTATGAACCTGGCGTTGTCGAGTTCGGCAACGGTGCATTCGCCTATCTTCAGCCCGACGGCGGCTGGGGCTATTCCAACGCCGGTCTGGTGACGGACAGCGGCGAGGCGCTGCTGGTCGACACGATGTTCGACGACGCCCACACCCGCGCGATGCTTGACGGCTTCGCCAAGGTCAGCACTGCCAGGATCGGCACGCTGGTCAACACGCATCACAATGGCGACCACTGCTACGGCAATGGCTGCGTCGGCGAGTGCGAGATCATCGCCACGGCCGGCGCGGCCGAGGCGATGACGCATGAGACGCCGCGCGGCCTCGCCGGTTTCATGAAGGCGGCGCCGGGCATGGGACTGACCGGCGAGTACCTGGTCCACTGCTTCGGCGATTTCGATTTCAATGCCTGCTCGGTCAAGGCGCCGGATACGACCTTCACCGGGTCGATGTCGCGCATGGTGGGCAGCAAACGCGTCGACATGATCGAGGTGGGACCGGCACATACCGGCGGCGACGCCCTGGTGCATGTGCCGCAGGACAAGATGCTGTTCACCGGCGACATCCTGTTCATCGACGGGCACCCGATCATGTGGGCCGGGCCGGTCGGCAACTGGATCGCGGCCTGCGAGATGATCGCGGCGATGGACGTCGAGACCATCGTGCCGGGACATGGGCCGGTGACGGATAAGAAGGGCGTCGCACGGGTGAAGGACTATCTCGTGCACATCCGTGACGAGGCGAAGAAACGCTACGACAGCGGCATGGGTGCACTGGAAGCGGCCCGCTCCATCGCTTTGGATGATTTCGCGGGCTGGGGCGATGCCGAACGCATCGCGGTCAACACCGCCACGCTCTACCGGGAATTCGGATCGAAGGACACGCCGTCCGATGCCGCGGCCATGTTCGGCTGGATGGCACAACTGTGGAAGGACAAGAAACAATGAGCCTGGTCATCTATGAGCACCCGCTGTCGCCCTATGCGCAGAAGGTGAAGATCTCGCTGGACGAGAAGGGCGTGCCGTATGAGGCGAAGATGCCCAACGCGATCGGCAGCGGTCAGCCGGACCTCGAATTCCTGAAAGCCAATCCGCGCGGCGAAGTGCCGGCGCTGATCGACGACGGCTTCGCGGTGTTCGATTCGACCATCATCCTCGAATATGTCGAGGACAAGTGGCCGTCGCCGCCGATGCTGCCCAAGTCGCCGAAGGACCGCGCCATCGCGCGCACCATCGAAGAGGTGATGGACACGCTGTTCGAGCCGATCAACTGGGGCATGGGCGAAATCCGCTGGTTCCGCCGCGCCGAGGGCGAACGGGCGCGCAATATCGAAGCGCACGCCGCCAAGCAGGCGCGCGGCACCTACACCTGGCTGGAGCGGCACCTGGGCGACAAGAAATGGTTCAACGGCGACAGCTTCGGCTGGGCCGATCTGTCGGTCGTCCCCTACATCAACGGCGCGCTGGGTTCGGGCTTTGCGCCCGGCAAGGAGAGCAAGCTCAGCGCCTGGCTCGACCGCGCCAATGCGCGGCCGTCGGTGCAGAAATCGTCGAAGGCCGCGGCCGATGTGATCGCGCAGATGGCGAATGTCGCGGGCGCGGTGCAGAGCGGCGTGTTCAAGCGCGAATACCGCGATCACCGCCTGGAATGGATGATCCGCGCCGGCGGGCTGGACGTGGTGCTGGAAGGCATCAAGAACAACAACATCCGGTTCTCGAACGAGATTTCGTAGGCGCCGCGGTTGCACTTGCTGTCATGGCCCGCAAATGCGGGCCACCCAGTTGGTGCCGCCGCGAACCTGGCAAGGACACGCAAGACAGCATCTGGGTGGCCCGCATTTGCGGGCCATGACAATTGGGAGAAAACGCCATGGCGCACGAGATCATCTTTCACAACTATCCGAACTCGCCCTTCAGCGAGAAAGTCCGCGTCGCGTTCGGGATCAAGGGGCTTTCCTGGCGCTCGGTGATCCAGCCGGTGATCATGCCCAAGCCGGATCTGATCCCGCTGACCGGCGGCTATCGCAAGATCCCGGTGATGCAGATCGGCGCCGATGTCTATTGCGACAGCCAGATCATCCTGCGCGAGCTGGAGCGGCGCTTCCCGGCGCCCAGCATCGCGCCCGCCAACAAGGGCGCGGGCTATGGCCTGGGGTTCTGGGCCGACCGCCAGATCTTCCAGGCGGCCGTTTCGATCATATTCGGCGAGATCGGCGACATGGTGCCCGAGGAATTCAAGAAGGACCGCGCGGCGATGAGCGGCAGCGGTTTCGATTCCAACGCGCTGAAAGCCGCGGTGCCCTTGATGCGCGACGCCTATCGCGCGCACACGCAGTTCATCGAGGACCAGCTGTCGGACGGCCGTACCTTCTGGGGCGGCGACAAGCCGGGACTGGGCGACATCCAGGCCTTCATGAACCCGTGGTTCATCCAGAGCGCGCTGCCGCATCGCGCGGGCGAGACGCTGAGGGAATTCCCCAAGGTACAGGCGTGGTACGAGCGCGTGAAGGCGATCGGCCACGGCACGCCCAAGGACATGACGCCCAAGGAAGCGCTGGCGGTGGCCAAGGCCGCAACCAGCGAAGCGAAAGAAGCGCCCGATCCGTTCGATCCCAACGGCAGGAAGCCCGGTGATCGCGTGGCAGTGTCGGCCGACGACTACGGCCGCGACCCCATCGCCGGCACCTTGGTGTTCAGCAACGCGCACGAGATTGCGATCCGCCGCGAGGCGCCCGAGGTCGGCGAAGTCGTGGTGCATTTCCCGCGCGCGGGATTCTGGGTGATGAACGGCTGAGAGGACGGTGCGTGCTTCGAGGCTCGCTTCGCTCGCACCTCAGCATGACGAGATAGAAGAAGCTTCAAGAAAGAAAACGTCACCCTGAGGTGCGAGCGAAAGCGAGCCTCGAAGGGTGCTGCGCCGTAAAGGCACCGGCACCTCAGCCGGCGAGCGTGGAGCGACTCGCCATGCTGAGGTGACCCACCATCAAGCGGATTCTGCTTGGAGATGGGCCTTGGGTGTGAAGTACGTACAGGCCAGGATCGTGTTGGGCCTTCTGCCCTCGTTCGCCAACGGCGCGGAGAAGCTTTCGCCGTTGAGATAGTTGATGCGCGGAATCTCGAAATAGCTCAGGAAGCGCATCGGCCCCCGGGCGTCGAGCACCGAATCATAGGCCGCGATCCAGCGCGGCAGGCGATCGTAAGGGATGCTCATCTCGATGAAATGGCCGGTCTGCTCGCCGAAGCGTTGCGCCAAGGCGCTGCCGTAGAAACGATAGCGATAGCTCATCCGGCCGCCATTGTTCGGCGCCCGCTCCACGATCGAGATATGACGCAGGAACGGCTTCAGCGTGCGGGCATCGAAGTCCGCGCGCGATGGAAGTCCGCCGGCCGCCTTGGCTTTCTCCAGATAGATGTCGCGCAACTGGTTCAGTTCCGGCGCGTCGAAGTTCAGGGTCGTGTCGGCGCGCATCGCCCACCCTTCTTGTTCTGACTTTTGGTTCAACCGGTCCGCCGGATCACCCATAATGAGGATTCAGCGCGCAATGAGTGACCAAATGCTTAACGGTTGTGACGGAACTTTTTTCGCGCGCAGATTACGCGGATTGGCGCGCAAAACTCGGCGCGAAATTCACATCGTCCTTGCGCGGCTTGGCGTAGGTCACAGAAAGAATGATCGGCGTTACCGATGTGGGAACCGACAAGGGCGCAACAAAGCTTTCGCCATCGAGATAATCGAGTTCCGGCGCCTGGTAGCGGCTGATGACGCGCAGCGGCGCGTGCAATGTGAGCACGGTGTCATAGATGCCGATATAGCTGCCGATGCGTTCGGCCTGGACGACGTCCTCCAGCCACTTGCCTGTCGCATCGCCGGAGTAACGGGCGAGTGCGGAACCATGCAGGCGCACGCGATAGCGATCCCTGCCGTGATCCTCCACCCGCTCCAGCAGCGACATGTGCGGCATGAACGTCTTCATGGCGCGCGCCGTCAGGTCGGCCCGCGCCGGCATCGCGCGGCCGCCTGCCTTCTCGCGCCAGAGTGCGCACATTTCCGTCAGCGGCGCGTGCTCGAACGCCGCCGCCGGCGCGCAGAGAAATGTCCAGCCGGCCGCCTTCTGCCGCTCGTTCAGCGCGGTAAGTGCTTCCAGAAGCGCAGCTTCTTCCATCCGGCCACCATGCCTTCGGCTCGTATAAATCGCGTTAAATCGGGGCGGACTTGCGCGTCGCAGGCGGGGCGCGGATCATGGCGAAAACAGCAGGCCGCCGCGAAGGCCATGGCAAACGATCGGTAAAGGGGAAAACAATGGATCAGGTAGTTTCCGCAACCGTGGAGATCGCGCAGGGCAAGCTGCAAGGCAGTGCGCGCGACGGCGTGATGAAGTTCAACGGCATCCCGTATGCCAGGCCGCCGGTCGGGCGGCTGCGCTGGCAATTGCCGGAGCCTGCCGAGGGCTGGTCGGGCGTTCGCGACGCCAGCAAGTTCGGCAACATCGCGCCGCAGGTGGCAAGCGCATCCGGCGACGTGCTGGGTGGGACGCCCGGTACGCGGTCGGAAGACTGCCTGTACCTGAACGTACAGACGCCGGCCTGCGACAACGCCAGGCGTGCCGTGATGGTGTGGATCCACGGCGGCGCCTTCGTGACCGGCGCGGGCAGCGTGGGCACTTACAACGGCAAATTCCTGGTGCCGCGCGGCGACATCGTGCTGGTGACGATCAACTACCGCCTCGGCGCGTTCGGATTCCTGAACCTGCGCGATGCGGCGGACGGCAAGTTGCCGGGCACGGGCGCCGAAGGCCTCGCCGACCAAGTGATGGCTCTGCGCTGGGTGAAAGACAACATCGCGGCCTTCGGTGGCGATCCGGACAACGTGACGATCTTCGGCGAGAGCGCGGGCGGCATGAGTGTCGGCGCGCTGCTGGCGATGCCAGGCGCGCGCGGGCTGTTCCACAAGGCGATCCCGCAGTCGGGCGCCAGCGACATCGGTTATTCCCGCGAGGTATCGGCGAAGGTCGGGCGGCATGTGCTCGACAAGCTGAACGGGGCCGACCCGCTGGAGGCGCCATGGGAGACCATTCTCGAAATCCAGAAGGACCTGCTGGCAATGCCGCGCGAGTCGGGCGGCATGCCGTTCGGGCCGACCATCGACGGCACGGTGCTGCCGCGCCGCGCGATCGATCTGGTCGCGGAAGGATCGGCGGCCGGCGTACCGGTGATGACGGGCACGACGCGCGACGAGTGGAAGCTGTTCACCGTCGCGGCGCAGAACATCAAGACGCTGGACGAACCCGGCCTGCGGCGGCTGACCGCGAAGATGGTGGGCGAGGAGCATGTCGATGCTCTGCTGGCGGCGTACGCGACGGGCTCGCCGTTCGACCGCTGGAACGACATCAACACCGACCACACCTTCTTCGTGCCCGCGACGCGGTTGCTCGACACGCAGGCGAAGCACGCGCCGGTCTATGCCTATCGCTTCGACTGGGCGTCGCCGATGCTGGGCGGTGCGCTGGGCTCGTGCCATGCGCTGGAGCTGGGCTTCATGTTCGGCACGATGCGGCTCAAAGGCGCCGCGCCATTCTTCGGTTCCGGACCGGAGGCCGAGGCGGTGTCGGATGCGATGATGGACGCGTGGATCGGCTTCGCGAAGGTCGGCGATCCCGGGTCGCGCTCCCATCCGTGGCCGCGCTACGACGCACAGCGGTCGACCATGATGTTCGGCGATGGCGCCCCGCACCTGGCCAACGCGCCGAATGAGGTGCGGCGCAAGGCATGGGACGCGGTTAACGCAGTCCGCATCGGCGCGTAACGCCTCCCGCTGACGTAAACGGCGTCGGACGCGCCGCGTTCCGCAGACGCATGGCTGCCACGTGATAGAGCACCGCGCTGTGACCGGCATTTCGCGCTCGCCGTCCCTGTCTGAGGCCTTGCTCGGGGGACGAGCAGGTGGAGTGGGCCCTTTGAAGCGTTTCCTGAAGTGGGCGGCGGGTTCATGTCGAAGACCGCCCGTCTGCGGTTCGTGCATTTCACCGGCGAAGAGATCGATGCGATCTACGACTACCTCGCCGCACGCGGACGCAAGATGACAGGAATGGATGCGACGGCGGAGCGGTAGCGACAGCAACTCCAGTCTTTACTGCCGTGATTCACTTCGGCGGTCGTCGGCCTCTGCAACCGTCCAGGCCAACGCCAGAAGGGAAATGCCCGCCATCACCAGCAGCAGCGTGAGCGCCGGCGCGGAGATTTGGCCTGACAGCCAGTCGCGCCAGCCGGTACGCACCAGCGGCACCGATTGCAGGCTCAGCCAGCAGACCACCGCACCCGCCGCGAGTCCCGCGGCCAGCGGCCACACGTGGCGGCGACGGCGGGGCGGCAGGCGTTGCATCACGTCATCGCAAAAACCTTCGTCTGGCACCGGCCCTTCGAACCCCTCGCGCAGCAGGGCTTCGACCGCATCGTTTTCCGGTTCGCTCATGATGCTTGTTCCTTTCGTCCGGCGTCCTGCCAGTCCGCCAGCAGCGCGCGCAATTTCGCCTTGCCCTGCGTCGCGTGGGTTTTAACTGTGCCAAGCGGCATCGCCAGCACATAAGACGTCTCGCTATGACTCATGCCCAGCTGCACGCAATGGAGCAGCACCATCTGTTCGGCGCCGGACAAGCGCTGCATCGCTCTCTCGATATCCAGATGCAAATCCATCGCAGGCTGCCCCGCAGCCTGCTCGCCGGTCTCGTCGTCACCATCATTGTGGTCCGCTACCCATGATTGCTTCCGCCGTGCCTGGAGAAAGCAGGTATAGGCGATCCGGTGCAGCCAGGTGGAGAACCGCGAGTCGCCCCGGAACTGATCGAGCTTTCGCCAGGCCAGCAGGAAAGTCTCCTGCGCCAGATCGTCGGCCCTGGCGTGATCGCCCTTCAGCAGGCGGCGCAATTGCGCGCGGACCAGTCCCTGATAGCGCCGCAGCAGCTGCTCAAACGCGCGCCGATCGTCGGCCAGCAGCACACGGGCCACCAGCGCCTGATCGACACGCGCCTGAGCGGCACTGTCAGTCACGCATGTCACCGCGGCGGTTCAACCACCAGGTTGCGAGATAGCCGAGGCCCGTCATCAGGGGCAGCAGGCCCAGGCCCCACAGGCTGCTGACGTTCTGGCCACTGGCGAGTTGCAGCGGCAGCGCCAGGAACAGCGCGCTCAAGCCAAGGCCGCCGCTGATCAGCACCAGCGCCCTGCGAAGGTCGGAGTGCGCGATAACCGGTCCGGCGAGCAGATCCGGCGGCAGGGTCACGTTCTTGTCGGCGAGTTCCAGCAGCAATTTGTAGCGCGCCTGCGTCTGCAAATAGCGGTACCGCAACAGAATAAGGATGATGACCACAGGCCCCCCGACGACGACGAGGGGAATGAAGACTTCAGGTGTCATGATGGTGCTCCATAAGTTGGTTGAGTATCGGAGGCGTATGGTTCAGCCGCGCAGCTTCAGGGCTTCGCGTCCGGCGCGGCGAGCAGGTTGGCGATGTGTTCGGCCAGCATCAGGGGTGTTTGCGAGTCGCCCTGGTTGCTGGTGATGGCGACCGTTGCACCGGTTTCCCACACGATCGCAAGATCCGCATTCATGCCATCCGCGCCACCCGCATGCCCGCGGATATGGCGGCCCTGCGACGGGCGATCGCCGAAGCCCGCCGCGTAACTGCCCGGCCCCGCCGGGACCTCGTTGTCGAACATCTTTTGCAGGGTTTCACGCTTGACCAGTTTGGCATCGCGCAGCGCCGCGGAAAACCGCAGGAGATCGGCGTTGGTGGAATAACCGCCGCCGGCCGGGCTCCCCTTGAAGGGCAGCGTCATCCAATTCGCTTTCCAGACCGTCGAAAACAGTCCGTCATGGAAATAACCGGTCGCCAGATGTGGCGTGACATCCGCCTGGCTGTCAAAGCCGCTCGCGGCCATGCCGGCGGGCGTGAACACGTGGCGCTGGATGTAGTCGAAATAATTCTCGCCGGAGGCCTTTTCGACGATGCGGCCCAGCAGAATGTAGCCGGCATTGCTGTAGTTCCAGTCGCCGCCGGGTTCGCCCACCTTGGGCTGACGGGCGATCAGATCCAGATAGTCCGCCGGATTGACGAACTTTTCGCGGTTTTGGAAGAACTCCGGCACGAAGAAATCGCCGAGGCCCGCCGTGTGATGCAGGAGCTGCCAGACCGTGATCTTCCGTGCCGTGTCCTGGTCGGGATATTCGGGCACGAGCTGGGCCAGGGTGGAATCCCACGACAGTTTGCCGGCATCGACAAGCTGAGCGATGGCGACGGCGGTGAACATCTTGTCCATCGAGCCGATGTGGAAACGCGTCTGGTGGTTTGCTTGTGCGCCGAAATTGCGTTCGGCCGCACCACGGCATTCGTCGAAAATCGTCGTGCTGCCGTCCGAGACGGTCAGGCAGCCGGAGAAGTCGGAGGCGCGCACGATCCGGTCCAGAGCCTCGCGCGTGAGACGTAGGATCTCGGCCTGCGGCACAGCCGTTTTCGGCCAGCCTGCGTAGAGCGTGGGATCGCCGACGGGCACCAGGCCGGCCACCGCAAGCTTGCCGGGCTGCGCCGGATCGGGCGCCAGAAAGAGGGCCGCCAACTGTCCTGTGCGGCGCGCCTTTATCGTGACGGCGATCATGCCCGGCCCTTGTTCGCGCACATCGACCAGATCCACCCCGCCGCTGTCGCGCGCCGCGGAGACCAGGGCCTTCAGGAAGTCCGCCTTGTCTCCGCCTGCAACCGTGGGCGACAGGATGGACGGCGCCCATAGCTGAATGCGTTCGGCGCTGTCGCCATTGATGTGCTGGATCAGGTCACCGCCCAACTTGCCCGCGGTGGTGTCGGGCAGCGTGGTGGATATCGAAGCGGCGATCGCGGTGGACGCGGAAAGGGCGACGGAGAAGGCGAATATCGGCGCGAGCAGGCGGCTGGCTCTGCTCGGCGGCTTTGTCTGGATGCAAATGCTCACGGTCAACAATCCCTCGGAGGCCGCCCGCGCCCATCGCGATACGGTTTCGAAGGGTTAGATGCGTCCTCCGGCGGGATTGGATTGGACGGACCGAACTACGCGTAAGGCTTTCCCGCCTTGGCGTAAGCAGAGGCAGAGTTGAAGATGTTGATGGTCATCAGGCTGGTTTCGGCGCCGGCGCGCCTGTCGTAGAGGGCGCTCACCTTGGCCTGCACGGCCTGGTCGCCCGGCGCGGCTTCGAGCGCGAAGTCGGCGAGGTGACAGGCGAGGCGGAAGTCTCCGGTGGCGGCGATGGCCTCGGCGCGTTCCGCCAGCTTCACGGCGCCGCCGGAAAGTGTCGCGATCTCCCTCGCCAGCGCGGCGCGCGGCGCTGGCTTCAACTCCGACGGCCGGCCGCTCCACCAGCCGCCGTAGAAGCGAATGACGTTGCGCACCAGGAATTCGGTGTCGTCGTAGACCGGTTGAAGCCACGGCGAGTCCGATTTCGGCAGCTCGATGCCGGTGACGATGTCGACATGCGGCGGCGAGCCGTCGTTCATCGCCGCGACGGTGCGCGACACGACGGTGTCGAGGAAGTCCGCTGTCTCGGTCAGCATGTGCGCGATCTTCGCCTCGTCGCCGATCACCGGGCCGCCATGGCCGGGGCACAAGGCATTCGCCTTCTTCGCCGCCATCTCACGCAGGCCCTTGGCGCGTTCCCATGCGAAGCGCTGGACCTTCTGCGGGTTGCCGTCGTTCGGCACCGCCCAGATGAAGAGATCGCCGGGGCACACGACGCGGCGCGTGGGCGACCAGACCCAGGTGTGATCGTCGGTCTCGCCCTTGCAGTGATGCAGCTCGAACACCTCGCCGCCGACGGTGATGTTGAGACGGTCGTCGTAGAGCGTGTCGGGCGGGATCGGCGGCTGGCCGAAGGCGGCATAGGCATCGGACGATTGCGCCTCCACCGTGCCGCCGAACTGGCGCGCGTTGAGCGCGGCGTTGTGGCGGGCGGTGTCGTGATAGCGCTGGAAACGCGCCGGCATCGCGGAATGCGCGATGACGCGCGGCGGTTTCTGGCCGGGGAGCAGAAACTTGTCGAGGCCGTAGGCATGATCGATGTGGCCGTGCGTGTAGATCGCGGTGTGCACCGGCGCCTGTGTCTTCTGGCGCAACATGGCGGCCAGCGCGGGCGCGAACTGCCGGGTGCCGGTGTCGACCAGGACGAGGCCCTCATCGGTCTCGAACGCGACGCAGCCGGAGAATTGCGAGGCGAACCAGGTGCGGGGCGCAACTTCGATCGGGCCGCCGGTCCAGAAGAATTTCGCCTCCTCCGGCGTCTTGCCGCGCATGGTGCCGAACTTGGCTGCGGGATTCGTGGCCATATCTCGCCCCTGATATTTGCTCTGCGTTCATGCTAACCCCAAGCCATGCGCAGAGTCCTCCTTGCACTCGCCATGTTGGGTACGTCCGCGGCGGCGGCACACGACATCGACCTGACGAGGCTGCCGCTCGGCGACGGCAAGATTTCGACCGAACCCAAAACGGGGTTCATCTGGGCGTGCCGGATCGATCCGGGCGCGGGCGGCGCATTCCGCAACGGGCCATGGATCAAAGCCGACGGCACCTACGACTTCACCCGGAAGGCAGTGGTGCCGGGCGACGTGCATTGGCCGTCGCGCTACACGATGCGGGTGGAGGGTACGAACCGCGTGTTCTCGCTGAACGACCTGCCGTCGCACGGAACGGGGACGTTTCCCATTCCGCCCGGCAGCACTGCGTATCAGACAGACCGCAATCCGAATTCGATCGTGCCGCAGACCTTCGATGTCGTGCTGCCGGCGGAGCCGGTGGCCGCGGCCGCGCCGTCGTGCGCGCCGGGCGCGGTGGGGATACTGCTGAGCGGCGCGGTGCTGTTCAACGCGCTGGATGCGCCGGGACGCGATGCGGTGGCGCATGAAACGCAGGACAAGTGCCAGGGCCATCCGCAGCAGAGCGGCGTCTATCACTATCACTGGATCACGACCTGTATCGACGACAAGCGGGAGGCCGATGGACACTCGGCGCTGGTGGGCTATGCGCTGGACGGGTTCGGGATTTTCGGCCGCTATGGCGAGGGCGGGAAGCTGTTGTCGGGTTCCGATCTCGATGCCTGCCACGGCCACACGCACGCGATCACCTGGAACGGCAAGCGTGTGGTGATGTACCACTATCATGCGACATGGGATTTCCCGTACACCATCGGCTGCATGCGCGGCGCGTATGCGCGCGAAAATGTGCGTGCGATCAGCGGCCGGCCACCCATGATGCGAGGTCTCTTTGCCCCACAATAAGACTATCCGGCTGAAGCCGCGTGAGGGACGCCGGGCCCGTGCCGGTGCGCCATGGATATTCTCCAACGAAGTGCAGATGGATGCGGCGGCCAAAACGCTGGCGCCGGGGACGGTAGTGAACGTGCTGTTCGATGACGGGCAGCCGGTAGGTACCGGATATTTCAATCCCAAGAGCCTGATCGCGGTTCGATTGCTGGACCGTGCGCTGGATACGGTGATCGGCACCGGGTTCTTCGTGCGCCATCTCGAACGGGCGCTCACGCTCCGCGAGGCGGTGTATGCGCGGCCGTTCTACCGCCTGATTCATGCCGAAGGCGATGGGTTGCCCGGGCTGACGCTCGATCGCTTCGGCGACACCGTGGTGGCGCAGGTCACGACCGCCGGAATGGAGACTCTGACCGAGACGCTGATCAAGGCGCTCGACAAGACCATCGCACCGGCGAACGTGATCCTGCGCAACGACGCGCCGTCACGAGCGCTCGAGGGGCTCGACGAATATGTCCGCGCGGCGAAGGGTGAAATGGGGCGTGTCGCGGTCGAGGAGAACGGCGTGCGCTATTTCGCCGATCTCGGACAGGGGCAGAAGACCGGCTGGTATTACGACCAGCGTGACAATCACGCGTTCATGGCGGGGCTGGCGAAGGGCAAGTCGGTACTCGATGCTTATTCCTACACCGGCGGATTCGGAATCGTGGCGGCAAAGGCGGGCGCGAAAGAGGTGATCTGTCTGGATTCGTCGGCGCCGGCGCTGGCGTTGGCGGAGGAGAGCGCGGCGGCGAATGGTGTCGCGATCAAGGCCGTGAAGGCTGACGTGTTCGAGGAACTGGAACGGCTGGCGGCCGCGAAAGAAACCTTCGACATCGTGATCGCCGATCCACCGCCGTTCGTGCGCTCGCGCAAGGATCTGGAGCCGGGCGCCAAGGCATATCGCAAGCTGGCACGGCTGGCGGCGGGCGTCACGGCGAAGGGCGGATACCTGCTTCTGGCGTCGTGTTCACACAACATCCCGGTCGAGCGGTTCGCGAGCGAATGCGCCGCGGGAATCGCGCGGACGGGGCGTTCGGCGTCGCTTATCCGGCAGGCGGGCGCGGGGCCCGATCATCCGGTGCATCCGATGCTGCCCGAGACGGCGTATCTGAAGGCGCTGGTCTACGCGCTGGACTAGGACTACTCGCCGCCTTTCACCGTTCGAACGAGATCGAACTGCGGCTTGCGGAAATCAGACACCGCATGCGGCGTATCGTCGATCACGAGCGTCCGGGGGTGCGGGCCTTCGAATTTCGGCCAAGGCGGCAGGTTGTCGCCATTCGGGTCACCGGTCTTGGCGAAGTTGGTCCAGTAACGCTGCATCGTGTCGGACATGCCGGTGTCCTGCGGCGGCGCGAAGGCGGCGAACGTCCCGAAGCCGAAGATGAAAACCATCTCGCCGCCATGCGGCACGCCAGTCTCGTTGCGGATATGCGCGCGGGCGTTGAGAAAGCCGAAATTGTAGACGTAGGTGCGCGCATGCGCGGACGCGGCGCGGGCGAGCTGATCCGCCGGGCCAGCCATGAAGCGGTCGGCGAAGAGATGCTGGCCGAACAGCGGATCCGGATCATTGCCGTAGAGCGTCTTGCGGATGTCGGCGATGCGGTTGCTGAACGGCTTGGTCACCCATTCGGTGTTGGTTTCAAGCATTGCGCCTTCGTTGCTGTTGCTGCCTGCGAGAAACGGGATCGCGAGTTGGTGGCCCGCCGCGAAGGCGTCGCGCGGGTCTTCTAGCAGCACCCTTCCGTCGATCACCGGGCCGTCGTCGCCGTCGTCGGCCTTCAGAATGTCGTCGGCATTGATGGCGCGCAACGTAGCGAGGTCCTTGGCATTGAGTTTGGCGGCGAAGTCGAGCGCCCCCTTGCGGGCGTCTGCGATCTTCGCCGTGGAACCGAATAGCCCGCCGGATTCGCTGATCGCTTTCGCGAACAGGCCCTTGGCGAGCGGCGAGGTCATCAGCATCTCGACGCTGACGCCACCGGCGCTCTCGCCGAAGATCGTGACATTGCGCGGGTCGCCACCAAAGGCGGCGATGTTGCGCTGAACCCATTTGAGCGCCGCGATCTGGTCGAGCAGTCCGAAATTCGCGTCGCTGAGCGCCGGGTGCGGGAAGAAGCCGAGGCGGCCGACCCGGTAATTGAAGCTAACGAGGACTACGCCGCGATGGGCAAGTGCCGCGCCGTTGAACAACGGCAGGGACGACGTCCCCTGGGTGAAGCCCCCGCCGTGAATCCAGACCATGACCGGCAGATTCGTCGCGCCGGGCGGGGTCCATACGTTGAGCGTCAGGCAGTCTTCGCTCTGCGGAAGATTGGCGCGGACCAGCATCCCCTCGGTTGGATGCTGAGGGCAGATGGGACCAAAGGCGGTGGCGTCGCGTGGCGTGGTCCACAGCGGCGCGGGCTGCTGCGGCGGCTGCCAGCGCAGCGCGCCGACAGGCGGCGCGGCGTAGGGGATGCCTCGATAAACGTCGATGCCATTTTCGGTGGCGCCGGTCAGCGGACCGCCGTTGGTGGTGACGGTGGCGGCGGAGACCGCTGTCGCTGCGAGTGCGACTACGACGGCGAGGAGCATGGTGCGGAGCATGGGCGATGTTCGCATGCGGGTGCGTCACTGCAACATTAGGGGCTCGTAATGAACGGAGGTGTTGGTCCCTTCTGTCTCGGCGCGCTGTCGCATGCCGATCCACCTGCCGCGATGCAGGGGGAGAATGGGTGGGGCGATGCTTCCACTAAATGGTGATTTGCGTGCCGAGCTCGACCACACGGTTCGGCGGCAGCTGGAAGAAGCGAGCCGGGCTGAGCGCGTTGGTGGCCAGCCATGTGTAAAGGGCGATACGCCAGCTCTTGATATCGGGATGCGCGCCCGCGACCAGCGTCTCGCGGCCGAGGAAGAAGGTGGAGGTATCGGAGTCGAGCGGCAGGCCATAGGCGCGGCAACGTTCCAGCGCCTGCGGCACATCAGGAAATTCGAAGAATCCGAAGCGGAGCTTCACCTCGAAGAACCCCTTGCCGAGCTTGTTGACCTCGGCCCGGCGTTCGATCGGCACGAAGGGGATGTCCTCGACCAGGATAGACATCAACACCACGCGCTCATGCAATACGTGATAGTGCTTGAGACTGTGCAGCATTGGGCCGGGCGTCACGTCGGTGCGGGCGGCGAAGAAGATCGCAGTGCCGGCGACGCGCTCGGCCGGAGCGCGAGCAAGGAAGAGGTCGATCGGGATCGTGCCGTCGCGCATGTGCTCGAGATGCACGCGGCGGCCGACGCGCCAGGTGTCGATGAGCACGAACACCAGCGCCGCCATGCCGAGCGGCAGCCAGCCGCCTTCGATGACCTTGAGCGTATTGGACAACAGGAAGGCGAGATCGATGAGACCGAGCATGCCAAACACGGCGATCACCACCGACAGGCGCCATTTCCATTGCCGCACGGCGACCACAGCGACCAGGAAGGTGCTGATGACCATGACGCCGGTAACCGCGATGCCGTAGGCCGCGGCCAATGCATCCGACGTCTTGAAGATCAGCACAATCAGCACGACGCCGATGGCGAGCATGGCGTTGATGCGCGGCACGTAGATCTGACCCATCTCGGTCGCGGAGGTGTGCTTGATCTCCATGCGCGGGACTTGGCCGAGCTGGATAGCCTGGCGAGTGATGGAGAAGACGCCGGAGATGACGGCCTGTGAGGCGATGATCGTCGCCATCGTGGCGAGGATGACGACGGGATAGTGTGCCCAATGCGGCGCCAGCGCGTAGAATGTGTTGTCGATGGCCTTGGGGTTGCTCAGCACCATCGCGCCCTGGCCGAAATAGTTGAGCAGCAGGGCCGGCAATGCAACGAACAGCCACGCATACCGGATCGGGCGGCGTCCGAAATGTCCCATGTCGGCGTAGAGCGCCTCGCAGCCGGTGACCGCGAGCACGACGGAGCCGAGCGCGACGAAAGCCGTCCAGGGCTCTGTCACAAACAGCAGGATGCCATAGCGCGGATCGGCGGCGTAAAGGATTTGCGGATTCTGTGCGATGGCGATGAAGCCGAGCCATGCGATGACGATGAACCAAACGGCCATCACCGGACCGAACAGCTTGCCGATGCGATCGGTGCCATAGCGTTGCAGCAGGAAGAGGCCGACCAGAATGATCAGGGCGACGGGAAGGACCAATGCCTTGAGGCTCTCGCTCTCCGCGCCGAGGCCTTCGAGCGCGGACAGAACAGAAACCGCAGGCGTCAGCATGCCGTCGCCGTAGAACAGGGCGAGGCCTGCAAGCGAGGCGAGCGCGATCGCCATCTTGACGCCGCGGCCAAGGCCGCTGGAGCGATGCGCCAGCGCGGCAAGCGCCATGACGCCGCCCTCGCCGTTGTTGTCGGCGCGCATGATGAAGATGACGTATTTCACGGTCACCACGATCAGCAGCGACCAGAAGATCAGCGACGTCGCGCCGAACACGGCCGCGATAGACGGGGCACCGCCGCCCTCGGCCGCGACGGAGAGCTTCATGGCGTAGAGCGGGCTGGTGCCGATATCGCCGAATACGACGCCCAAGGCACCCAGCGTGAGCCAGGCGTCGCGGCGGAAGGAAGAGGTCGGAGCGGTAAGCGCGTGAGCACTCATGGGTTCAGTCTCCACGAACCGGTTGGATCGGAAGAGACCTTGGTGGACCTTTCCCTGTTGTCTTTCTTTTAGATGGTGACCTGCGTGCCCAGCTCGACGACCCGGTTGGGCGGCAGGTGATAGAATCGCGCCGGCGACAGCGCGTTGGACGCGAGAAGCATGTAGAGCCAGGTGCGCCAGCGGCCGAGCTGCGGATGGTCGCCCGGCACCAGCGTTTCATGGCCGATGAAGAAGGTCGCGGTCTCGACGTCGATCACGATGCCGTAGGGCTTCGCTTCCGCCAGCGCGCGCGGCACGTCCGGCGTCTCGAAGAAGCCGTGACGGATGCGAATGCTGTAGAAGCCTTTGCCGAGCTTCTCGACTTCCAGCCGCTTGTCGGCGCGGACCAGAGGTTGGTCCTCGACGCTGACATTGCAGAGGATGACGCGCTCATGCAGCACCTTGTTGTGCTTGAGATTGTGCAAAAGCGCGCCGGGCATGACGTCGTTGCGGGCCGAAAGGAACACGGCGGTGCCAGCGACCCGCACCGGGGTCTTGTCGGCCCGCTCGAGGAACAGGTTCATGGGCATGGATTCGCTGCGGATACGCTCCTGGTGCGCGCGGCGGCCGATGCGCCAGGTCTCCATCACCACAAACACGCCGGCCGCGATGGCCAGCGGCAGCCAGCCGCCCTGCGGAATCTTGAGCATGTTCGACAGCAGCATCGTCACGTCGATCAGCGCCAGCGGCGCGAAGATGGCGATGGCCAGCTTGACGCCCCAGTGCCACTGGCGCGCCGCTACGAGGCTGACGTGGAAGGTATCGATCACCATCACGCCGGCCACCGCGATGCCATAGGCCGCCGCAAGGTTCGAGGAACTGCGGAAGATCAGCACGATCAGCACGACGCCGACCAGCAGGATGGCGTTCATGCGCGGAACGTAGATCTGGCCGTAGTCCGTCATCGAGGTGTGGCGGATCTCCATGCGTGGAAGCTGGCCGAGCTGCACCGACTGGCGGGTGATGGAGAACACGCCCGAGATCACCGCCTGCGAAGCGATGATGGTGGCGAGCGTCGCGAGTGCGACCAGCGGGTAATGCGCCCAGGCCGGGGCCATGGAATAGAACACCGTGTCGGCGTTGTGCGGGTTGATCATCAGCGACGCGCCCTGGCCGAAATAGTTCAGCACCAGGCACACGAGCGCGAAGAACCAGGCGATGCGGATGGGCCGCTTGCCGAAATGGCCCATGTCGGCGTAGAGCGCCTCGCAGCCCGTGACGGCCAGCACCACGGCGCCGAGGGCCACGAAGGCGTGCCACGGCTCGAACAGGATAAGCTGGACCGCGTACCAGGGATTGAGCGCGGTCAGGATGATGGGCGCCCGCACGATCCAGCTGATGCCGAGACCAGCCATCACGAGGAACCAGACCACCATGACGGGCCCGAACAGGCGGCCGATCTTCGCTGTGCCGCGGCTTTGGATCAGAAACAGGATGACGAGGATGATCAGGGTAAGCGGCATCACCAGCGGCTCGAGCGAATGACGCCCGACCGTCAGGCCTTCGACGGCCGACAGAACCGATATGGCCGGCGTCAGCATGCCGTCGCCGTAGAACAGCGCGAGGCCGAGGATGGCGCCGAAGCCGATCAACGCCTTGACGCGGCGTCCGACCTTCTGGCGATGCGCCAGGGTCGCAAGCGCGAGCACACCGCCCTCGCCGTTGTTGTCGGCGCGCATGATCAGGATGACGTACTTCAACGTCACGATGACGATGAGGGCCCACAGGATCAGCGACAGCGCGCCGAAGATCTGGGTGTGGCCTGGGAGAAGCACGCCGGCGGTTGTCGTGGTGGCGAGCACCGTCTCGCGCATCGCGTAGATCGGACTGGTGCCGATATCGCCGAACACGACGCCGAGGGCACCCAGAACCAGTGCCGCTTCGTGCTTCCACGAACGATGCCCGAGGCCGGCATGGCCGTGGGCAACGGGCGCGGTCGCTTCGTCGATCCCGGCCAGCGGATCGTTCGCGGCCACCGGGGGCTGCGGCGCGATGGGGACGGGATTACTCACGGGTGGGGTTCGGGTTCATCCGGCGGCGCGAAAAGGGCCTTGCTGGTTGCTCAGCGCTGGCCGTTCGGGGTGGGCCAGAGGGCCGGGAAAATAGGCTCGTGCCGAAGGAAAGCAAAGGGGGGCGGCGGAAAGACGCAATTTCCGCCAAGCCCCTGATTGGCCTTAACGATCCTCGCCCGGATCGTTCAGGAGATCATCGTCGTTCGTGTTGCCGCTGTGATCGGCTGCGGGCTGAAGACGCGCCGGGAGGGCGACGCTCGAGCCGAGCGCGATTTGACGGGCAATCGGATCGGGGGAGGCGGTCGAGAAGTTGTTGAAGGCGACGACCGCGTTCTCGCTGCCTTCAGGTCCGGGGCCGATGAAGCCCTTCACCTTGTAGGCCTTGAGACCCCACGAGCCGGTGCGGATATTCCACACCTTCACCAGCGACCAGTCATTGGACGCACTGACGTCCTGGACCGGGTCGTTTACGTAAATCGAGCCGTCGTTGTTCCAGTTCGCATGGTTGATGCGGATCAGGCGCGGGCTCACCAGGCGGGAAACGACCGCGACGTGGCCGCGGTGCGTACCGGCATAACCGTACAGGACCATCACCGAGTTCATCAGCGGGACGCTGCCGCGCGCGTAGTGGCCGGCGGCCTTGTCCCACCACAGATAGGCGTCCCCATGGATGTTCACGCCCGAGTGCTCGCGGGCATAGGGCACGCATTGCAGGCCGGCCGGCGCGACAGCGGGTGCCGTGCTCGCATCGTCGTCCGGGTACAGGTTCGGGTTGATCAGCGGCGACGACGGCGTGGTGCCGCGCGCGGTGTTGTAGGTCGGGTAGCTGCCGAGCGGTGGGTAGTCCATGGCGCCACCGGTGCTGCAGGCACCGAGCATCGCGCACAGTCCGACAGCACTCGCGATCCGAAGGATCGTTCCTGCATTCATCGTGAATTTGCCCCTCTTACGCCCGAGCCAGCCTGGAGGGAGACTGTACGGGCAGCGGTTCAAAACCGAGCTAAACAATTGAATCGGATTTGAAAAGCTAAAGTTTTACTTGATTTTGGGGTTATTCTCCGGGCCGGATTTTGGCCGCAGGCGCGCCGCCAGTCGATCCGGAAAGCCCCATAGCCCCGATCGAGACCAGGCCGGTGACCGCAAAAAAGAAGAAAGGCGCGCTCCAAGCCTGCTCGGCAAAGGCGAAGATGGGCAGGAGCACCCCCGCCACCAGCTCCGGTCCGCCCCGCCAGCCGCCGGAATATAGCTCCCCTGGACGCAACGTACGGTGGAAATGCATAACTGTGGAAAAGAAAGCCTCATAAGTCGCACGGGTATTCGCGAGGATAAGGCCTGAGGGGAAAACGACCGCCAGAGTGATCGAGCGGGCGATGCAGGGAAGCCGCTCCCGGCCCAGCATCACTTGGCCTAGGTACAAGTACGAGGTCGAGGCGACGAGGCCCAAAGCCGAGACCGACAGCCCCAGCGCCGACACCGACGCGATATAGGTCACGCCCATGTACATGAGCGTCAGGCTGATCACGGCGCTGAAGAAGGCGAGCGTGTAGAAGGCGAACTGGATCATCTGGAGCGACATCGCCGCCTTCTTCCAGAACGGCATGTCGGACGCCCAGATCGAGGGCAAGAGCTTGCGGGCGGTCTGTGCATGGCCCTTGGTCCAGCGCGCCTGTTGCGCGCGCCAGGCAGCAGCGGTTTCGGGAAGCTCGCCTGGCACTTCCACGTCGCCCATCAGCACGGTGCGCCAGCCCTTCATGGCACAGCGCATGGAAAGATCGAGGTCTTCGGTCAGCGTGTCACCGGTCCAGCCGCCGCCATCGTCGATCGCCTTGCGGCTCCACACACCGGCGGTACCGTTGAATGACATCGGAAAACCGCCGCGGAAGCGCGCTTCCTGTTCGACCGAGAAATGCGCGTCCAGCAACATGCCCTGTGCGCGGGTAAGCCAGTTTTTGGTGCGGTTTGCGTGGCCCCAGCGCGCCTGCGCGTAGGCGAGGCCCTGGTCGCCGATCAGCGCCGGAACGGTCCGGCGCAGGAAATCGCTGGGCGGCACAAAGTCGGCATCGAAGATCGCAACATAAGGCGCATCGGAATGATTGAGGCCAAAGGCGAGATTGCCGGCCTTGAAGCCGGAGCGGTCATTGCGGCGCATGACCTTCAGGTTCACGCCTTCCGGCACGACGCTCATGACGTTGCGCACGACCTCGGCGGGATCGCCCCGGCGGCCGTCGTCGAGCACCTGAATCTCAAGTTTGTCCTTCGGCCAGTCGAGCCGTGCCGCTGCAGCAGCGACACGCACCGCGAGCGGGCCTTCGTCGCAGACCGGGAGCTGGACCAGCACGCGGGGGAGCGCCTCGTCCGGTAGGACGGGCATGCGGACGCGGGGCGCCTTGCCGTAGAGACGGTAGAAGCTGAGCACCACGAGCTGAATCGATAGCGTGGCGATCACGACGAGAACGCCGGCCAGCATGCACTGAAGGATTACGGATGCGCCGGCCATGCGAAGCGTTCGGACCCCACTCAAACCCGAAGGAAAACGCCCCGATTTACCCCGGGGTGCAATTGCCCGGGAATTTGTAACGGGCGGTTAGCTTTAGCAACCCCCGGCCAAGCGCGGGGTCTTTAGTCGAGGGTGCGGCGGAAGCGCAAGAGCGCGACGGTCGACACAGCAAACATAAAGAGCAGCAAGGGCCAGACATCGGGCCAGATTGCCGCGGCACCATTGCCTTTAAGGAGGATGCCGCGGACGACGCGGAGGAAATGTGTCACGGGCAGGACTTCGCCGATCCATTGCGCCCAGACCGGCATGCCACGAAACGGGAAGGCGAAACCGGACAGCAGAATGGCCGGCAGCAGGAAGAACACCATCATCTGCATGGCCTGGAGCTGGCTCTGGGCGATGGTGGAGAACGTATAGCCAACGGCGAGGTTGGCTGCGATGAAGATGGTGAGCACGCCGAACAGCAGCGTCAGCGAGCCGATCATCGGGACAGCGAACACGAACTTCGCGGCCAGCAGCACAATGACCGACTGAACGAGCCCGACGACGATGTTGGGCAGTATCTTGCCGATCATGATTTCGACCGGCGTGGTCGGCATAGCAAGCAGGTTCTCGTAGGTGCCGCGCTCGCGCTCGCGGGTGAGCGCCATCGACGTCATCAGCACCATGGTCATGGTGAGGATAATGCCGAGCAGGCCCGGCACAATGTTCCACTGGGTGACGATCTCCGGATTGTAGAGGCGGTGGATAACAGTAGTGAAGGACGGACCCTGTCGCGCACGAACGGCGAGCGGGCCGGTGAGGTCGTCGCGCAGTGCGCCAGCCGCGATTTCGCCGAGCGCGCCAACGGCATTGGAGGACGAGGCCGGATCGGTGGCGTCGGCCTGGATCAGGAGCTCGGGATTGGCGCCGCGCACGATGTCGCGAGAGAAATTGGCCGGAATCTCGACCACGAAGGAGACCTTGCCTTCGGCGAGCAGGCGGCGCGCAACGTCAGGCGAGTTGGTGGCGCTGACGACGGCGAAATAGCCGGAGTTGTCGAGTGCCGCAACGATCGAATTGGAGAAGGTGCCGGGATCGGAGATCGATACCGCCGTGGGCAGCTGCTTGGGGTCGTTGTTGATCGCGAAGCCGAACAGGAAGAGCTGCATCAGCGGCACGCCGAGCACCATCGCGAAGGTGAGCCGGTCGCGGCGCATCTGGATGAACTCCTTGCCGAGCACGGCGCCGATGCGGCGGAAGGAGAAGCGCGGAGACTTGGGCGCATCGGCGACGGCGGCCGTCATGCGTACGCTCCCTTGCTCTTTTCCTGGAGCTGGATGAACACGTCTTCCAGGCTGGGCTTGGAGGGGTGGATGGCGAGACCCTTCTGCTGTGCGAAGGGCTCGAGCGCTGCTTTCAGTTTTACTTCATCCTTGCCGCTGACGTGAAGCGCGGCGCCGAAGAAGGCGACGAAATCGATGCCGTGCTTGCCGTGCAGTTGGGCAGCCAGGCTGCGTGCGCCCTCGCCATCCACGACGAAGGTATGCAAGCCGGATTGCGCGATCACCTCGTTCACGGTGCCGCGCGCGACGATGTCGCCGAGGTTGATGTAGACGATACGGTCGCAGCGTTCGGCTTCGTCCATGTAGTGCGTGGAGACGAGGACGGTGAGGCCTTCATCGGAAAGGCGATGAATCTCGTCCCAGAAATCGCGGCGCGCCTTCGGATCGACACCGGCGGTGGGTTCGTCGAGCAGGAGCATCTTGGGCTGGTGCAGCATGCAGGCGGCGAGTGCGAGCCGCTGCTTCCAGCCCCCGGAGAGATCGCCCGCGAGCTGGTCCTGCCGCTTGATGAGACCGAGGCGCTTAATTTGCGCGGTGACAGCCTCCTTCACGTTCGGCAGACCGTACATGCGCGCGACGAATTCGAGATTCTCGCGGATCGAGAGGTCCTCCCAGAAGGAGAACTTCTGCGTCATGTAGCCGACTTCGCGCTTGATGCGCTCCGACTGGGTGCGGAAGTCGAAGCCGAGCACGCTACCGGAGCCCTCGTCGGCACGCAGCAGGCCGCAAAGCATGCGGATGGTCGTGGTCTTGCCCGAGCCATTGGGGCCGAGGAAGCCCCAGACCTCACCGGCCGGGATTTGGATGTCGGCGTGATCGACCGCGACCTTTGTGCCGAAGCGCTTGGTCAGGCCGTGAACGTCGATGGCGAGGGTGGGCATGTCAGAGCGGCCGCACTTCGACGGGTTGGCCGGGATTCAGCCGAAGGCCGCCGGGCGCACGGGCTTCGATCTTGAACACGAGCTTTTCGCGGTTGTCCTGGGAGAA
>Ga0070666_10000459_pt1 | contig 24735 bp, 22 predicted proteins | sample KBSS23metaG_FD_64677 | JGI IMG/M metagenome (GOLD analysis project Ga0070666, IMG submission 64677) | Switchgrass rhizosphere microbial communities from Kellogg Biological Station, Michigan, USA - KBS S2-3 metaG | ecosystem: Host-associated > Plants > Roots > Rhizosphere > Soil ... | reverse complement strand
CACCTTGGAGCCGGCACGCGGGACTCAATTTTTCCGGTACAATTTGCTCTCTGGAGGGGGAAAACGTGAGCTCGACCGATCGCCTGACGTGTACCCTTTGCGGCCGCGACGGCATCATCTACATGCTGGAAGGGAAACCCTATTGTCCCGACTGCATGTCGAAGAAACGTCCCCCCCTTCCGCACGTGGGGCCCGAACGGCGTCGCCACCAGACCTCGACCGTCTACGGACGGCGGGAGTCCGACTTCCGCAAGAAAAAACCCTTCGGTTCCTGAGCGTCGGGCGCGAGCTCAGGCGATCGCGAAAGCGCGCACGGGAAACGTGCCCAGCCCCCGCACCCCGGCCGGGACGGCGAAAAAGCGGAAGCCCGAAGCCGGGAGGCGATCGAGCCCGGTCAGGTGCTCGACGATCGGAATTCCTCTCGCGAGGAGGACCGAATGCGCGGGCCGGTCTCCGCTGGCGGTCGAATCGATGTTCAGGGAATCGATCCCGACGAGCGCCGGGCCCCCTTCGGCGAGGAGCGAGGCGGCGGTTTCGGTCAGATGAGGATGTCCCGTGAAGTAGGCGTCCGTGCCCCAACGATCGCTCCATCCCGTACGGATCAGAACGGCGCGTCCCGCGAGCGCGACGCCGTCGAAGGTCTCGGGACCGATGGCGGCGTCCGGCGCCGGCGGACGCACCACCACGCCGGGGAGGTCCGCCAGCCGGGCGAGGGGGAGCGCGGAGACGTCGGCCCCCTCGGGATAGCGGTGGAACGGCGCGTCAAGATAGGTCCCGGTGTTGGCGACCATGTCGATCCGTCCGATGTGGAACTCGGTGCCGGTCGCATAGAGCGCCCGGGAGGCCTCGCGGGAGAGATGCGTCGAGATGGTCGGTCCCGGAAGGCCCGGGTAGGTGCGCATCCCGTGCTCGATCGGGTGGCTGAGATCGAAGTAGCGGCTCAAGGCGCGGACGATGGCTCGAGCGACACGGGCGCGGGCGACCCGCCGCCGGGCGCGGCGACGTACGCCAACGGTACGCCTTGCCCGTCGGCGGCCCGCCCGCATCCCGTCTCGCTCGGCCCTCGCCGCGCCTCGATGGGATCGCGGGGGGACAGGAGCGAGGTTCGCGTTCCGGTCGTGCTCAATCGACCTTCAAGACGGCGAGGAAAGCTTCCTGGGGGATGTCCACGCGTCCGACGCGCTTCATCCGCTTCTTTCCTTCCTTCTGTTTTTCCAGGAGCTTCTTCTTCCGGCTGATGTCGCCGCCGTAACATTTCGCGATCACGTTCTTCCGGAGAGGCGAGATCGTTTCCCGGGCGACGATCTTCGCGCCGATCGCGGCCTGGATCGCGACCTCGAACATCTGGCGCGGGATGATCTCGCGCATTTTCTTCGCGAGCTCGCGTCCCTTCAACGGCGCTTCCTCCGCGTGGACGATGAGCGAAAGCGCGTCGACCGGCTCGCCGTTGACGAGGATGTCGAGCTTGACGAGCTTTCCCTCCCGGTAGCCCGAGAGCTGGTAGTCGAACGAGGCGTATCCCTTCGAGAGCGACTTCAGCTTGTCGTAAAAGTCGAGGACGATCTCGTTCAACGGAAACTCGTACGTGAGCACCACGCGGTTGGCCGAGAGATATTCCATCGCCTTCTGGGTGCCGCGGCGCTCCTCGCAGAGCTTGAGCAACCCGCCGAGGAAATCGTCCCGCGTGATGATCGTCGCGCTGATGAACGGCTCGTCGATGCGCTCGATGTTCTGCGGCGGCGGGAGCTTGGCGGGATTGTCCACCTCGAGCAGGTCTCCGGAGGTCGTCCGCACCCGGTAGTTCACGGAGGGCGCCGTCGTGATGAGGTCCAGGTTGAATTCCCGCTCGAGCCGCTCCTGGACGATGTCCATGTGGAGGAGGCCGAGAAAGCCGCAGCGGAAGCCGAAGCCGAGAGCGGTCGAGGTCTCCGGCTCCCAGGAGAACGATGCGTCGTTCAATCGGAGCTTTTCCATAGCGTCGCGCAGCGTCGGGTAGTCGTCGGCCTCCGTCGGAAAGAGGCCGGAGAAGACCATCGGCTTGGCCTCTTCGAAGCCCGGCAGAGGCTCCGGCGTCGGACGGCGCGCATCGGTGATCGTGTCCCCGATCTTCGTCGAGTGCAGGTCCTTGATGTTCGCCCAGAGGAATCCCACCTCGCCGACCGAGAGCTCGGCCACCTTCTCGGGCTTGGGCGAGAAGATCCCGACCTCTTCGACTTCGACCTCCTGGCCCGTGTTCATGAAGCGGATCTTCTGCCGGGGGGAGAGCGTCCCGTCGAGCACCCGCACGAGCGAGGTGACGCCGCGATACGGGTCGTACCAGGAATCGAAGAGGAGCGCCTTCAAGGGCGCCCTGGGATCGCCCTTCGGCGGCGGAATCCTCTCGACGATCCGCTCGAGGAGATCGGTGATGCCGATCCCCTGCTTGGCCGAAACGAGAATCGCGTCGTGGGCCGGCAGCCCCACGACCGCTTCGATCTGCTCCTTCGCCTTGTCGGGCTCGGCAGAGGGCAGATCGATCTTGTTGATGATCGGCACGATCTCGAGGTTGTTGTGGATCGCCAGATAGGCGTTCGCGAGGGTCTGCGCCTCGACCCCCTGGGTCGCGTCGACGACGAGGACGGCGCCCTCGCACGCGGCGAGCGACCGCGAGACTTCGTAGGAGAAGTCGACGTGTCCGGGGGTGTCGATGAGATTGAAGGTGTAGGTCTTTCCGTCCCGCGCGGGGTAGCGGAGCGTCACGGAGCGCGCCTTGATCGTGATCCCCCGCTCCTGCTCGAGCTCCATGTCGTCCAGCATCTGCTCGCCCATCTCCCGGTCCGAGACCGCCCCGCAGAGGTGGAGGATCCGGTCCGAGAGCGTCGTCTTGCCGTGGTCGATGTGCGCCACGATCGAGAAGTTGCGGATGAGCGCGGGGTCGGTCACGGAATCACTTCGAGGCCGACGGTCCGCGCCGCGGAGGCGAGCTGGCGGTCGAAAGTCGCGATCGTTTCCGCTTCGGAGAGGACCGCGATCGCGAGGTGGAGACTATCTTTCGTTCGGAGAGGCAGGCCGGAAAGCATCATGCGTTCCGCTTCGCGAAACACCGGAGCGGTCACTTCGAAGCTCTGAAATACCTCGAGGCGCCGGTGATTCATCATTTCCTGGTACACGGCCGACGCGGCTTCGAGCGTCAATCGGCCCTCGCGATGCCGTCGGGCGAGCGCGGACGCGGCCTCGGTCAAAGTGAGGTCGGAAACCGCGAGGTCCTTGCGCCCGGCGACCCGGCCGCCGATCTCGGCCGAGTCCGCCTCCGGCAGATAGAGCTTCAGGAACGCGCTGGCGTCGAGATACAGGAATCCGATGATTCGCTCCTAAGGGCTTTCTTCCCGCTCTTCGAGGATTGCGAGAGAGACGGGAGGATCGACTCGCGGCATCCGGTTGCGAAATTCCGTCAGATCCGGGAAAGGGAGCCGCGATCGCTTCTCGAGAGGGGCGAGGCGGGCCACCGGTTTGCCCCTTTCGGTGATGACGATCTCGCGCCCCTTCTTGACCTCGTCGATCAACGCGGAGAGGTTCTGCCGGGCTTCGCGGATTCCGGCCTTTTTCACCGGCGGATGATGCTACATGTAGCACATGGGTGTCAAGGCAAGGCGGACGGCATCCCGGGGGGGGAATACTCTTTTGTTTTCAGGGATGCAGGGAGCCGAAAGGAGAAGAACATGACCGGGCAAACCCGAAGGATCGACCGCGTGATCACCCCGATGGAGACGACCGACGGCGCCGGCGTGCGTCTGCGCCGGAGCATCGCGACCCCGACGCTCGATTATCTCGATCCGTTCCTGCTTCTCGATCACTTCGGTTCGGACGATCCCGACGAGTACATCGCGGGGTTTCCGATGCACCCCCACCGGGGGATCGAGACGGTCACCTACATGCTCGACGGGGTCGTGCGGCACCGCGACACGATGGGGCACGCCGGGGAAGTCGGCGCGGGAGACATCCAGTGGATGTCGGCCGGGGGCGGGCTCCAGCACGAGGAGATGCCGCAGATCCGGAAGGGGCGGCTCGAAGGATTCCAGCTCTGGGTGAACCTCCCGGCGAGCCTCAAGATGTCGAAGCCCCAGTACCAGGAAGTCGCTTCGGGGAAGATTCCGGAAGTCGAGCACGACAACGCGCGCATCCGGATCGTCGCGGGACAGGTCGGCGGGGCGATGGGCGCGATCTCCGACATCGCGGCCAACCCGACGTACCTCGACGTGACGGTGCCGGCAAAGGAGAAGTTCGAATATCCCGTACCCGCGGGACACGCGGCCTTCGCCTACGTGTTCCGGGGAGCGGTGATCGTCGACGGGCAGCGCATCGAGGCACCCCGCCTCGTCGTCTTCCAGGACGGCGATTCGGTTGCCCTGCGGGCGGACGAAACCGGAACGCGATTCCTCCTCGTTTCGGGGAACCCGCTGAACGAACCGGTCGCCCGCTACGGGCCGTTCGTGATGAACACGCGCGGGGAGATCGAGCAGGCGATCAGCGATTTGAGGCGGGGGTGTTTCGAGTGGCGGGGGTAGGTGGACAGGGCGCGGACGATCCTCCTTCGCTCGAACGAGCTCCGGAGGATTTGTCTTCCATCACAGCCGATAGGCAGCGATCACTGGTCTCGCGAAGATCCGCCGTAGCCTTGGCGAAGACGGATGCATCGAGCCGGACGTAGTCGCGAGGCGGAAGAAACCCGGGGGCTCGCTCGAGGAGCCGTCGGGTTCTCCCGGGGCCCGGAGGACGGCGAGAGCCGGGTGTGGGGTCCTGCCGCGGTCATCGGGGACCCCATGCCCGGCGTCTCCCCTCCGGCTCTCGCCCCGGGGACCGCGAACCCGCGGCACGCTCTCGCTCGCGAGGAACATCGGCCTTGAAAAGAAAGGGAGTCGCTTAAGGAGGCGCCCCTTCGGGCGCGTCGCGCGTGATGCGGCGCGGCGCAGAAAATGACGGCGCCGCGCGACGGTTTCGTTCCGTGTTTCGCACGGAGTCTCCGCTGTTATCCCGAGCGAAGTCGAGGGATCTCGGTCGGAAGCCGCGAAGCGGCGCAGAAGCAGATAATGACGTCATTCTCTCGCCTCTCTCGAGCGTAGTTTTGGCGAAGGCGGGCGGGTGAGGGTGATTTATCCGCCCTCCGTCGCCCTGCTACGATCGTCGCCGATGACATCAGGAGGGGTGCCATGACCGATGACATCGAGCTCCGCCCCGAAGCCGCTCCCGCCGCCGGGGCGCCCGTTCCGCCTCCGGTAACCCTGTTCGCTTTCGTGCTTGCGGGTTTCGGCCTGCGCCATTTTCTGCCGCTCTCGCTGCCGATCGATCGCTCCCTTGCGCTGGCGACCGGCGCCGCCGTTCTGGCTTTCGCGGTCGCGCTCGGCCTCGCTTCGGTCCGCGCGCTCGTGCGCGGGGGGTCGAATCCGCATCCGCGCCGGCCGTCGGAAGCGATCGTCGAGTCGGGCGTCTATCGAGTCACCCGGAATCCGATCTACCTCTCGATGACGCTGATCCTGGCCGGGATCGCCTTGATGGCGCGGAGCGGATGGCATCTCGTGCTCGCCCTGCTGTTCATGCTGGCGATCCATCTCACTCAGATTCGCCGCGAAGAGCGTTATCTCGAGGCGAGATTCGGCGAGACGTACCGCGCCTACGCCCGGCGCGTCCGGCGCTGGCTCTGAGGAGAAAGAGCAGGATGGCGGAAGCGCCGCGCGCGGGGAAGGTCATAAGCTTTCGAGAATGACGCGGAACGCCTTCGCCGGTAGCCTGGCCTTCGCCGTGGCCGTGGCCGTGATCGCGACCGCCGCGACCGCCGCGCCCGACGTCGACTCGATCGTCGCCGAATCGAAGAAAGCGTTCGCGGAAAAGAGGTACTCGGCGGCGGCCGACGGGTTCGCGCAAGCGGCGGCCGCCCGACCCTCGAGCTGGAAGATCCGGTTCAACCTCGCCGCGGCGGCGGCGAAGGCGGGGCGGTTCCGCGAATCGGCCGACGCGCTCGTGCGCGTGCTCGCGTGCGGCATCGACTTCGACACGGAGAGGGCGGAAGACTTCGAGACCCTCCGCGCGTCGTCCGAGTATCCGAAGGTACGGGCGGCGCTCGAAGACCTCGGAAAGAGACGCGCGCCGAACCCCGCGGCGATCGCGTTCACGCTGCCGGAAAAGGATCTGCTGACGGAAGGGCTCGCGTTCGACCCGGTCACGGGCGACTGGTTCGTATCGAGCGTGCACCGGCGGAAGATCATCCGCCGCCGCGACGGGAGGACGTCGGATTTCATCGCGGAAGGCGCGGGCGGGAGCTGGGGCGTGCTGGCGCTCCGTATCGATCCGGGCCGCCGGATTCTCTGGGCCGCGACCGCCGCTGTCCCACAGATGGCGGGATTCGAGAGCGGCCTCGACGGGAAATCCCGAATCGACGGATACGCTCTCCCGAGCGGAAAGCGGTTCCGGCGCGCCGAACTGCCCGGCGCCGGTCCTCACGTCGCCAACGACCTCGAGCTCGATCGCGATGGCTCGGTCTTCGTCTCGGACAGTATCGGCTCGGCGATCTATCGCGTCCCGGCGAGGGAAGGGCCCGTCGAAGTCTTCGTTCCCGCCGGAGCATTCCGATCTCCCCAGGGCATGGTGCTGTCCGCCGACGGGCGGAGCCTCTGCGTTGCCGACTACGGCCGCGGGCTCTTTCGGGTGGACCGGGGATCGCGGAAAGTATCGGAGATCCCGGCGCCGGACGACGCTTTTCTCCTGGGAATCGACGGGCTCGCCCGATCGGGTGATCTCCTCTTCGCGACGCAGAATCTCGCGGCGCCCGCCCGGGTCTCCCGCATCCGGCTATCCGCGTCCGGCGATCGGGTCGAATCGGTCGACGTGCTCGAGCTGAACGACCCGCGCGTCACCGAGCCGACGCTCGGGATCGTTTCGGAGGGTCGTTTCTATTTCGTCGGGAACGCTCAATGGTCCCGCTTCGACGAAAAAACGGGCGCGGTGGACGGCGCGCGCCTGGACGAGCCACGGATCCTCGCGATTTCCGTGGACGCTCCCGCCGATCCCGGGCTTTCGACCACCGGCCGCTGACCGCGGGGACTGCCATGCGCCTCCGCCGGAAAGCGGGCGTTCATCGACCGATTCGGTACGTGCCGTTGTAGGGGAGGGGCGCGGTGCGCCCGTCCCGGGCGATCGAAAGCGCGATGGTCAGCCACTGATCCGCAACAATGATCGTCCCGGCGCGGACCTCGACCGGAGCGAGCTGCCCGTCGCGCATTTCGATCGCTGAAGGCGCAAAAACCGGCCCGTCGCCTCGAAGCGTGAACGAATACTCCCAGCGCAGAGAATGCGTCGCGGGGCCGCACGAGCCGAAGAAGATTCCGCGCCGGAAGCTCTCGAGCCGGATCTCCCGTTCGTGAGCTCCCCGGAAAATCCGGGCCCGGGTCCCACCGCAGGCCAGCGACAGGGACGCGGCGCTGAGGAGTCCCGCCGAGAACGCCGACCGGAGCCGGCGCTTCCCGGCTTCAGCGCGAAACGCCGTATTTGTCCCGCAGCACCGCGGCGTGATGGCGCGCGTGCCCGCTCAGGATCGCGGCGAGCGCTCTCACGGTGAAGAGATTTCCGCTCGCCTTTCCGGAACGACGCCATGCTTCCGGGGCGAGGGCTTCGAAGAGAGCGATGTGCCCGCGCCGCACGTGTTCGAACTCGTCCCGAAGCTCCGAGAGCGAAGCGTTACCGGCCCCGGCGCGAATGAAATCGTCCTGCTCGAATCCGGGGAGCTCCGTTCCCGCGGATCGCGCGAACCAGAACGCCCGGAAGCCGAAGACGCGCTCGCTGTCGACGACGTGCTGGACGACCTCGCGGATCGACCACTTGCCCGGCGCGTAGCGCTCTTCGGCGCGCGAGTCCGGAATACCGCCGAGGAGAGAAACGGTCTCGCCGAGATTCGCCGAGAGCGTCGCGAGGAGGTCTTCCTCCGGGACGAGATTCGTGTATTTCGCGTAGTAGGCGGCGTGCTCGGAAGGTTCGGGTCGGCCGGCGACGATCGTGGTCATGTTTTTCTCCTGGCGGAAACCTATCAGCAGCGACCCCCGCCGCGCTCCTGGATTTTTGCCTGAATGCGTTTGCCCCCTTATACTCGCCGGTCAATGGCCGAGACGTTCGAAGCCTACGTGGCCCGGATCGAGGGTTATCTGGGGAAGCGCCGGCCAAAAGACGTTCTTCGCGCCACGCCGGGTCGATTGACCCGCCTCGTGGCGGGCGCCTCCGGGAAAGTCCTGGCCGCGAAGCCTGCTCCGGGCAAGTGGTCGGTCACCCAGATCCTGGCGCATCTGGCCGATACGGAGCTCTTCTGGGCGTACCGCGTCCGCTCGATCCTCGCATCCAACGGCGTCGCCCTGATCGGCGTCGATCAGGACCGCTGGGCGAAGGCGGGACGCTACGAACGCGCGGATCCGGAAGTCTCGCTCGAAACGTTCCGGGCGATCCGCGCGGCGAATCTCGGGCTCCTCCGCCGTCTGCCGGCTTCGGCGCTCGCGCGTTACGGCGCGCACTCTCAGTTCGGGAAGCTCTCGATCTCCCGGATCCTGCGGCTGATGGCGGGCCACGACTTGAATCATGCGGCGCAGATCGCCTCCGCGCTTCGGCCTCCGCGCAAGCGCGTGGTATCGGCCCGTCCGTCTTCCCCGTAGCGTTCGATCGTCGGGCGGACATCCGCCGGGAGGGTCGAATGCGCCGTCGAGTTCTCGCGTTTCTCTGGGCGTTCCTGTTCGCCTTCCCGGCCGTTTCCGCCGTGCGGGCGCAATCATCGCCGTGCGAGACCGATTCCGCCTTCCGCCGCCTCGATTTCTGGGTGGGCGATTGGGACGTCTACGATCCGAGCGGCGCGCTCGCGGGAAGGAGCGTTCTCGAGAAGATCCTGAAGGGGTGCGCGATCTCGGTCGACTGGCACGAGGCCGACGGGAGCGGCGAGATCCGGGAGATCTTCTTCTACGAGAAGGCCCGGAAGACGTGGCGTCAGGTGTGGATCTCCGACGCCGGGCCGACGAAGGAGAGGCGTTCGGTCGGGGACGGGCCCGACGGCGCCCTGCGCTTCGTCGGCGAGGTCCTCCAGGTCGACGGACGCTCGCACCTCGACCGGAGCACGGTGACCGCGGCGGGGGAGGGCCGGGTGCATCAGGCGATCGAGATCTCGAACGACGGGGGCGCGACGTGGAAAACGGTTTTTACCGGGGAGTACCGCCGCCACGCGCCGCCGGGCGGCGCGTGGCGATGAACCCGTCGATCTTCTGCTCGAGCACCGAGAGAGGTATCGCGCCGCTTCCGAGCACGGCATCGTGGAAAGCCCGGACGTCGAAAGCCGGACCCAGCGCAGCGCGCGCCTTCTCGCGCAGCTCCCGGATTTTTCGCGCTCCGAGCTTGTAGGCGAGGGCCTGGGCGGGAATGTCGGCCGAATAGCGGAGCGTTTCCGTCGAGATCTGGAGGTCCGCCTCGAACGTGTTCTCCTTCATGTACGCGATCGCCCGGTCGCGGCTCCAGCCGAGCGCGTTCATGCCGGTATCGACGACGAGCCGCGCCGACACGAAGGCGTCCATCGCGAGACGGCCGCAGGCGTCGTACGGATCGGCGTACATCCCGAGCTCACCGGCGAGCGCGGAGGCGTATTCTCCCCATCCCTCGACGAACCCGTTCTCGGAGAAGTCCTCGCGGCGGAACACCGGGAGCGCGGCGTTCTCCTTCTGCAGATTGATCTGGAAGTGATGTCCCGGCACGAGCTCGTGGTAGATGAGCGCGGGGGCGTTCAGGAGAGAGCGTTCCGAAAGCCGCGAGCCGTTGTAGAGATAGTCTCCGCGCGGACGGGCGGGGGTCGGCTGCTGATAGTAGCCGAACGTCATCGCCGGTTCGAGCTCGGGGTCGAGACGGCGCACACCGTATGGGGCTTTCGGCGTGCTGCCGAATTGCGCGGAGATCCGGGGCTCGATCCGCCGGATCGCCGACATCAGCCGTTCGCCGATTTCCTCCGGTGTGGCGGGGAAGAATCGGCGATCGGTCTTGAGGAACTGCTTGAAGGCGTCGAGATCTCCGGAGAATCCCGCTTCGCGGCGGAGCCGGTCGAGCTCCCCGCGGATGCGCTCGATTTCCGAGAGACCGATCCGGTGGATCTCCTCGGGGGAGAGATCGAGGCCCGTCTGCACGCGGATCAGGCGGCGATAGCACGCGGCGCCCCCCGGATACTGGCCGAGGCCGACGGCCGCCGGAGCGCGGGCGGCGTACTCGCCCTTCACGTAGTCGAGAAGGCGGCGAAAGGCGGGATGAATCCTCTCCCGGATGCGCGCGTCCACCTGGCGTCGAAGAGCCGATGCGGAGCTCGTCGGAAGCGCGGCGAGACGCCCAGCGGAGACGGCGAAGGGGCTGCCGTCCCCGGCCGCGTCGAACGTTTCGAGGAAGGGAACGCAGATGGCGATCTCCGCCTTCGGCGCGACGATGCCGGCGGCGGCGCTTCGTCGCAACCGGTCCTCGACGCGGCGCAGGAAGAGCGGGTACTGATCGAGGAGCGCGAGGTAACGCGCGGCGTCTTCGGAGTTCCGGAACGGGTGCTCCGAGAAGATCTGCTCCACTCCCCGCATTCCTCCCCCGTAGGGCGTGACCGGGTTGTCGAAGTTGGCGAACTCCGGCGCTTCGACGATGCGGCCGAGCTGGATGCGAAGGATTCCGAGGGTGATCGCGTTCTCCGGCTCGAGCCGGGCGGCGTCCACACCCGCGAGAGGCGCGAGGAGCGAGCGGGCGCGGAGCGCGAGAGCGGACGCGTGGGCAACGGACGGGTCCGGAAGGGCTTCGACCTCCATTCCCCGGCTGATCTTCACTTCGGGGTACTCGTCGAGGACGAGGCGCCAGTAGGAGTCGGCGGCATCGTGGACGACGGTCGTGGCGTTCGAATTCGCGGCGCCGCTTCGAACGAGAAGGAGCGCCGGGATCAGGAGGAATCCGACTCGTCGCCTCATGGCTTCTCTCCTTTTCGCTCCATCATTTCACGATCGGATCGAGGTCGGCCTCGAGCGTTCGAACGAGGCTCTCCATCCGCCGGAAGAGCGGCGCGTATCCTTCCGGCGACGCGAGATCGATTCCGACTCCGCGCAGGAGCAGGTAGCTTCGGTCGCTGTCGCCGCGGCCGAACACCCCGGTGACCGCCCGGACTCCGTCGGCGTCGCCCGCCTGGATCTTCTCGACGATCGCCGCGCCCGCCGCCACGGCGGCGGCCCAGAACTGGTGCTCGTACGAATAGAAGGTGACCGCGTACGTCATCCATTCGGCCCCGAAGTCGTCCTCGACCGCCGCCGGCCCCGCATACTCGCCCAGGAGTTCCCGGTAGAGCTTCGAGATCGCGGCGCCGTCCGGAGGTTTTCCGTCCATCACGAGCCGCTGCACCTTCGCGTCGAGCTCGGCCATGAGCGCCGGCTGGAAATAGTTTCCCCAGAGGAGGTCGAGCGCATGGATCGAGTCGGCGATCCGGATCCGGGGACTCGACGCGCGGGAACGGACCAGGTCGTCGAACAGCATGTCGCCCACGTAGATGATCCCATTGCCGTACACGGGCGGATCGTCGCGGGAGTCGGGCTGCCGGTCGGCGGGGACGTCCCCGTCCTTCATCAGGTCCGTCAGGGCGCCCGTGATCTGGCGCGCCCCGCGGTAGCTCGGGCGAAAGCTCGTGAGCATGAGCGGATGCCAGCCGCCGAGCGCGGGAAACACTTCGAAGATTCCCCGCTTCTGCGGCCACGGCGGAAGATGCATCCAGCCGGCACGGATCCGCTCGCGAAGGCGCGCCTCATATTCAGCGCCGAGCGGCGCGGAAGCGTCGATCGCCAGGGAGAGAGCGTCGGCGATCGAAAAGGACTGTCCCTCGTCGGGGGCCGGGAGGTAGATGTCCGCGTACGCGTTCCGAGGGCGGCCGAGCGCGCGAGCGCGAAGCGCGAGGTAGCGGTGGAGGAGCGAAAGATGCCGCCGGGCTTCCGACACGACGACGGCGGCGCTGCCGGGCGGGAACCCGTCGCGGAGGAACCACTCGGCGTCGATCCCCTCGGGGAAGTTCCGGTGGCGCGCAATCGTGAGGTCCGCGTCGATCCGCCGCGTGTAGAGGAGGCCATAGAGGTTCTCGAGGCTCCGGAGGCGCTTCATGAGCGCCCGCGCGGCGTCCGGACGGCTCTCCGCCGGGAGCTGGCGGATTGTTCCCGATCCGATGCGGACCGGGTTGCCGTCCGCTCCGGGCGCGACCGGCCAGCCGAGATCCGCTTCCTCGAGCTCGTCGCGGACGTCGGCCGACAAATGCGGCCAGCGCGCCATGCTCTCGACGAGAGACTGTTCGCGGGGGGCGAGGGTGTGGGGCGCCTCGCGGAGGATCCGCATGAGCCGCGGGCGGTGGCGGTCGAGGTGGGGCTCGGCGCCCAACCATTCGGCCACCCGCGCCTCGCCGATCCCGATGACTTTCGTCGGAACGAACGCGATCGCGGACTCGACCGACGTCACGATCGCGGTTCCCACGTCGAACTGCCGCCGGGCTTCGACGGATCGCGCGTCCAGGTTGAATGCGAGCTCGCCGAAGATCGTCATCTTCGTGGCCCGGGTCCGGAGAGCGGAGATCTCGTCGAGGGCGTCCGCGAGGTCGGCCGCGCTTCGGGCCATCGTCTGCTCGAGGCGTCCCACGCGGGAAGCGGCCTCGAGGATCTGCCGGCGCTCTTCCTCCCAGGCTTTTTCGTTCGGGTAGAGCGATGCGAGGCTCCAGACGTAGTGGTCGACGTTCGGATCGAACGCCGGCGCCGCCCCGCGCGCGGGAAGCGCGGCGGCGAGAGCGATCGCGAAGAATAGGGCCGGCTTCATGGTGCTCCTTTCGATGGCCGCGGGCGTCCTGTCGCCGCGGCGGGTGTCGCGTCATTGGCCGTCACCGTTGCCACGCGTAGGAGATCTTGAGAAACAGCGCGCGTCCGACGGGGGCGAGCTCCGCGGCGGTCGTCTTCTCCCGTTCGTCGCCATAGCCGACGAAGATCACGCTCTGCCAGTTCACCCGGTAGCCGAAGAGCGCCGAGCCGGAAAAAGACGCGCTTCGGCGATCCACCGCCGAGTCGTACAGGCGGGGGGCCCGCCGGGTGGAGGCGTACTGGGCGATGACGCGCACGAACGTCCGCGCGTCGAAGTTGCAGGTGGCCTTCAGTCGCTCGATTTCGGCGGTGAAGAGCCGTGAGGATCGTCCGGCGATCTCGACATCGAGCCACTGATGGTCGGAATACACGTCGAGCGTCAGGTGCTCGGTGGGCTTGAGAGTCGCCGTCAGCGCGATGTCCGCTCCGTGGCCCGCGCGGCCGTTGACGAAATCCGGGCTGTCCCCCGCGAAGCCAGAGAGCGAGATCCGCGAAAGCACGCGCCCCGGATCGATCGAGAGCCCGTACACCTGGAGGGTCAGCGGGGATCGGACGATCCGGTCCCGGACCCGGTCCTTCTCCCCGATCACGAGATCGATTTCGCCGGAGAGATTCCGGATCCCGGTGGGGGATGCGTAGAGACCGCACTGGAACTGAATCTGTTCGCCGGAGGGCCGCGCGAAATAGTCGCAGAACGAGCCGGCCTGGACGCGCGTGAGCGGCCCGGCGGCATCGAAGGAATACGCGGCGACGCCTTTTTCGTGCCGGAACCCCGCCTGCGGCACGAACCCGTCGTCGGCCCGAAAGCTGTCGCCGAAGTCATCGTGGATCGCGCGAAAGTGCCAGCGCCGGTCGTCGTGCACCCAGCGAAACGTCATCGCCCGCGACGTGAATCGGCGTCCGTCCCAGCCGGCGAAGAGGTCGGGGCGATCGGGCGTCCGGGTATCGCTCGCGAGGAACTGACCGCTCACGCGGTCGTGGGCGCCGGGCGCCCACTGGAAGTCGGCGCCGAGCACGCGGTTATGTCCGCGGCCGGAATTTTCGCGGTCGGTCATGAGCAACCCCGCAAACGACGGGCCGAGATCGCGGCGGACGCGGCCGATCGCCGCAATGGAAGCGCCGGGCTGCGGCGCGAGCGCCGACGCCGTGGGCCCGGGCACCACCACCGATCCGCCTCCGCGATCCTGCGCCACGAGCAGCGTGAAGGAAGTGGCATCTTCCTTGCCCGTCACGCGGGCGCCCCAGCGGGGCGAGGTGATCGTGCGGGTATAGACCGCGGGAATGGGCGTTTCGAGGAGATCGACGCCCTCGAGAAAGAAGGGCCGTTTCTCCGGCTGGAAGAGCGCGAAGGCGCGGTTGATCGAGATCTGTCCCGTGTCCGATTCGATCTGGGAGAAATCGGGATGGACGGTGGCGTCGATCGCCGTGCCGGGAGACGGGGTCCACTTGATGTCCACGCCCGCCTGGCCGCGGGCGGGCCGCCGGAGAAGACTGCGGCCGTCGTCGCGGGGAACCTGGTCCTCCTGCAGGGCGGCGTAGGGAGCGACGACGAGATGCCCCGCCCGGGGAAGGCCCTCGAGCCCGGCGAGCGGCGCGGCGTGGCAGATCAGGCAGCTCGGGTGGAGCGGGACCGGGACGCTGTCCAGCGTGAAGCGATAGCGCCTCGGGTAATTCCTTCGGATCAGGATCGACCAGCGCTGCGTCTTCGCGGCGTCGTACCGGAGGGTCGAGAAGGGAATGCGCATCTCGGCGCTCCACCCCCGCGCGTCGATCGCGGCCGCCGACTCCCAGAAGAAGTCGGGCGCGAAGTCCTCGTTTCCGGTCGCGTCCCCGTAGGTTCCGTCCGTCTGCTGCCCGCGCGGATCGACGCGGAACTCGAACGCGGAGCGCCGGTCGCCGCGGGTGTCGAGGAAGACGGAAACGGAGTCGTCGGTGTCCGAGATCGCGTCGCGATCGACGAACGGAGCGCGGATCTCGTCGGGTCGCGGGTCCTCGCAGGAAATCCCGACGTAGAGGAAGCGGTCGTCGTAGGCGATAAGGACGGTCGTCGCGACCGGCGGGGGCGCGGTTTCGCCCGGCGAAGTCTCGAAGAAGCGCTCGACCCGTCCCGCGTTCCTCCACGCCGAGTCCCCGAGCTCCCCGTCGATCGACGGAGCCCCGGTCACGCGCGCCGCGACGATCGGTGGATCCGGCGTGGGCGCGGAGGCCTCCGTCTCCGGCGAGGGCGCGGCGCGGGTGGAAGCCGCGGCGGCAAGAGCGGCGAGAGCCAGAAATTCCCCCAGGCGACTCCTCACCGGGCGAGGTCCGGGGAGGGCACTTCCCGCCGGCCGACGCCGCTGTTGGTCGCCGTCCAGACGATACCGATCGCGACCGCGATGCCCGCCACCGCGTGAAAACCCGCTCCGGTCGCTCGGAGAGCAGAGAGCGCCCAGGCGCTTCCCGCGTCCCCCGCTCGATAGACGGCCGTGTCGATGAAGTTCTTCGCGTGAAAGCGCTCGTCGGCGCCCAGGGGAACGAGCAGAACCTCGCGCGCCGGACGCCCCACAGCGAAGTGCCCGATCCGGTGGATCAGCTGCAGCGCCACGACCGTCGCGAGACCGGGGGCAAGGCCGACGGCGGCCGCCGCGAGCGTCACGAGGGCGGAAACCGCGACGAGCGACGCGGCGATCCCGAAGCGGCGGATCGCCTGTCCGGTCACGAAGAGCTGCAGCAGGGCGGCGAGCGCGTTGACCGAGAGATCGATCGTGGCGAAGTACTGCGTGCGGAGACGCGTGTCCGTGATCGCGGCGCCCACGATCTCCGCCTGCCAGAAGTAGGCGATCGTCGAGACGGCGGTCGAGCAGGCCATGATCACCGCGAGCCGCCGGAGGATCGGAGAACGAAACGCCGAGGAGAGCGCGGTCAGGGCGCCGGCGCGGAGCGGCTCTTCTTCGCGCCTCCCGGCGAGGAGCATCCGCGCCGTGCCGGCGGCCCCGGCCAGCATCGCGGCCGCGAGCAGGAGCAGGGTCTCGGGCCGGCCGTGGGCCGCGGCGAGCGTTGCCGCGGCCGGTCCGGCGATCGAGCCGAGGCTCGCCCCGCCGGCGACGAGACCGAAGGCGCGCCTCGCGTGCTCCGCCGTGAAGACGTCCGACATCACGCTCCAGGCAAACGAGATCGAAAGAAGGCTGAAGACGTTCAACCAGAGGAAAAACGCGGCCTCCGCGCCCCGCAGGAGGCTCGGGTGGCGGAACGCCGCGTGAAACAGCACGAGGTTTCCGGCGAGAAAGAGATTCATCGCGGGAAAGTAGACGCGGCGCGGACAGCGGGACGCCGCGCGCGCCGAGAGAGGGATCACGAGAAGCGTCGCGAGCAGGCTGCCGGTGAAGAGCCACGGCATCCGGGCGATGCCGCCGCGCAGGGCGACCTCGTCCCGGAGGGGGCGGAGCATCGCGCATCCCGCGACGAGAAGGAAGAAATAGAGGAAGGCGAGGCCGGTCTTCCGGCGCCCCTCGGCCGGAGGGATCATGGCCTCACGCGGTCCGCACGGCCGCCGAGATGCGCCGGCGAAGGTCGGGAGAGGGGAAGGTTCCCCGTCCGCCCGAGAGGTTGTCGGCGAGATGATCGAGCCGGTCCGTCGCCGGGATCGCGACGGTGACGAGGGGATTGCCGAGAATCCATTTGAGCGCCAGCTCGGCCCACGTCCGGCAGCCGATTTCGGCGGCGGCTCCCGGAAGCGGCCGCGTGCGTGTCGCGCGGAAGAACTCGCCGCCCGCAAATGGACGGTTGGCGATCACCGCCACACCCCGATCCGCCGCGAGGGGAATCAGGCGCGCTTCCGCTTCCGGCTCCAGGATCGAATAGTTGATCTGCAGGAAGTCGACGCTCTCCCGCCGGAGGATCATTTCGACATCCGCGTGCGCGCCGGCGTGGTAGTGGGTGACGCCGACGTACCGGACGAGGCCGCGGCGCTTCCATTCCCGCAGCGTCGCCAGCTGCTGGTCGACATCCACGAGGTTGTGGACCTGCATCAGGTCGATCGACGGAGTCCGAAGGCGCCGAAGGGACTCTTCCATCTGCGCGATTCCCGCGGCGCGTCCGGATGTCCAGACCTTGTCGGCGAGGAAGAGGGCGGGGCGGATCCCGAGGCGGGAGACGAGCTCTCCGAGAACGCTCTCGGCCCTTCCGTACATCGGCGACGAATCGACGACACGGCCGCCGGCCGCGGAGAATGCCGCGAGGACGTCCTGGAGCGGCCGGAGCGCGGCGTCCGAGGGCCCGGCGTCGAAGGTTTCCCAGGTGCCGAGTCCGATGACCGGAATCCGCTCGCCCGACGCGGGAATCGGCCGCGTGGCGAGGGGCGCCGGACGGGAGTCGCCGGGCCGGATCATCGCGGCGAGCGGCGCGAGACCGAGCAGGGTGAGGACCTGACGCCGCGAGAGGGCTCCGGAAGAGCGCGCGCTTTCGTTCTCATGGCCGTCGGACATGCGAGCAACGTACCGGCGGCGGGACGGGTGGCGGCGGCGAATGCGACGAGCCGAAGAGAAGCCGGGCCGAGACGAGCCCGACTTCCGGCGGCCGGCGGGGATCTTGCCGCGGGGACGCGCCCGGGCTAACGAGCGCCGGGACGCACGAGGCGCTCGATAGCCTCCCGGAACGTGCGGGAAAGACGGAGCTCGGTGCCGTCCCGCAGCGTCACGGCATAGTCGCCGTTTTCGAACGAGCGAAGCTCCCCGATCTTGTCGACGTTGACGATCGTCGAGCGGTGGATGCGGAGAAAGCGGCGCGTTCCCAGGTCGGCCTCGACCGACTTCATCGTCTCGCGCACGAGCCACGACTTCGGGCCCGCGTGGATGCGGATGTAGTCACCTTCGGCTTCCACCCAGTCGATCTCGGGATGGCGGAGGAACACGAGCTTCCCATCCGCGCGCACGACGTACCGATCGGGAGTCCGCCGGGACGCGCCGTCCCGACCCTCGATGTCTCCCATGACCGCGCGGATGCGGCGGCCGATGTCACCGTCCCGCCGGGCGGCGAGAGCCGCGTCGACCCGCGCCAGGGCTTCGCCGAAGCGTTCGTCTTCGATGGGTTTCAGGAGGTAGTCGAGCGCGTGGGCGTCGAAGGCCCGCACGGCATAGCGGTCATACGCCGTGACGAAGACGACATGCGGGCTTCCCTCGCCCGCGATCGTCGCGGCCACCTCGAGGCCGTCGACCTCCGGCATCTCGACGTCCAGGAAGAGGATGTCGGGGCGAAGGCGGCGCACGGCTTCGATCGCCTCCCGGCCTCCGGCACATTCCGCCACGACGTCGACACCCGCGCGTTCGAGGCGGGAAACGACGCCCCGGCGGCCGAGCGCCTCGTCGTCGACGACGATCGCCCGACGCGTCACGGCGCGGCCTCCGTTTCGACCGCGGGGCGTTCCCGGAACGGAATCCGGATCGTCGCGGCGAGCCCGCCCTGCGCCCCGCGCTCGAGACGGAGCTCGCCCGCTTCGCCGTACAGCTCCGAGAGCCGCAGGCGGGTATTCGTGAGGCCGACGCCCTTCCTCGCGCCGTTGTTGCCGTCGAAGCCCGGGCCGTCGTCCTCGACGGCCATCGTCAACCATTGCGCGCTCCGCTCCGCGCGAATCGCGACCGAGCCCCCGGACGACCGGGGAAGGATCCCGTGGCGGACGGCGTTTTCGACGAGCGGCTGCAGGATCATCGCGGGGACGAGCGCGGCGCCGGCGCCCGGGCCGACGTCGAGGGCGACCCGGAGACGGTCGCCGAACCGCGTCTCCTCGATCTCGAGATACCGGCGGGCGAAATCGACCTCGTCCGAGAGCAGGATTTCGTCCGCCTCCGACGCGTCGAGCGTCATGCGCAGGAAAGCGGCGAGCCGGCCGATCATCCGGTCGGCTTCGGCGTTCCGCCGGTCGACCACCAGCGTCGAGATCGAGTTCAGCGTGTTGAAGAGGAAGTGCGGGTTCAGCTGGAGGCGGAGCGCGCGCAGGCGCGCCTGGTGGGCGAGCGCCTCCGATTTCCAGCGGCGGTCGCGCTCGATCGACAGGTCGAGATAGGCGTGCGCCCCGAAGTAGAACGCGCTCCAGGCGACGAGGACGAAGAAGAAGTAGATCGTATTCGTGAAGTCGGGAAAAGGCAGGGGAACGAGCCCGCGCGCGGGAGCCGGCGGCGCGATCGCCGAGCGGAGCAGGGCATGGTGGGCGGCCATCCACGCGGCCGCCGCGCCGAATGAGAGCGGCAGCGCGGCGATCGCCGCCGCGGGGAGCGGGGCGCGCGAGAGGGCGCGATAGACCGGCCGGAGGAGCAGGCTCGCGGCGAAGCCGAAGACGGTCAGGCTGGTCTTGTTGACCAGGGCGTAGCGCGCGGGCCATTGGGTGAGGCCGGCGATGAGCATCGCGCCGCCGAAGAGCGCCCAGCCTCCGAGCTGGAGAATCCAGAAGAGGCGGGCGGGGCGTCGGTCTCGAGTGTCCATGAGGGAGGAAAAAATAGTAGCACCCGCCGATCCCCGGAGAGGGAGAACCCGCGTTTTCGCGGCGAAACCCCGCTGATGCGCGATGAGCCGGGACCGCGGCGCGACGAGCCGCGAGTCCTCCGCATCTTTTGTGAAGCCGCGCCGGCCGACAGCGCCACGAGAGCCGGGAGAAGAAGAGCGATCCGGACCGTTTCTCGAAGGCTCTTGCCGTCGTGATCGGAATGCTAGCGCGAGAACCGGGGAGCTCAGCTCCCCAGCGGCCACCGCGAGCGCGCGTTGGCCGAGAGATATTCTCGCGGTCCTTCGCGGCGGAATCGCCGGAGACCCGCGAAGGCGATCATCGCGCCGTTGTCGCCCGTGAGCGCGCGGTCGGGGAGAAAGACCTCGATTTCGCGCTCCGTCCCCCAGCGGGCGAGCGTTTCGCGGATCTCGGAGTTGGCCGCGACCCCCCCCGAGAGCGCGAGCCGCTCCATCCCTTCCCTCCGGCGCACGGCCTCCAGCCGGTCCACGAGCTGCTCGACGATCGAGCGCTGGAAACCCGCCAGGAGATCGGCGAGCCCGGCGTCCACGTCTTCCTCGCGCCGGTCGCCCTCGATGCCTCGCGCTTCGAGCTCCCGGACGAGCTGGGACTTCAGGCCCGAGAAGGTGAAGTTGAGCGATCCGTCGTTGAATTTTCCGACCTTGAACGGATGGCGCTTCGGATTGGCGCGGCGGGCGATCCGGTCGACGATGGGCCCGCCGGGGTATCCCAGGCCCGCGCGCCGGGCCACCTTGTCGAAGACCTCGCCGGGCGCGTCGTCCCCCGCGTGGGCGATCGGGACGATGCGATCCTCTTCGACCCGGACGAGCTCCGCGTGGCCGCCCGAGACGACGAGCCCGTGGAAAGGGTGGGCAATGACCCGGGCCGGCGCCCCGTCGGCCGAGAGGAAGGGCGAGTAGAGATGGCCCTCGAGGTGCGAAACGGCGACGAGGGGACGGCCGAGGCAAAACGCGAGCGCCTTCGCGGCCGAGAGCCCCACGAGCAGCGCGCCGATCAGCCCGGGCCCGGCGGTGACGGCGAAGAGCCCGACTTCCTCGAGCGGCGTCTGCGCGCGGGAAAGGCTCTCCTCGAAGACGGCGGGAAGGTTTTCGAGATGATGGCGCGAGGCGATCTCGGGGACGACTCCGCCGAAGCGGGCGTGCATTTCCATCTGGGAAGAGACGACGTTCGAGAGGATGCGGCCGTCTTCTTCGAGCACGGCGACCGACGTCTCGTCGCACGACGTTTCGATTCCGAGGACGCGCATGCGGCGGATGGTAACCCGGGTGGCGGGTGGCGGGTGGCGAGTCGAGCAGGGTCACTCGGAGGCGCGAGACGATTTGTCATGGGCCGGCGGTTAACGTCGATGCGCGCAGCCCCGAGCTTCCTACACGGGGCTCGTCCGGATTTGACTCGCGACCCGCGACCCGCGACCCGCGACCCGCGACTCGCGACCTCTCCTCGTGATACACCCCGCTCCCGGGAGGCGAAAGCGATGTTCTACTGGTCGATGTTCTTCGTGGTGGCCGGCAACGTCCTGTACCACGTGGGCCAGAAGTCGATTCCGAGGGATCTGGACCCCGTCTTTTCGGTGACGGTCAGCTACGTCACGGCGCTCGCGCTGTCGCTGCTTCTCCTCCCGTTCGCATCGACCCGGCCCTTGCGCGACTCGTTGCGGCAGACGACGTGGGCGAGCGTCGCAGTCGGGGTCGGAGCGGTCGTGATCGAGTTCGCGTTTCTCCTCGTGTACCGTTCCGGGTGGAACATCAGCCTCGCTTCTTTCGCTGGCAGCGCGGCGCTCGCCGCGATCCTGATCCCCATCGGCGTGCTGCTCTACCGGGAACGGTTGAACTGGGTGAACGTGGTCGGATTGTTGTTTTGTCTTCTTGGCTTTTTCCTGGTCACCCGCCCCTCAAGGTAGCCGGCGCGGACCATTCATCGAGCGAATACGGGACGCGGGCGGGCCGCCGCCGGGCGCGACGTACGCCACCGGTACGCCTTGCCCGCCGGCGGCCCGCCCGCGCGCGTCTCGCTCGCGCCTGGCCGCGCCTCACTGTGATCCGCAACGGAACACGTGGTGTGCCCGTTACAGACGGGGGGAGCGGGCGCGGACGATGCATCGAGCCATGCGGGACGGTCCCGCCCGCCTGACTCGCGCCTCGCCGCGCCTGACCGTTGGCCGCAACAGATCTCTTGATTGAAAAAAAAGGGCGGCAGCGGGCGCGGACGACGTGTCGAGCCGCACGGGCGCGACGCCCCCTCTTCCCGCGGGAGGCTTGTCGCGCCGAAGCACGGCGGAGGCGGGGGGACGGGGTGAGGGAACCGGCAACCTCGCGCGCCGCCGAATCTCGCATGGCGCGATGTTTGGTCCACGCCACCACTCTTATAGGATTCCTCTCCATGGTCGCCCACATCGGAATCGTCGCCTGCAGCGCGGAAGGAGCGGCGCTTTGCTACCGCACGATCGCTCTCGAGTCGCAGGTGCGGATGGGCGAGCACAATCACCCCCGCGTGACGCTCGATTCGATCCCGATGGCCGAGCACATGGTCTGCATCCGGAAGAACGACTGGGCGGGGGTCGGCGAGCTCATGCTCGATTCGGCGCGCCGGGTCGCCGCGGCGGGCGCGGACTTCGCGATCTGCCCGGACAATACGGTCCATCAGTCTTTCCCGTACTTCCTGGCGCGGTCGCCGATCCCCTTTCTGTCGATCGCCGAAGTCGTGGCCTCGGAGGCGGAGAAGAAGGGCTTCCGGAAGCTCGGCGTCCTCGGCACGCGGTACCTCATGGAATCGGACGTCTATCCGTCGGCGCTCTCGGCGAAGGGAATCGCGCGGGAGATCCCCGGGGCCGCGGATCGAGAGAAGATCAATACGATCATCTTCAAGGAGCTCGTCAACGGCGTCTTTCCCGAGCCGTCGCGGCTGTATCTGAATTCGGTGATCGGCGATCTCGCCGCGCTCGGTTGCGACGGCGCGGTCCTCGGCTGCACCGAGCTGCCGCTGATCGTCCGACCCGACGACGCGCCGCTTCCCACGCTCGATTCGACGCGTCTCCTGGCGAGGGCGGCGATCGTCCGCGCTCTTTCCGGGAACGAGAGGCCGGCATGACCCGTCCCGCCGTCAGCTCCCGCCTCGCCGGGTTCGGCACGACGATCTTCTCCGAGATGACGCGCCTCGCGATCGAGCACCAGGCCATCAATCTCGCGCAGGGATTCCCCGACTTCGACGGGCCCGAGTTCGCCAAGGAAGCCGCGATCGCGGCAATCCGGGCGGGGCACGGCCAGTACGCGCGCGTGACCGGGATCGCGGAGCTGCACCGAAAGCTCTCGGAAAAATACCGGCGCGATTACGGGCTCGACTATGCGGCGGAAACCGAGATCACGATCACTTCGGGCGCGACGGAGGCGATCTTCGACGCGATCAACGGAGTCTGCGACGCGGGCGACGAGGTGATCCTGTTCGAGCCCTTCTACGACTCCTATCGCGCGAGCGTCTCGATGGCGGGCGCGACCCCGCGCTTCGTGACGCTCGAGGCGCCCGACTGGCGCTTCGATCCCGCCGAGCTCGAAGGGGCGTTTTCCCCGAAAACCCGCGCGATCATGCTGAACACCCCGCACAACCCGACGGGCAAGGTGTTTTCGCGCTCCGAGCTCGAGGCGATCGCCCGGCTCTGCATCGAACGCGGCGTCCTCTGCATCACCGACGAGGTCTACGAGCACCTGGTCTACGAGGGAACGCACGTGCCGATGGCGGCGATCCCGGGCATGCGGGAACGGACGATCACGATCTCGTCCTTCGGAAAGACCTTCTCCCTGACCGGCTGGAAGATCGGCTGGGCGGCGGCGCCCCCGAATCTCACGGCGGCCGTGCGCTCGGCGCACCAGTTCGTGACCTTCGCGACGGCGACCCCCCTCCAGTACGCCGCGGCTTCCGCGCTCGAGGCGCCCCGCTCCTACTACGACGACCTGCTCGCCTCGTATCGCGGGAAGCGCGACTATCTCGCCGGAGAGCTCGCGCGTCTCGGATTCGACGTCCATCCCGCGCACGGGACGTATTTCTGCTGCGCGGGATTCTCGAAGTTCCACGCGGGAGACGACGCGGCGTTCTGCCGATGGCTGACGACCGAGATCGGCGTCGCGGCGCTTCCGCCGACGTCCTTCTACGGGAAATCGGACGAGGGGAAGCGCTACGCGCGCTTCGCCTTCTGCAAGAAAGACGAGACGCTCCGCGAAGCAGTCGCGAGGCTCGGGAAGCTGAAGAGGAAAGGCCGCGCTTCGGAACGGGAGACGAAGGTCGGCGCGTGAAGATCGCGCTAATCCAGTTCGACATCGCCTGGGAAGACGTCGCCGAGAACCACCGCCGCGTGGCGGAGCGGCTCGAGAAGGCGTCGGCGGCGGGAGCTCGTCTCGCGCTCCTTCCGGAAATGTTCCCGTCCGGATTCTCGATGGACGCCTCCCGCACGGCGCAAAGGCCGGAGGGCGAGACCGAAACCTTTCTGCGCGAAAAAGCCGCAAAGCATGCGATATGGCTGATCGGAAGCATCCCGGAGGCCGGCGGTGAGCCGGCGAAGGACGCCTTGATGCCGCGGAATACGGCCCTCGTCGTCTCGCCCGCCGGCGACGTCCATCGCTATTCGAAGATCCACCCGTTCACGTTCGCCGGAGAGCACCGGCACTACGCGGCGGGAGATCGAATCGTGACCGTCGAGATCGACGGCGTGCGTGTGACGCCGTTCATCTGCTACGACCTGCGCTTTCCCGAGCCGTTCCGGTTCGCGGCGAAGGAGACGGATCTCTTCGTCGTCGTCGCCAACTGGCCCGACGCCCGCCGGGAGCACTGGCGCACGCTCGTTCGCGCCCGCGCCATCGAGAACCTCGCCTACGTCGCCGCGGTCAATCGCGTGGGCGACGGCGGCAAACTCCACTACGCGGGCGACTCGGCGCTGATCGACCCGTGGGGCGAGACGATCGTCGAGGCGGACGATTCCGACCGCGTGCTCGTGGGCGACGTGGATCCGGCCAGGATCGCCGACGCGCGGAAGAAATTTCCGGTGCTGGACGACGTGCGGCTGGAGGCGTACAGACGGTAACGTCGGCCGAGCGCCGCGCTGGAACCGTTCGACTTCCCACGGCGCGATCCTCCTCCCTCTGGTTGCTCGCGCCCTGCGGGCGCGGCGATGGCCGTCGCACTGGCGTGCTCGGCGATCGGCGCGCTACGCGCTGGATACGACGCGCCTGGCGCCTTCGCGCCGCGCCGCTTGGCGGCGGATCCTTCATTCGAAGGATCGCGCTGAATACCCTGCGGCGAGACTATCTGCGATGTGCTCGCGCTCTCTCGAGCGCGGCGAACGGCGCGCTCGGCGCTTGCGCGCCGGCCGCT
>Ga0070666_10000453_pt1 | contig 24969 bp, 27 predicted proteins | sample KBSS23metaG_FD_64677 | JGI IMG/M metagenome (GOLD analysis project Ga0070666, IMG submission 64677) | Switchgrass rhizosphere microbial communities from Kellogg Biological Station, Michigan, USA - KBS S2-3 metaG | ecosystem: Host-associated > Plants > Roots > Rhizosphere > Soil ... | reverse complement strand
CAGCATTGCCTGTTCTGGCGCGATCTCGCCTGCCCCTGGAGGAGCAGTCACTATGACATCGGCACCCACGGCAACCGCACCAACGCCGACCCTGGACGGTCCGGTCATCGGCGCTTCGGCAACCGCCTCTCAAGCCCCCGACGCATCAATTCGTCCGTACCAAGTCCACATTCCGCAGACTGCGATCGACGATTTGAGGCGCCGCATCGCGATGACCCGCTGGCCAGATAAGGAGACGGTTGCCGATCGGTCGCAAGGTTTCCAGCTCGCGGACCTGCAACAGCTCTTGCACTATTGGGGCAGCAGTTACGACTGGCGAAAGGCGGAAGCCCGGCTGAACGCCCTGCCGCAGTTCAAGACCAACATCGACGGGCTCGACATCTATTTCATTCAGGTGAAGTCGAAGAACCGGAACGCCCTGCCCTTGATCATTACTCATGGTTGGCCAGGGTCGGTCTTTGAGCTTCTCAAGGCCATCGATCCGCTGACGAATCCGACCGCGCACGGGGGCAAAGCCGAAGATTCCTTCGACGTCGTCATTCCATCGATGCCGGGCTATGGCTTTTCGGACCGACCGACGGAGGTTGGCTGGAATCCGGAGCGTATCGCCAAGGCTTGGGACGTGCTTATGAAGCGTCTCGGCTACACCCGTTACGTCGCGCAGGGTGGCGACTGGGGTGCCGCCGTTGCGGAGCTCATGGGCGAGCAGGCTCCACAGGGGCTCGTCGGAATCCACGTCAATCTTCCGGCCACGGTGCCACCGGAGATTCTCCCGGCGATCGCCTCGGGCATTCCTCCGGCTGGCCTCAGCGACAACGAGCTTGCGGCGTTCAATGCGATCCTCGCCGGACGAAAAGTGCGCGGTACCGCTTATTTCGACATGCTCACTGCGCGACCGCAGGCGATCGGCTACGGAATGAGCGACTCCCCAGCCGCTCTTGCAGCCTTCCTCCTAGTGCACGGCGGGTTCTCCAGGTGGAAACTCGGCGGTACCCCGCAAAGCCCGCTCAGCACGGACGACGTCCTCGACGACTTCACGCTTTACTGGCTGACCAACACCGGGGCTTCTGCCAACCGCCTGTATTGGGAGAACCAGGGCCGTAGCCCGATCTTCGCAGCGGCGCTCAAGACTGACCAGATCAAGATTCCTGTCGGCGTCACCGTCTTTCCGTTCGAGAGCTATCCGGCGCCAGAGAGTTGGGCCCGCAAGGCATATCCCAAATTGACTTACTACAACGTGGTCGATCGAGGCGGGCATTTCGCCGCATGGGAGCAACCCGAATTGTTCGCCGATGAGCTCAGGGCAGCCTTTCGTTCGGTCCGGTAGGCCACAATGAGACGCAAGGCGCTTGCGACAGAAGAGCTGCGGCCAACCAACCGACGCGTTGAGGGCTTTTCGGATGCCGTATTTGCAATCGCCGTAACGATCATGGTTCTCGAAATCCACGTGCCGGATGGTCTCGCTTTTGGCAGCGATCCGGTAGCCTTGATGCATTTTACAGGAATCGCCGCCACCTACGCGCTGAGCTTCCTAGTGATCGTTATCCTGTGGGGCAGTCATCATTACCTGGTCTTTACGCTTCCCAATGCCGACCGCACTACGATCTGGCTCAACAATCACGTGCTTTTCTGGATCACGTTGATCCCAGTCGCGGCGCGATTCTTCGGAGGTCATCCGACCGCTCCGCGGGCCGCGGCGGCTTACGCGTTCGTGATCATGATGTGCACTGTTTCCTTCACGATGTTACGAAGCCACGCCTCGCGCGTCAGCAAGAACGAGCTACATCGCACGCTTCATCGCCAAGTTTTTCGAAAAGCCTGGATTGCGATCGCGCTCTATGCGGCCGCAATCCCCCTCGCTTTCTTCAATGTCAGGCTTACGTGGTTGCTCTTCCTAATCCTCCCGATGTTGTTCTTCCTGCCGGTCGTTCGTCGCTCGATGGAATGGAATTTCTCGCGGGAACGTGATTAAGGAGCTGTCCGGCTCCGATGTTTCTCGGCCTAACGTCCGCTTTCCGCCCCTAGCGGACACAAGCTCAGGCGCTCTAGATTAGCTCCACCCATGTCGGGGCGTGGTCCGAGGCTTTATCCTCGCCCCTCGCCCATTTGTCGACGCCCGCGCCTTGGAGCCGGTCGGCCGCCTCGGGCGAGCACAGCAAATGGTCCAGACGGAAACCGAGGTCGCGCTGCCAGCATCCGGCGGTGTAATCCCAGAAGGTGTAGAGCTTCTCTTCGGACGGATGGAAGGCGCGCAGCGCATCGGTCCAGCCCTGGTGAAGGATGCGCCGCCACAGCTGTCGCGCCTCCGGCTGCATCACCGCGTCGTGCTGGGTCGCGCGGACCGAGAAGACGTCGCGATCCTCGGGGACGACGTTCCAGTCGCCGCACAGAATCGCAGGGCGCTCCTCCCCAAGCAGCTCCGCGGCGTGGGCGCCCAGCCGCTCCATCCACTTGAGCTTGTAGTCGAACTTCTCGGTGCCGACGGGATTGCCGTTGGGCAGGTACAGCGAGCCGACGAGGACGCCGTTCGCCTCGGCCTCGATGTAGCGGCTGTGCGTGTCGTCGGGGTCGCCGGGGAGGCCGACGCGACGGAGCTTCGGCGTGTCGCCCCTGGCCAGGATGGCAACGCCGTTGAAGCCCTTCTGCCCGTGCCACACTGCCCCGTACCCAGCGGCCTCGATGTCGGCGATCGGAAGCGACTCGTCCGCGCACTTGAGCTCCTGCAGCGCGACCACATCGGGCTGCTCGCGCGCGAGCCACTCAAGCAGGCGCGGAAGCCGCGCGCGGATGCCGTTGAGATTGTAGGTGGCGAGCTTCATCGCGCCCGCCCTAGCGGGTCGGAGTCAGACCGAGAAGCTGCTTCCGCAGCCGCAGCCGGACTGTGCGTTGGGGTTCGTCACCTTGAACGCGGCGCCGCCGAGATCCTCGACGAAATCGACCGCCGAGCCCTTGACCAGTTCGAGGCTGACCGGATCGACCACCAGGCGGACGCCGTCGGTCTCGGCAATCGCGTCATCGCTTGCCGGTGCCGGCGTCAGCTCGAACTTGTAGGTGAACCCGGCGCAGCCGCCGCCGTCCACGGCGAGGCGCAGGATCGCCGGCTTGTTCTGGCGCTCGGCGATCCACGCGACGCGCCTGGCGGCGCTCTCGGTCAGGCTGATCTGAGGCTCGGTCACGCGCCCGAGATAGGAAGCGCCGCCCCAAGCGGCAAGGAAAGGCGGCTCAGCGCTGCGCCGTGGTCGGTCCGCCGATGGCGTCCATCGAGGCGGCGCCGGAGCGACGCTGCATCGCGAGGACATAGTCGGCCGACTTCATGAACGGGATCGGGTTCACCGCGCGCCCGTCGATTCGCACTTCATAGTGCAGGTGGTTGCCGGTCGAACGGCCGGTCGAGCCCATGCGCCCGATCTGCTGCCCCCGGGTGATGTGGTCGCCCTCGCGAACGAGGATTGCCGACATGTGGCCGTAGCGCGTGGTGATTCCGCGGCCGTGGTCGAGCTCGACCAAATTGCCGTAGCCGCCACTGTTCCAGCCGGCGCGCAGGACGGTGCCGTCGGCGGTCGCATAGACCGGCGTGCCATAGGCGCCGGCAAGGTCGATTCCCGGGTGCATCGCCGCGCCCGCGTGGAACGGATCCGAACGGACTCCGAAGCCGCTGGTGAACTCGACGCTGGCCTTGATCGGCTTGTCCGACGGGACCGCGATGATTCCGTCCTGCAGCTGGTCCAGCTTCTTCCAGCTGTCGAACAGGTTCTTGAAGGTTGAGCTAGCGGCGCTCTCGAAGGGCCCGCCGACGCCCGCCGTGCTGCCGACGCGAGCCGGCGTGATGCCGAGGCGCTTCAACTCGGCGGCGGTGACCTGGTACCGGACGTCCAGCGCCTGTGCGACCAGGGCGGCCTGTTGAAGCTGCTGCTGCTCGACCCGCGCAAGCGGACCGTCGGCGGCGAGGCGGCCGCTGGCGGCAGCGGCGGCGACGAGCTCCGGATCGATCTTGCGCCCGGCGAGGGCAGCCTCGATCAGCGCCTGGCGCTGCTCGATCATGCGGGCGCGGGCCTCGGTCGCTGCCGGGAGGCTCATCGCCGGCGGCAAAGGCTGCGGGCGGGTGACAAGCTGCGCCGTCGCGTAGCTGGCCCAGGCGACGAGGCCCAGAACGACGACGAAGAGGAATGCCTGAAGCGGTGCGGAAATACGGAAGCGGCGGAGCTTCGACCCGTCGTGCACGAACAAGTCGCGATCGCGAAAGAGGCCATTCGTAACGGCCAGAACTTGCGTCATTAGGTCCCGCTCCACAAATCGACAGCCGCGCCGAGCGCACTGCCGAGTCCCATCTCTGAAGGAGCTCCCCAGCCCCTTGCCCATGCCCGCATATTGCCCATCGCGAGCCGGCGTCAGGAACACTGCTTTCGGTTGGTTAATGAATTCAACCTTCGGTTCCGCTCTGCGGGACGAGTCGTCCGCTGAGCGCGGTGAACGGTTGGAATCCCGGAGGTCGCACAGCTGATTCCTTCAAATTCAAGCTGTTGTGCAGTGCAGCAGACGCCCTTCGTTACGGAGTCGCGCGAATCTTTCGCGCGGCGCCTTGCGAAGGCCACATTCGTCCTTAGAAGCGGCCCCGGGCCACGCCGTCCCAACGCGGCGCGTGCTCTCTGGAAGGAGAGTTTATGACCGAAGCCGCTGCTGCCGGCGCGGAGACGCGCCTGGCGAAACCCGAAACCCGCCCCAAGCGACCTTATTTCTCGTCCGGTCCGTGCGCCAAGCCGCCGGGCTGGATGCCGCAATCGCTCGACATTTCGGCGCTCGGCCGCTCGCACCGCGGTACGGTCGGCAAGGCCCGGCTCGCCGAGGCGATCGAGCGCACGCACGCGCTGCTGCAACTGCCGTCTGACTACCGGCTCGGCATCGTTCCCGCCTCCGACACGGGCGCGATGGAAATGGCCATCTGGTCGCTGCTGGGAACGCGCCCGGTCACGATGCTCGCATGGGAGAGCTTCGGCGCCGGCTGGGTGACCGACGTCGCCAAGCAGCTGAAGCTCGACGCGGATATTCGCACCGCCGACTACGGCGAGATCTGCGACCTAAATGGAATCGATCCGGCGCATGACATCGTCTTCACCTGGAACGGTACGACCAGCGGCGTCCGCGTCCCCCATGCTGACTGGATCGCCGAAGACCGCACCGGCCTGTCGATCTGCGACGCGACTTCGGCCGCCTTCGCGCAGCCGGTCGACTGGGAGAAGATCGATGTCGGCACCTTCAGCTGGCAGAAGGCGCTCGGCGGGGAAGCCGCGCACGGAATGCTGGTGCTCAGCCCGCGCGCCGTCGAACGGCTGGAGCGGGAGCCCGCGCCGCGGCCGCTGCCCAAGATCTTCCGCCTCACCAAGAGCGGCAAGCTGATCGATGGAGTCTTCAAGGGCGAGACGATCAACACGCCGTCGATGCTGTGCGTCGAGGATTGGCTGTTCGCGCTCGACTGGGCGGAGCGGATCGGCGGCCTCGACGCACTGATCGCACGCGCCGACGCCAACGCGGCGGCGCTGGACCGCTGGGTCCAGGGTGCCCCCTGGATCGAGCATCTCGCGAAGGACCCCGCCATCCGTTCGAATACTTCGGTCTGCCTGCAGTTCGCGGATCGCTCGAACGAAGATGCCAACCGCGCGCGGCAGAAGGCGATCGGCCAACTGCTGGAACGCGAGGACGCGGCCTACGACATCACCGCCTATCGGGACGCGCCGCCGGGGCTTCGAATCTGGTGCGGCGCGACGGTCGACATGGCCGACATCGAGGACCTTGGGCCGTGGCTCGACTGGGCATGGGAGGCGACCCGTGGCTGAGCCGGTCAAGGTCCTGATCGCGGACAAGATGGACCCGCGCGCGGCAGCGATTTTTCGCGAGCGCGGCATCCAGGTCGACGAAAAGCCGGGCCTGTCGCCGGAAGAGCTGGCAGCCGTCATCGGCGGCTATGACGGCGTCGCCGTACGGAGCTCGACCCGGATCAATGCGGTCGCAATGGATGCGGCACTGCCGCGCCTCAAGGTCATCGGCCGCGCCGGTATCGGCGTCGATACTATCGACGTGCCCGCCGCGTCGGCGCGCGGCATCGTCGTGATGAACACGCCGTTCGGCAACTCGATCACCACCGCCGAACACGCGATCGCGATGCTGTTCGCGCTGGCCCGGGAAATCCCGCAGGCGGACCAGTCGACCCAGTCGGGCAAGTGGGAGAAGAACCGCTTCATGGGGGTCGAGCTGGCGGGCAAGACGCTCGGCCTGATCGGCTGCGGCAATATCGGCTCGATCGTCGCCGACCGCGCCCACGGCCTCAAGATGAAGGTCGTCGCCTACGACCCCTTCCTGTCACCAGAGCGCGCGGTCGAGCTTGGCGTCGACAAGGTCGAGCTCGACGAGCTGCTGCAGCGCGCCGATTTCATCACGTTGCACACGCCGCTGACCGACCAGACGCGCGGGATCCTCTCTCGGGAAGCATTGGCCAGGACGAAGAAGGGCGTGCGGATCGTCAATTGCGCGCGCGGCGGGCTGATCGACGAGGCGGCGCTCAAGGATGCGCTGGAAGGCGGCCAGGTCGCCGGCGCGGCGCTCGACGTGTTCGCGGAGGAGCCGGCCAAGGACAATGCGCTGTTCGGCACCCCCGGCCTGATCTGCACACCCCACCTCGGCGCATCGACCACCGAAGCGCAGGTCAACGTCGCGATCCAGATCGCCGAGCAGATGAGCGATTACCTGCTGCTCGGCGGCATCACCAATGCGGTCAACGTGCCCTCCCTGTCAGCCGAAGAGGCGCCGCGACTGAAGCCCTACATGGGCCTTGCGGAGAAGCTCGGCCGGCTGATCGGCCAGATCGCGGGAACCGAGATCCGCTCGATCGACATCGAAGTCGAGGGGGCGGCGGCCGAGCTCAACATCAAGCCGATCACCGGCGCTGTGCTCGCCGGCGTCATGGCGACCTGGTCCGATACGGTGAACATGGTCAACGCGCCCTACCTCGCGAAAGAGCGCGGCATCGCGGTGCGCGAAATCCGCAATGAGGGCGAAGGCGACTACCATACGCTCGTCGCGGTGACGGTCGGCACGGACCACGGCCCAAGGCGCGTCGAGGGCACCTTGTTCGGCAACCGTGCCCCGCGGCTGGTCAACATCTTCGGCGTCCCGATCGAGGCCGAGCTCGCCGGGCAGATGATCTACATCGTCAACACCGACGCGCCCGGCTTCATCGGCGCACTCGGCACGAGGCTCGGCGAGAATCGGATCAACATCGCGACCTTCGGGCTGGGCCGGCGAAAGCAGGAAGGCGAGGCGGTCGCGCTGGTCGCGGTTGACGACCCGATCACCGTGGACGTCGCGCGCCAGCTACACGAGCTGCCCGGCGTTCGCGAGGTGGTGCCGCTGAGCTTCTGATCATGTCTTCGGCGAGGCAGGCGTTGCGAAAGACTTTCGCCGGATCGGCAGTCCGCCGGTCGCTGCTGGTCGCGCTCGTGATCGGCACAATTCTCAATGGGATCAACCAGGGCCCGGAAGTCCTGTCCGGTCACTGGCCCGTCTGGTGGAAGCTCGTCCTCACCTATTTCGTGCCCTTCGCCGTCGCCAGCTACGGCAGCTACGCGGCGTTTCTGGACAGCGATTAGGCGCGAAAAAGGGCGCTCCGCGAACGGAGCGCCCATCGGCTGCCATCTGCGTGCGGATGGCCGGCCCGATAACTACTTGTTCTCGGCGCTTTCGCGAACCGCGTCCGCCTTGTTGTCGCCGGCATTGCGCACGGCGTCGGCAGCGTTGTCGGCATTCGCCTCGACATTGGCCGCGACGTTGTCGGCGTTGGCCTCGATCGTGTCGGCGACATTTTCGGCATTGGCCTCGATATTGTCTGCAGTCTGCTCCTGCGGGCTCTTGTTGCAGGCAGTGAGCGCGCCAATTCCGAGCGCGATCGCGAGAACGGTCGTGGTCTTCATGCTTAATTCCCCTATTCCATGTCTGCGCCCGCGCAGGGGCGCGTCGCGGAACTGCTATACGCGCGGACAAAGACTCTGTTCCGAGCGGTCAACGATTGGCGCGCTGGACGTGCCGGGCCTTCCTCCCTAGGAGCCGCGCTGCCGCACCAAGCAAGGAAATGTCGTGGGTAACGTGACCGTCATCGGCGCCCAATGGGGTGACGAAGGCAAGGGCAAGATCGTCGACTGGCTCGCGAGCCGCGCCGACATGGTCGTCCGCTTCCAGGGCGGCCACAACGCCGGCCACACGCTCGTCGTCGGCAACCAGACCTACAAGCTCTCGCTTCTGCCGAGCGGGATCGTGCGTGGGACGCCGTCGATCATTGGCAATGGCGTGGTGCTTGACCCGTGGGCGCTGAAGGCGGAAGTCGAGCGGCTGGCCGAGCAGGGCGTCGAGGTCACGCCGCAGGTCCTGCGGATCGCCGAAACCTGCCCGCTCATCCTGCCGATCCATCGGGACCTCGACGGACTGCGCGAGGATGCCTCCGGGGCAGGCAAGATCGGCACAACCAGGCGCGGCATCGGCCCGGCCTATGAAGACAAGGTCGGCCGCCGCGCGATCCGGGTCTGTGACTTGGCGCACCTCGGCGAGCTGGGCCCCCTTCTCGACCGCCTGTGCGCTCACCACGACGCGCTGCGCGCCGGGTTCGGCGAGCCGCCGGTAGACCGCGAGCGCCTGCTCCATGATTTGTCGGAGATCGCCGACTTCGTGCTGCCCTTCGCCGGACCCGTTTGGCGCGACCTCGACGAGGCGCGCGGGCATGGACGGCGGATCCTGTTCGAAGGCGCGCAGGGCGTGCTGCTGGACGTCGACCACGGGACCTATCCGTTCGTCACCTCGTCCAACACCGTCGCAGGGACCACGGGCTCGGGCAGCGGCATGGGTCCCAGCGCGGCCGGCTTCGTGCTCGGCATCGTCAAGGCCTACACCACCCGCGTCGGCTCGGGCCCGTTCCCGACCGAGCAGGACAATGAGGTGGGCCAGAAGCTCGGCGAACGCGGCCATGAGTTCGGGACCGTGACGGGCCGCCGCCGCCGCTGCGGCTGGTTCGATGCGGTCCTGGTCCGCCAGGCCGTCGCCGTCAGCGGCGTGACAGGGGTCGCCTTGACCAAGCTCGACGTGCTCGACGGGTTCGAGACGGTGAGGATCTGCACCGGCTATCGCATCGGTGGGCAGGAGTTCGATTATCTCCCGCCCCACGCGGCGGACCAGATGCGGGTCGAGCCGGTCTATGAGGAGATCGAGGGCTGGCCCGGATCGACGCGCGGCGCGCGCAGCTGGGCGGACCTCCCGGCACGGGCGATCAAATATGTGCGCCGCATCGAGGAGCTGATCCGGTGCCCGGTCGCCTTGGTCAGCACGTCGCCGGAGCGAGACGACACGATCCTGGTCCGCGACCCCTTCGCGGGTTAGTGGCGCACCTCGAAATCGTCATAGTCGAACAGTTCGACGTTCCACAGGTGAACGTCTTCAACCCGCGCCGCCGGCGGGCCGCGGCGTAGCCGCTCGATCAGCCGCTCGACCGCCGCCTCCTCGCCCTCGATGTGCAGGTCGACCCGGCCATCGGGGCAATTGCGCACCCAGCCCGTCACGCCAAGCTGATCGGCCTGCTCCTTGGTCCACGCGCGGAAGAACACGCCTTGCACCCGCCCGGTCACGCTGACGTGGCGGGCTGCTTTTGTCATCAGCTGTCCCGGTCGATGCCCCACAAACGCGCGGATGCTGCATCCTCGCGCGCTTTCCAAAAGCGGCGACGGACCTGGTCATGAGTGACGACCAGGCAAACCAGCGCGATGAGTCCAGCCGCCCAGCTGTGGGCTGCCAATCCAAGATAGACAGCGATTGCAAAGCTCAGTGCCGTCAGGACGAGGTTCCTCGCAATCGGCCAAAGGCAGCCAACCCAAGCGTTGCGAACTGGATCGTCTAGCGGGTCAGACGGTGGAGATGTCAGGGGCATCTTCGGCCTTCATGCCGACCACATTGTAGCCGGCGTCGACATGGTGGATCTCGCCGGTCACGCCCGCAGAAAGGTCGCTGAGCAGGTAAAGGCCGGCACCGCCGACATCCTCGATCGTCACGTTGCGGCGAAGCGGCGAATTATACTCGTTCCACTTCATGATGTAGCGGAAGTCGCCGATCCCGCTTGCCGCCAAGGTCTTGATCGGGCCGGCCGAGATGGCGTTGACGCGGATGCCCTCGGGGCCGAGGTCGGCGGCGAGATATTTCACTGAGGTTTCGAGCCCCGATTTGGCAACGCCCATCACATTGTAGTGCGGAATGACCTTCTCAGCGCCGTAATAGGTCAGGGTCAGGAGAGACCCGCCCTCGCTCATCAGCGCCCGCGCCCGCTGGGCCACCGCGACGAAGCTGTAGACCGAGATGTTCATGGTCATCAGGAAGTTGTCCATCGACGTATCGATGAACTTGCCGCGCAGCTCATTCTTGTCGGAAAAACCGATGGCGTGGACGACGAAGTCGAGCTTCCCCCACTGGTCCTTCAGCGCTTCGAATGTCTTGTCGAGCGCCTTCATGTCGCTGACGTCGCAGTCGACCAGAAGCTCGGACCCGAGTTCGGCGGCCAGCGGTCTCACGCGCTTTTCCAGCGCCTCGCCCTGGTAGGAGAAGGCCAGCTCCGCCCCCTGGTCCCCAAGTGCGCGGGCAATGCCCCAGGCCAGCGAACGGTCGTTGGCGAGCCCCATGACGAGGCCCCGCTTGCCCTTCATCAGTCCAGTCAAAGTCGGGGTCCCTCTCTTTGCAGCACTGGTTCGACGTCCTCCCCGGGCTCCGGCTCCTCGACCTCGAGCTGGTCGCTGTAGGGCCCGGTATAGACCTCGCCCTTTAGCGCGGTGGCGCCGCTTTCCGCCAGCGCCGCATTCAGCTCAGCGCCAATGACGACACCCAGGCCGACGACAAAGAAAAAGATCAGCGCGACCATCACGCCCGCGAGGCTCCCGTAGGTCCTCGTATAGCCGCCGAACAGGCTCAGCGCGGGCGCGATCAGCTCGACCGTCCCCAGCCACCAGGCGGTGATGAACAAGGAGCCCGGCCACTTCTTGCAGCCGCGCCCGCGATACCGCGAAGGGGTGAGCGCGAAGAACAGGCCATAGAATGTGGCAAACAGGGTCACAGCCGGTACCAGCCGATACAGGCCAAGGTCGTGGCCGATGTTCTGCGCAAGCGGGAACCATTCCATGATGTAATGGTGTGCGAGCGTCAGCGCGGCGCTGACCGCAAAAGCGATCATCAGCAGCAGCACCGCGCCGAGGATCATCAGGATCGAGCCGAGGCGGTATTCCCAGAAGGGCGCGCAGAATTTCACGCCATAAGCGCGGCGCAGGATGTCGCGGATCGTCTCGATGAAGCTGGTCGCCGTCCACAGCCCGACGATCGCGCCAAACCACAGCAGGTTGCCCGTCCGGATGGTCAGCACCTCGAGCACCGGTTCGCGGAGCGTCGCCGCGACATCGGGCGGCAGACGCCGCAACACGTTGGCCACGGTCAGCATCGCATCCTGGCTCTGGCCGAGCAGGTGCGCGACCGCGGCGGCAACGATGAAGAAGGGAAACAGCGCGACGATCGACAGATAGGCGAGGTTGCCGGCATGGATGAAGCCGTCGTTGTAGACGCCGATCGCGACGCGCTTGACCACTTCCCAGGCGGTAAGCCGCGGCTTGAGCTTTTCCTCGACCTCCGTGCCGAAGGCCGCGCGCATCGTCGCGAGCCGCTTGCGCCGTTCCTCGGGAGAGAGGGGAGAATGGTCTCTCATGCGCTGATTGCCTCAGACGCCAAGGCCGGCCCTCGGGTTGCCAGGCGAATCCCAGCCTTCGACGAACTTCCTGAGCTGCGGATCGTCGGCGGGCACGTCGATCTCGACGGCGACGAGCTGGTCGCCGCGCTTGCCGTCCTTGGCGGCGAACCCGCGGCCCTTCAGGCGGAATACCTTGCCGGAGGTGGTGCCCTTGGGGATCGTCAGCATGACCGGCCCGTCAGGCGTCGGCACCTTCACCTTCGCGCCCAGCACCGCCTCCTTGAGGCTCACCGGCAGCTCGAGCCGGATGTTGTTGCCGTCGCGCGTGTAGAAGCGGTGCGGGGCGATCTCGATCGTGACGATCGCGTCGCCGCGACCGCCCGGGCCCTCCTCGCCCTTGCCGGCAAGGCGGATCCGAGTCCCGTCTTCGAGGCCCTGCGGCAGCTTGAGGTCGATCGTCTTGCCGTCGGCGAGAGTGATCCGCTGCGGCTTCAGAGCGACCGCATCCTCGAACGGGATCTTCAGCCGGTAGGCGACGTCGGCGCCCTTCTGCGCCGTCCGGGCGCGTTGGCGAAAACCGCTAAACGGACCGCCGCCGCGTCCGCCGGTCCCGCCTCCAAACAGCCCTTCGAACAGGTCGCTGAGGTCTGCCGCGTCGCCACCGGCGAAATTGAAATTCTCGAAACCGGCGCCCGGCTGCGGGCCGCCGCCGCCGCCACCGGGGGAGTAACCGCCGAAGCCCCCGCCGAACGGCATCTTCGGATTACCTTCCTCATCGATTTCGCCGCGGTCGTAACGTGCGCGCTTGTCCTTGTCGGACAGCATGTCATAGGCGTGGGTCACTTCGGCGAAGCGCTTGGCCGCGTTGGGATTGTCCTTGTTGCGATCGGGATGAAGCTGCTTGGCGAGGCTGCGATACGCCTTCTTGATCTCCGCCTCGCTCGCGCCCCGCTTCAGCCCCAAGCGCTGGTAGAGGTCGAGTGCCATGTCGCTCCCATGCCGCAGTCATTCACTGCTGACCAGATGGGTTGCTCGAACGCGGAGGCCAAGCCTAAGGCGCGATGGCATGGCAACCGACCCTTTCGCCCTGTTCGATGACTGGCTGGCCGACGCCTACGTCGCCGAGCCGAACGATCCCGAGGCGATGGCGCTGGCGACCGCTGACGCCGCCGGTACCCCGTCAGTGAGGATCGTGCTGCTGAAGGGCCATGGCCCCGACGGCTTCGTCTTTTATACCAACCAGCGCAGCCGCAAGGGCGCCGAGCTCGCGGCAAACCCGCGCGCGGCGCTGCTTTTTCACTGGAAGTCGCTTCGCCGGCAAGTCCGGATCGAGGGCCCGGTAGAGGGCGTCAGCGAGGCCGAGGGTGACGCTTATTTCGCCAGCAGGGCCCGGGATTCGCAGCTTGGCGCGTGGGCATCGGACCAGTCACAGCCGCTCGACAGCCGAACGACATTCGAGCAGCGCTTCGAGGAGATGAAGCGTAAGTATGAAGGGCAGGACGTCCCGCGCCCGCCGCACTGGGGTGGATATCGCGTAGTCCCCGAAAGCATCGAATTCTGGACCGACCGGCCTCACCGCCTGCATGAGCGGCGGCTGTTCACGCGTTCGGGCGACGGCTGGACCGAGGGACTGCTCTACCCATGACCACCGCGAAGCTTGCGGCCGAGCATTCGGTCCATTCGACGCGCGCGGCGCTGGCGAGCGTCAGCGTGGCCCTCATCCTGCTCTTCGCCAAGGCCTGGGCGGCCTACCAGACCGGCTCCACCGCGATGCTCGGCTCGCTCGCCGATACCGCGCTGGACGTAATCGCAAGCCTGACGACGCTCGTAGGCGTACGCATTGCCGCGATCCCCGCCGACCATGATCACCGGTTCGGGCACGGCAAGGCGGAAGCGCTGGTGGCGCTGGCGCAGGTCGTGCTGATCACCGTCTCCGCGATCGGAATCGCGGTCCGAGCGGTCGACCGCTTCATCAATGGCGCGCAGACGCAGGCGATGGGCGACGGAATCGCGGTATCGCTGCTCGCGATCGGGCTGACCTTCGTCCTGCTGGGCTACCAGCGGCGCGTGATCGCACGGACCGGATCGATCGCGATCAAGACCGACAACGTCCACTATACCTCGGACCTGCTGCTCAACGGCTCGGTGATCGTCGCGCTGGTCCTCGAGCAGGGCCTGCATATCACCGGCGCCGATGCGCTCTTCGGCATTGGCATTGCCCTGTGGCTCTTGTGGGGCGCGTTCCGGGCGTCGCGCGAGGCGGTCGCCCAGCTAATGGACCGCGAGTGGCCTGAGAACGAACGCCAGGAATTTCTCAGCGTTGCCGCAACCTATCCCCAATTGCAGGGCCTGCATGACCTGCGCACCCGCAAGAGCGGGACCTTGCGGTTCGTCCAGTTCCACGTCTGGGTGCCGGCCGAATGGACCGTACAGCAAGCGCATGATCGGCTCGACGCGGTCGAGGAGGAGCTGCAGCAGCGTTTCCCCAACACCGAGATCCTGATTCATGTCGATCCGGAGGGGCAGACCGACCGGGAGACGCTGCTGCCCCAGGAGATTACCGAGCAGGCGAAGTGAGTACCCTGCCCTTCTTCCAGGTGGACGCCTTCGCCGAGGCCCCACTGAGCGGAAATCCGGCCGCCGTCATGCCGCTGGAAAGATGGCTTCCTGACGAGCTGATGCAGGCGATCGCGACTGAGAACAACCTCAGCGAGACAGCGTTCACAGTGCCGGCGGAGAACGGCGCGGCAGATTTCGACCTCAGATGGTTCACGCCGACCGACGAGGTGGAGATGTGCGGCCACGCGACCATTGCCGCCGGCCATGTCCTGATGACCGGTGCGCCGGTGCGCTTCTCCACCAGGTCGGGCCCAATGACCGTCAGCCGCCGCAATGACCTGCTCGAGCTCGACATGCGGGCCGCGACGTTGACCGAGGTCGACGAGCCCGAGCTTTGCGCGGCTCTGGGGCTGCCCCGCAGTCCGGCCTGGCTCGCCGACGGCTACAATGATGCGGCGATCATCGAAGTTTCCGACGAAGCCGCTGTCCGCGCAGTCGCGCCTGACTTCGGCGCGCTGAAGCACATCCGCCGGATGGCCGTGGTCACCGCGCGCGCGGACCGGCACGACATCGCGAGCCGCGTTTTCGTCCCCTATCTCGGGATCGACGAGGACCCGGTGACCGGCTCGGCGCACGCAGCGCTGGTGCCCTATTGGGCGGATAGGCTGGGGCGCACCGAGTTCACCGCCCTACAGGCGAGCGCGCGTTCGGGCTTGCTCAATTGCAGGCTCGAGGGCGACCGCGTGATCCTCGGCGGGCATTGCCACACGGTGATCGTCGGCCAGTTCCAGCTTTAACGCTCGGAACGCGTCAGAAGCTCGACAAGGTCGGCTTTCCAGAACTTCGCCCAGGTATGGGTGCCGTGGCCCCGGCTCTCGGGGCTCTCCGGGATCAGGCGGAACCGCGCGGTCGGCATGCGCTTGAGCGCTTCGGCGGGGAACGGCAGGTTGCGCGGGTTGATGAAATCGTCGGCGGAGTTGATCCAGGTGACCGGGACCTTGATCCGCTCGAGGTTCGGCCATGGATTGTAGTCTCTCGACGCATCCAGCTGATAGATCAGGTCGTTGGCGTCGAGCGCCTGCAGCGCGTTGCTGACGCGATCCTGCGCGTAGCTGCTGGCTGCGGTGCGGGTGGGATAGCTGAGCTGGTCGAGCAGCGGAGCGGCCCCGGCGACGAACAGCAGGTTCTGAGCTGCGCGAAGCCCGACCAGGGGTTCGGCCTTGTAATCGCCGCTGTGCCACGCGGGATCGGCCTTGATCCCGTCGATCGCCAGTTGCCGCCACATGCGGTTCAGCCCGGCGATCTCGACCGGCTCGCAGGCCAGCGGCATCAAGGCGCTCGCGAAATCCGGATAGGCTTCGCCCCACACGAACGCATGCATGCAGCCCATCGACGTGCCCATGATCAGTCGAAGGTGCGTGACGCCGAGACCTTCGGTCAGCATTCGATGCTGGGCCTCGACCATGTCGTCATAGTCGTATTTCGGGAAGCGCATCCGCAAACCGTCGGACGGCTTGGACGAACCGCCGTGACCGAGGTTGTCCGGCAAGATGATCCAATATTTGTGGATGTCGAGCGGCTGGCCGGGGCCGTAAAGCTCGTCGGCGAATTGGGGCTGCAGGAACTGCTTGCCGGTGCCGCCCGTGCCGTGCAGCACCATCACCGCATTGTCGATCCGGCCGGCCGCGTCACGATGCGGCGAGCCCAGCGTCGTCACGTGGATCCGAACGCTCGGCAGCGCCTCGCCATCGCGGAAGCGAACGTCGTTGAGGACGATGTCCCGCTCCTGCGTCGCCCATTGGGCCCTGGCGGCGGGAGCCGGCCCGCCGCTCCATCCGCTGGGAGCCTGGGCTGCGAGCAGGGCAAGTAAACCGATCACGATTCGCCTTTCAGCTTGTGTTCCAATGCGTCGAGCAGTGGCAGCTGGCTCGGAAGCATCAACGATCGTGCGTCATCAAGGGTCATCCAACGTGCCTCCTCCGCTTCGGGGAAGCGAGCGATGCGGCCGCTCCGCGGAGGCCATTCCATCGCGAAGTCGATCGACCGGATTTCCGCTGGATCGAGGTCGCCCTCGACCGCGAAGGCCTCGACGATCTTGCCGCCTGCCTGGCGCACCTTTGCAAGCGGGACGGGAATCGCGGTTAGCTGCGTGCCGGTTTCCTCGGCGAATTCGCGAAGCGCCGCTTCGACGGGCGCTTCACCCGGCTCGACCATACCCTTGGGCATCATCCAGGCGCCGACATCCTTGTTGCGCCAGAACGGCCCGCCGGGCTTGATCAGTAGGACCTCGACCCCGCCATCCCGCCGGCGAAATAGTAGGATGCCGGCGCTACGCGGCGGCGGCATTCACGACCGCAGCGGGCGCGGCCGCTTCCGTTTCGACGATCCAGCCGCCGCCGAGCAGCCGGGTGCCGTCGTACAGAACCGCGGCCTGCCCCGGCGCGACGCCATATTCCGGCTGGGCGAAGCGGACCCAGTCGCCGTCGCGAGTTGCTGAAACAGCCGGCGCAAGCGAGCGGACCTTGACGCTCACCTCGCGCTGATCCTCCCCGAGCCAGTTCCAGTCGGCAACGCGCATCCCTTCCACGGCCAGTGCGCTCCGTGGCCCGACCACGATCCGCGCCTCGTCGGGCTCGATCCGGATGACGTAGAGCGGCTCCTTCTGCCCGCCGACCTCGATCCCGCGCCGCTGGCCCACCGTGAAGTGGACCACGCCGCGGTGCCGGCCCAGCACCCGCCCCGCCAGGTCGACGATGTCGCCCGGCGCCTCGGTCTCCGGCCGCAGCCGCTTCACCAGCCCCGCATAGTCGCCGTCCGGAACGAAGCAGATATCCTGGCTGTCGGGCTTGGCGGCGACCTCGAGACCAACCTCCGCTGCGATCCGCCGCACCTCATCCTTGGGCAGGTCACCAAGCGGGAAGCGCAGGAAGTCGAGCTGCTCGCGGGTCGTGCCATACAGGAAATAGCTTTGGTCGCGTCGCGGGTCGGCGCCCTTGTGCAGCTCGACCCGGCCCTCGTTCACCAGTCGGCGCACGTAATGGCCAGTCGCGAGGCAATCCGCGCCGAGGTCGCGCGCGAAGGCGATCAGGTCGACGAACTTTACGCCCTGGTTGCAGCTCGCGCACGGGACGGGCGTGCGCCCGCGCGCATATTCATCGACGAAGCGGCCGATGACGCCTTCGCGAAAGCGGCTTTCATAGTCGAGCACGTAGTGGGCGATGCCCAGCCGGTCGGCGACCTGCCGCGCGTCATAGATATCCTGGCCGGCGCAGCACGCACCGGATCGGCGCACCGCCTCGCCATGGTCGTAGAGCTGGAGCGTCACCCCGATCACCTCGGCGCCCGTCCGCGCCGCGAGCGCGGCCGTCACCGAGCTGTCGACGCCGCCTGACATGGCGACGACGATCCGGGCCTGCCCCGCTGGACGGCCAAGATGGAAATCAATGGTCATCGAAAACGTGCTTTCAGAAGTCTTTACTCGAATTTCACTCCTCACCGCTAGACACGGTCGTTGAGAGACAACGAGGGGGCAAGGCTTGGCGCGTCACGAAGGCGACGTTCGCTCAACGGCGCAACAGCCGCTCAGCCTCAGCGAGCTTCTCGCCTTGCTCGGCGATGCCGCCGAGCGGGACGGGCGCTCGAGGGAGGATGCGATCGCTTGTTATCTCTCAGGCGCTGACGGCTGGCGCGAGGCCGTCAAGCTGCTCGGCGGGACGTTCGCGCAAGAGGAGACAAAGTTAAGGGAGCGTCAGTCGGACTAACCGGCACATTAACCAGCACGCTTCAGAATGTTTTCAACGGCCGCGGATTAAACCCCGCCCAGTAGCAATGATTAAGCAGGTGTGACTGAACGATGCTCGAGAACCAGAAGATCCGTCCGGCGCAGGTCATCGGCCCCCTAGGTGAGCCGCTGACGCTCGAGTCATTGCCGCCTGCAAGCACCACGCGTTGGGTCGTCCGTCGCAAGGCCGAGGTCGTGGCCGCCGTCGCCGGCGGGCTGCTCAGCGTCGACGAAGCCTGCAAGCGCTATTCGCTGAGCCTAGAGGAATTCACCAGCTGGCAGCGCGCGGTGGACCGTAGCGGTATGCCCGGCCTGCGAGTCACGCGACTCAAGCAGTATCGCGACCAGTACGAGCGCCAACAGCGTTATTGACCGCAAGCCGCGCTCGTTACGGCTGCTTAAAGATCAAGCATTTAGGCGGCCCACCCTCGCAATTTCTGGACAGACCCTTCCGAATCCGGAACAACCGGGGCGCATCGCGCGTCTGTGGTGCCTGAACGGCGCCCGTGTCGAGGGCGGCCGGAAAACAGGAGGGAATAGCTGATGGGTATCATCATCTGGCTGGTCGTTGGCGGTATCTGTGGTTGGCTTGCCAGCCTTATCATGCGGACCGACGCTCAACAGGGTATCGTCCTCAACGTGGTCGTCGGCATCGTCGGCGCGGTCATTGCGGGGCTGCTGTTCGGCGGCGGCGCGTCCCTGAACAACGGCATCACTATCGAGACATTCCTTTATTCGCTGCTCGGCGCGGTCGTCCTGCTTGCGATCGTCAACCTGATCCGCAGGGGAACCGTCCGCTAGGCTGGCGCACACCCGAAGACCATGAAGGCCGCGCAGCAATGCGCGGCCTTCTTCATTTGGACACTACTGCAGCTCGAACGTCATCGATACGCTGACCTGGAGCTTTTGCTCGCCAGGATCGATCTTGCTGTCGGCGGCCTGCGATCGTTCGGCCATCATCACCATTGGCGCCATCGGCGGCGGCGGCGCGTAGCCTCCGCTCTCACTGACCGACACGACGCGCGTCACGCGCATGCCGAGCGAACGCGCATAAAGGTCCGCGCGCGCCCGAGCCGCGGCGATGGCCTTCACCCGCGCCTCGTCCAGCGCGGACTCGGGCTTGTCGATGGTAAGGTTCGGCCCGCTGATCTGATTCGCGCCCTCGGCGACCAGCGCGTCCAGGATCTTGCCGGTATTGGCGATGTCGCGGAATCGAACGCTCAACTGGTTCGAGGCTGAGTAGCCGCTCAGCCGCGGCGGCTGGTCCTTCACATAGACATATTGCGGGCTGAGGCTGATGTTGCTGGTCTGGATATCGCGGTCCGCGATTCCCGCCTGTCGCAAAGCTTCGCGGACCCGGGCCATGCGCGCGGCGGCCTGCTGGATCGCGCCGCTCGCGGTGGCCGAGCGCGTGATCACTCCGGCCGAGATGATCGCGAGGTCCGGCACGCGCGTGACTTCGCCAACGGCGTTGATGTCGAGACGCGTGCCCGTAATCGTCTGGTTGATCGTCGACTGTTGCGCGAGCGCCGCCGACGGCATCAAGGCAGCGCTGGCAAGCAGCGCGGCCGCTACAAAATTTCTCATGCCTGTTCCCCTGGCAAATCGTTCCATGGCGTGAACGGTCGCGCGCCGGCCATGGCTGTTTGCTGAACGCCCTCAGGCGCGGCGACCGGCAATCACCCGGTAAACGAGCAGGAGGAGAAACGCGCCGACGATCGCAGCGATGAACCCGGCGCCCTCGTTCTCGCTGTACCAGCCGACCTGGCGACCGATCCACCCGGCGATCAGCGCGCCGGCGATGCCGAGGAGGACGGTTATGATGCACCCGCCCGGGTCTCGGCCCGGCATCAGCAGCTTGGCGATGGCCCCCGCGAGGCCGCCGATCACGATCCAACCGATGATCCCGTAATGTTCCATGGACGACCTTTCGCCTTTTGTTCTATAAAGCCGGTCAACAACACGTCATTCCAGGCGTGCAACGCACGCTTGGCGAATTGGCTGCCACCGTTGGTCGAAACTGACTAGCATCAGTTGCTCGAAAAGGGCCTCTGTTGCGCGGGGTGCCTTATTCGGCTAATACAGTTGGCGATTGGGGCATTCCGAGACTCGAAACGGGCATGGACATGAATAGGGAAACGTCGATTCACTCCTCCGACACGCTGGTCGTCGTCGACGGCTCGCGGCGCCGCCGCCAGCTCGTGATTGCCGGCGTGATCGCCGGCGTCCTGCTGATGCTTGTCCTGTTCGCCATGTGGGGACGAAGCTCGACCGACAAGCAGGCGAAGCAGGCCGCCGCCGCTGGCGCGGGGCAGGTTCCGACGGTCAGCGTCATCGTTCCCGGCCGAAGCTCGGTGGGACGCACGATTAGCGCGAGCGGCCCGCTCGCCGCGCGGCGCGACCAGCCGGTGGGCATCGCCGGCGCTGGCGGCCGCGTGGTGCAAGTCACCGTGGACGCGGGAAGCTGGGTGCACGCGGGCCAGGTGCTCGCCGTCGTCGACCGCTCGGTCCAGGCGCAGCAGGCGGCCCAGCTCGCTGCACAGGTCGAGGCGGCGCGAGCCAATGCCGCGCTTGCCCAGTCCAACTATGATCGCGCGGTCGCCCTCCAGGGCCGGGGCTTCGTGTCCAAGGCGGAGATCGATTCGAAGAAGGCGACTCGCGATGCCGCTTACGCACAGGTCCGAGTCGCCCAGGCCCAGCTTGGCGCGACCCGTGCCCAGATCGGCCAGCTCAACGTGATCGCGCCAACCAGTGGGCTGGTCCTCTCGCGCAACGTCGAGGTCGGCCAGATCGTCGGGCCGGGGTCGGGCGCCTTGTTCCACCTGGCCGAGGGCGGTCAGATGGAGATGCGCGCGCAGCTGTCGCAGCAGGATCTGGCCGACGTCCACGTCGGCATGCCGGCGGACGTCACGCCAGTCGGCGCGACCGCAAGCGTGCGCGGGTCGGTGTGGCAGGTCGCGCCGATGATCGACGCTCAGTCGCGCCTCGGCGCGGTGCGAATCGCGATTCCGTACAGCACGTCGATCCGCCCGGGCGGGTTCGCCGAGGCTCGGATCACGGCAGGCACGACGACCGCCCCGCAGCTTCCGCAGAGCGCCGTGCTCAGCGACGACTCCGGCAATTACGTCTACATCGTCAATGCCAAGAGCGAGGTCGAACGCCGGGATATCAAGATCGGCTCGGTCAATGACAATGGCGTGACGGTGGAGAGCGGCCTTAGCGGCAACGAGGCGGTGGTGTTGTCGGCCGGTCCGTTCCTGAGCCCGCAGCAGAAGGTCAAGACACAGCGGGCGGCTGCGCGCTGAGTCTGTCGGTGTGATGCACTGGAAGGCAGTTAAGTCATGAATTTCCGCAACATCTCGTCCTGGTGCATCCGCAACCCGGTGTTCCCGATCGTGCTGTTCGTCGGGCTGACGCTCGCCGGCCTGATTGCCTTCTACCGGATGCAGGTGAACAACGCCCCGGACATCGACTTCCCTGCGGCGATCGTGTCCGTGTCGCAGCCCGGCGCATCGCCCAAGGAGCTCGAGACCCAGGTCACGCAGCGCGTCGAGACCGCGATCCGCGGCGTCAACGGCGTCGACGAGATCAACAGCAGCGTGTCCGAAGGCAACAGCTTCACCTTCGTGAACTTCACGGTCGGCACGCCGACCGATCGCGCCGTCAACGACGTCCGCAACGCGGTCGCCCAGATTCGCGGCAACCTGCCGGAAGGCATCCTCGAGCCCCAGATCACCCGCGTCGATGCGGAGGGCGAGCCGATCACCGTGGTCGGCGCTCAGACCACCGACATGACGCTCGAGCAACTGAGCTGGTACATCGACAATACGGTCGCCAAGAAACTGCTGTCGGTGCCCGGCATTGCTGCCGTGTCGCGCAACGGCGGCGTCGATCGCACGATCCGCGTGATCTTGGACCCTGCGGCGCTCGAAGCGCAGGGGATCACAGCCGCGCAGGTCAATCAGCAGCTTCGCCAGAGCAATCTCAACGCGGCCGGCGGACGGGCCGAGATCGCCGGGTCGGAACAGTCCGTGCGCGTCGTGGGCAATGCACAAGATGCCTACCAGCTCTCGCAGACGCAGATCACCTTGCCCGGCGGCCGCTTCGTCAGGCTCGCCGACCTTGGCGAGGTCAAGGATTCGTCGTCGGAGCAGCGCTCGATCTCCAAGATGAACGGCCAGCAGGTCGTCACCTTCCAGGTCCAGCGCGCAAAGGGTTCGTCGGAAGTCACCGTCTATGACGAAGCGTGGAAAGCGATGAATCAGATCGAGAAGGAGAACCCCAAGGTTCACTTCTCGGAGATCTTCAACACCGTCGATTACACCAAGGGCCAGTATCGCTCGGCCATGGAGGGCCTGATCGAGGGCGCGGTCCTCGCCGTCTTCGTGGTGTTGCTGTTCCTTCGCGACATCCGGGCGACCGCGATCTCGGCACTCGCCATCCCGATGTCCGCGATCCCCGCCTTCTGGTTCATGAGCCTGCTCGGAATCACGCTCAACTTCATGTCGACCATGGCCATGGGCCTGGTCGCCGGCGTCCTGGTCGATGACGCGATCGTCGAGATCGAGAACATCGTCAGGCACATGCGCATGGGCAAGTCGGCCTACCAGGCCTCGCTCGACGCAGCCGACGAGATCGGCCTTGCGGTCCTCGCAACGACCATGGCCATCGTCGCGGTATTCCTGCCGGTCGCGCTGATGCCGGGCATCGCCGGCCAGTACTTCAAGGCGTTCGGCTTCACCGTTGTCGTCTCGGTGCTGATGAGCTTGCTCGTCGCACGCATGATCACGCCGCTGATCGCGGCCTATTTCCTGCGTTCGCGCGGCGTCCAGCCGCACGCCAACTGGCGGTGGATGGATTTCTACCTGAAGATCCTCAACTGGAGTCTCGACACGACCAAGGCGCACGCGTTGCTGTCGCGCTTGCCCCGCCCGGCGCGGAACTTCCGCTATTTCGCGTTCACCGCTTTGCTTTGGCTGTTGATCGGCGGCGCCTTCGTTGCAGGCACCGGCGCGGCCATGGGTGGCCTCGGCAAGCTCGGCTGGAACGGGGCGATCACCTTCGTGCTGGCGTTCGCCGTCGGCATCGGCGTCGCCTACGGCGCGGCCAAGTTGATCATCGTGCTGGTCGGCATGACCGGAAGCGCGTTCGCCGATTGGTACGAGCTGGTCGTCGCCCGCTGGAATGCCCGCATGCAGGACCACAGGCTGACCATGGTCGGCGCCGGCATCGCCACGTTGCTGCTCAGCGTGATCCTGTTCGGAACCTTGTCGATGTCGTTCTTCCCGCCGCCGAACAGCGATTATTCGCGGGCCAACATCGTCCTCGCTCCGGGCAGCACGCTTAAGGAAACCGAAGCGGTGACCGACCGCGTGGCCGCGATTATCCAGCGCGATCCATACGTCGAGCGCGCGTTCGAAAGCATCCGCGTGGGCCACGGCAATGTGAACATCGTGCTCAAGAAGTCGCGCCCGATGAAGAGCTCGGAATGGGAGCGCCAGCTGTCGCCGACGATGGCGGCGATCCCCGATGCGCGGGTCAGCTTCCAGAGCCGGAATGGCGGCGGGCCCGACGGCGATTCGCGCGATATCATGCTCTACCTCGGCGGCGACGACCCCGATAAGCTCAACGCCGTCGCGCAAAAGATCGCGAAGGACATGGCGACCATTCCGGGCCTTCGCGCACCCCGCGTCGGCAGCCAGCTCGCCCAGCCGGAAATCACCATCACCCCGCGGTTCGACCTCGCCGCCGACCTTGGCGTGACGACCGCCGCGCTGAGCCAGACGATCCGCATCGCGACGCTCGGCGACATCGAGCAGAACAGCGCGAAATTCTCGCTGTCCGACCGCCAGGTGCCGATCCAGGTCTCGCTATCGGAAAATGCGCGGCGCGACATCTCGACGCTCGAGAACCTGCCGGTTCCGACCTCGAACGGCGGATCGGTGCCGCTCAAGTCCGTCGCCAAGATCGGCTTCGGTTCGGGCCCGACGACGATCCAGCGGTCGAACCAGCTGCGTCGCCTGTCGATCGGCGCGGATCTCGCCCCCGGCGTCGCGCAGGGTGACGTGTTCGGGAAGGTGATGAACCTGCCGTCGGTCAAGAATCTGCCGCAGGGGGTCCAGCAGATGAACCTTGGCGATCAGAAGTGGCAGTCGGAACTGCTGTTCAACTTCGCCATCGCGCTGATTTCGGGCGTCTTGCTGGTGTTCGCGGTCCTGGTGCTGCTCTACCGGCGGTTCCTCGCGCCATTCGTCAACATGGGTTCGCTGCTGCTGGCGCCGCTCGGCGCCGCGGTCGCGCTCCATATCGCCAATCAGCCGATCTCGCTGTTCGTATTGATCGGGGTGCTGATGCTGTTCGGCATCGTCGCCAAGAACTCGATCCTTCTGGTCGACTTCGCTGTGGAAATGATGAACCACGGCATGGCGAAGAACGAGGCCATCTGGGAAGCGGGCCACAAGCGTGCGCAGCCGATCGTCATGACCACCGTGGCGATGGTCGCGGGCATGTTGCCGACAGCCCTGTCGCTCAGCGGCGACGGCAGCTGGCGCGCGCCGATGGGCATCACCGTCATCGGCGGCCTCATCTTCTCGACCGTCCTCACGCTGGTGCTGGTGCCCTCCTACTTCTCGATCGCGATCTCGCTCGAGGCTCGGGTCGGCCGCATCTTCCACAAGCTCATCGGCAGCGAAGCCCACGCGACCGGCCAGCCCGTCCCGGCGGAGTGATCAACCGGGGACTGTGAACTGGTGGGCCGGCTCGTCTATTGAGCCGGTATGAAGGCGATGACCAACGGCGCCCTGTCCCGCTTCAATCCTGCGCAGCCCGGCGCGCAGGGGATGAAGGTCGTCGCCACCGGCCTGCTGGTGGTGATGGCGGC
>Ga0070666_10000450_pt1 | contig 25018 bp, 25 predicted proteins | sample KBSS23metaG_FD_64677 | JGI IMG/M metagenome (GOLD analysis project Ga0070666, IMG submission 64677) | Switchgrass rhizosphere microbial communities from Kellogg Biological Station, Michigan, USA - KBS S2-3 metaG | ecosystem: Host-associated > Plants > Roots > Rhizosphere > Soil ... | reverse complement strand
TCCGCTTCTTCAGCGCGTATCCGGAATCGGGTCGGTCGGCGAGAAGGGCGAGGAGGATGTGCGGGAGCGACACCGCCAACTATATAACTGTTGATATAGAGACGCTGCCCGGAGGGACGGGAGAGCGGGAAAGACAGGCAAAAAAAAGCGGGGCCCGAAGGCCCCGTACAGATCCCGAACAGATAGGGTAATTACTTCTTCTTGCTGGACTTCTTGGCAGTCGCCTTCTTCTTGGGAGCAGCCTTCTTCTTCGTGGCCATCTCTTCACCTCCCTCCCGGTAGTCGATTGACACTCCGGTTCGTGGGTGCTATGTTGACCCCCCTGATTGGGAGGGGGCGTAACACCTGCGAACTGTCACTACCGTTTTTTTGTAGGAACATACGCTCCTAAAAATCGCCGGAGGGCTGAACCCCTTCCGGCGATTTCATTTTAAGTCTTTTTGAATCGTACGCAAGAAATATTTCTTGATTTTCGAAAAAAACTTTCGGAGGGAGCCCTCGCGATGAAGCAGAAAATTTCTCTCGCGCACTCGCCCGACTCGGACGACGCTTTCATGTTCTACGCGCTCGCCGAAGGGAAGATCGACGACCGGGGATTCGACTTCGTCCACGAGCTCTCCGACATCGAGACGCTGAACCAGCGGACCCGCCGAGGAGAGCTGGACGTCTCCGCGATCTCCTTCCACGCCTACCCCGAGATCGCCGATCGCTACGCGCTCCTCCCGCATGGCGCCTCGTTCGGCGACGGCTACGGCCCGGTCGTGATCGCGGCGAAGCCGACGACGAAGGAGGAGCTCGAGGGCGTCGTCGTCGCGATCCCGGGCGAGAAGACGTCGGCCGCGCTCGCGCTTCAGCTCTGGCGGCCCGGCACGCGGACCGCGGTCGTGCCGTTCGACGAGATCCTCCCCGCCGTCGCCGCCGGAAAGTTCGCCGCGGGGGTGATCATCCACGAGGGCCAGTTGACGTACGCCGCCGAAGGCCTCCATGCCGTGGTCGATCTCGGGACCTGGTGGAGCGGGGAAACCGGGTTTCCCCTGCCCCTCGGGGGCAACGTGATCCGGAAAGCCCTCGGCCCGGAGGCGATCCGGGAGGTCTCCGGCGTCCTCGGGGAGTCGATCGCCTACGGCCTCGCCCACCGGGAAGAGGCCCTCGCCTACGCGATGCGCTTCGCCCGCGACCTGGATCCCGCCCAGGCCGATCGGTTCGTCGGGATGTACGTCAACGACTGGACCCGCGACTACGGCGAGCGGGGAAAGCGGGCGATCGAGCTCTTCCTCGGCCGCGCGGCCGAAGCGGGCCTCGTCCCCTCCGTCGCGATCGAGTTCGCGGGAGAATCGGCCGGGATCGCCGCGGCCCGGGAATCCGCGTCCTGAGAAAGGCCGTCCTCGCCCTCCATCTCGCGGCCCTGGGCGTGGCCTTCGGCGCGCCTCTCGTCTTCGCCGTCTCCGTCGCCCCCCCGATCCTCCGGTCGCTTCCGGACCGGGCGGCGGCCGGGGCCGCCATCGCCGCCGTCCTGCGGTCGGTTTGCCTGGCGATGGAGGCCGCCTTCGTCGTTCTGCTGCTGACGACCCGGAGCCTCTTCCCCGTCCGCCGCTCGAAGGGAAACGCGCTCCTCTCCCGGGTGCCGGTGCTCGGATTCGTCTCGGTGCTCGCGGTCTCTTTCGTCGTCATGCCGGTGCTCGAACGGCTCCGGGCCCACCCCGAAGCCGATCCGTCGCGGACGCTCTTTGCCCGCTACCATGCGCTTTCGACGCTCTTTTTCGCGATCGCCTTCCTGGCCGCGCTCTTCCTATTGACCGGGACGGCCGCGCGCGAGGATCGCCCGGCCGACCAGCAGTAGCCCGGCCGCGACCACGGCCCACGGCCAGAGCTCGCCGAGGTCGATTCTCTGTATCCAGGCAAACGCGGGCATCCGCTCGAGCCACGCGAGCGCGCCGAGCATGACCAGGATCAGTCCGGGGAGGAGCGGGGAGGGTCGCCGCTCGCGGCCCTTGGCGAGATCGACGGCCGCGACGAAGAGAAAGCCCGCGCCGAGCCCCAGGACGACGATTCCCCAGAACGGGAGCCGCCCTTCCAGGCGATGCTGGAGGAGGAGCGCCCCGCCCAGTCCGGTGAGGATCCCGCCCGGCAGCAGGGGCCCCGAGAACCCCGACGCCCCGGAAACGGCGAGAAAGACGACGCCGAGCGCGAAGACCACGGCCCCCGGCCCGTCGAAGAGGTGATAGCGGGAAAGAAGCGCCGCGACGCCGATCGCGACGAGGAACACGCCCAGTCGAACCCCGCCGCGCCCCGGGACGCGATCCCTCATCGGGAATTCCGATCGGGCGCGTTTTCCGCCCGGCTGCCGTTCCACCGGTAGAACCCTTCGCCTGCCTTCTTTCCCGTTTTTCCCTCGGCGACGAGCGTCCGAAGGATCGCGGGGGATCGAAACCGTTCCTCGGAAAGCTCCGCCGCGAGCGCGTCGGCGATCGCGAGCCGGACGTCGAGGCCGACGAGATCCGAGGTCTTCAGCGGGCCCATCGCGTGGCCGTACCCGGCCTCCATCGCCCGGTCGATGTCCGCCGCGCTCGCGACACCTTCCTCGACCATCCGCATCGCTTCGAGGCCGAGGGCCACGCCAAGGCGCGACGTCGCGAAGCCGGGCGAGTCCCGGACGACGATCGCTTCCTTGCCGAGGGTCTCGACGAAAGCGCGCGCCGCGGCCAGCCCGCCGGGCGACGTCCGCGGGGAGACGACGATCTCGACCAGAGGCATCAGGGGAGCCGGATTGAAGAAATGAAGCCCGATCACGCGCTCGGGCCGGGAGGTCGCCTCCGCGATCTTCGCGATCGAGAGTGACGACGTGTTCGTCGCGAGGATCGCGTCGCCCGCGGCGCGGTCGAGCTCGCCGAAGATCGAACGCTTGATCTCGAGCGATTCCGGGGCGGCTTCGATGACGAGGTCGGCCGCGGACACCGCGTGGGGGAGATTTGCGGCGATCGTCAGGCGCGCGAGCGCGGCCGAGACCTCGCCCTCGCTCATCTTTCCGCGGGCGCGTGATTTTTCGAAGAACGCTCCGATCTCGCCCGGAGCCGCCGCGGCGGCCGCGGGGAGCGCGTCGAAGATCGAGGTTTCGATTCCCTTCGACACGCAGAGCGCCGCGATCCCGCGCCCCATGACACCCGCTCCGGCGACGAGGACGCGCCGGATCTCGCGGGAATTTGTTTCGGGCGGCATCGCGCCGGGAATTATAGCTTTCGGATTCTCGTGACGGACACTACCGTCGGCCGACGATGGCGGGCTCGGGAGACCCGCCCGGAAGGATTTCCGACCGCGGCGGGTTCCCGGAGAAACGAACCACGAAGCCATCGTAGTCGCCGCCCCGATGAGGTTGGAGGGAGCTCGTGCTCGCTCCGATGAAATTGTTGGAGAGGGTGACTCCGCCGACCAACGCGCTGGTTCCCTTGAGCGCCACGGAGTAAGCCTCGTCGTAATCGCTCCCCCCGAGGTAAGTGCCCCAGAGCACGGCGGAGCCGGTGCGATTGAGCTTGACGACGAAGCCGTCACCGTTGCCGGAATACGCGGAGAGACCGTCACTCGTTCCCGGAAAACCGGCCGACTCGGTATAGCCCGCGACGTACGCGTTCCCGGCGGAATCGACGGCGATCGCATCGGCGTAGTCCTCGCTCGTTCCTCCCAGGAACGTCGAGTAAACGAGGGAGGAGCCGGACGCATCGATCCTGGCGACAAACGCGTCACCGCCGCCGTGGTAGGCCGTCTGGACGACGGGTCCTCGTTTCGGAAAGTTCGCGGACTCCGTTTCGCCGGCGAAGCAGGCGTTCCCGGCCCGGTCGACGGCAATGCCGATGACGCCATCCCGCCCGCTACCACCCAGATACGTGGAATAGACGAGCGCCGTGCCGGCGGCGTTGATCTTCGTCACAAAGCCATCGGAGTCGCCCGCGTTGGCCGGCTGGATCGGACTCCCGGCGGTTCCGGGGAAGTTGTGGGAATCCGTGAAGCCTGCGACGTAGGCGTTTCCGGCCCGATCGACGGCGATCGCCGACGCCCCGTCGGAACCCGAGCCGCCGAGATAGGTCGAATAGAGGATCGTCGTTCCGGTCGGATCGATTCGGGTGACGAAGGCGTCCTGCCCTCCGTGGTACGAGGACTGGATCGGGTTTCCCGGGGTCCCGGGGAATTGGGAAGAGCTCACCCGGCCGGTGACGTAGGCGCTGCCGGACCGATCGAGCGCGATCGCGAGCACGTCGTCGTCGTCGGAGCCGCCGAGGTAGGTCGAATACAGGATGGCCGTTCCGGCCGCGTTCAACTTCGTGACGAAACCGTCGCCGTTTCCGCCGGTCACGGGCTGGATCGCGCTGCCGCTCGTTCCCGGAAAGTTGTGCGAAAGGGTGCGGCCGCCGACGTAGGCGTTCCCCTCCGAGTCGACCGCGATCCCGTTTCCGAAATCGCGATCACTCCCGCCGAGATACGTCGAATAGACGAGAAACGATCCCGTCGGGTCGATCTTCGCCACGAAGGTGTCTTCGTTTCCTCCGAAAGAAGACTGGATGGCGCCGACGCGGGGGAAGTTGAGCGAATAGGCGCGGCCGGTGACGTAGGCGTTTCCTTCCCCGTCGACCGCGATCCCGTCCACCTCGTCGTCGTCGCTCCCTCCGAGGTAAGTCGAATAGAGGAGAACGGGGTCGATGACGAGCGGACGGGACGGATCGTACCGGCCGACGCGAAACGCGACTTCCCGGGCCTCGCCGCCCGCGGCATCGGAAAGGAGGACGAACTCTCCCGGGACCCGGTCCCGCTTCTCGTCGCGGGCCTGGTACACCTCGGGAGCGTGAAGGCGGATTTCTTCCGACCCGGACTTCCAGCGGAGGTCTCCGCCCGCTTCCCGAACGACGTTTCCGCCCTCGAGCCGGAGACGGATCGCCGAAGGGTCGCTGCCCGGCGCGACGACGAAATCGAATTCCAGGCGCCGGTCGCTCCCGTAATACACGATATCGATTCCTGGATAGACGCCCGGATATCGAACCCGGCGATAACTCCGGCCTCCGGTTCGCCACTGCCGGGGGTCGCTGCCGAGGAAGTAGTTGTTCGACTGGGGAAGGACGTCCTCGCCGCGCGCCGTCGGGCGGGCGCCGCCCGCGAGCGAGAGCCGAAAGACCGCCGGATCGCCCGGAGGGCGGCCGGATTCGGCCGGGACCTTCCCGCAGAGCGTCGCTCCCGTGTCCGTGAGAAAGAGGTTCGACCCCGGCAGGCGAGCCGCGAATCGCACTTCGGCATCCATCTGCCCACGGTTCTCCTCGAACGCGAGAGGAAGGCGCGTCCGACTCGTCCGGATCCTCGCGGAAGAGGCGCCCGGGGTGGCCGCGGCCGGGGCGGCCATCGCTGCTGCAGACAGGAGGAGGATCACGGCGGAGAGACGGGGACGGACGCGCATGGAGAGCTCCTCTCGTACGATTGAATCGATCGGACGGAAACGATTGTGGTGGCGAGGACCGCCGAAATCAACCGCGAAAGAGCGCCCGCGCGTTTTCGAAGAGGATTTTCCGCTTCGAGTCTTCCGACAGCGGAAGCGCCGAAAACGCCGTCACGTTCCGGGAGGGAGATCGGATTCCGGGCGACGGCCAGTCGGTGCCCCAGAGCGTCTTGTGCGCGAGCTCTTCGAGGCGCGGAAGGTGCTCGAGGATTTTTTGGGGAGGAATTCCCGAAAGCTCCAGAAACACGTTCGGATGCCGCCGGGCGAGGAAAAAGGCCGTGTCCCCATAGAGGGGCCGCCCGCAATGCGCGAGAAGAATCGGAAGCTTCGGGAAATCGACGGCGACGTCGTCGATCGGCATGGGATCGGCGAAGCGGTTCCGGGCGGAAGGGAAAATCGAGGTTCCGGTGTGGATCATCACGGGCACACGGCGCTCTTCCGCCGCCCGGTAGATCCCCGCGAGCGCCTCGTTGCCGCGCAGATAGTCGTTCGGGGAGAACACCTGATGGGGGGGATGGAGCTTGATCATCCGGATCCCGAGGTCGAAGAGTCGGTGCGCGTCCCCGAAGCCGTCCTTCGAAAATCGCGGGTGGACGGAGCCGACCGCGATCAGCCGGTCTCGGTGGGACGCGCAGTATCGAGCGCTCCAGGCGTTGACGTTCTCGGAAAGCCCGAGCGTGTCGGGGGCGACGTAATTGATGAGGCACGCCGCTTCGATTTCTTCGGCGTCCATGAATCGGAGGAGCGCTTCCGGCGATCCCTCGATCTCGGCGTAGAGGTCGAGGTCGCGCCGACCCGAATTGATGAAGGCGAGGGATTCGGCGTTGAATTCGGAGTGGGGTTGGACGTGCAAATGAACATCAAAGACGGACATAAGGAGAGTCTAGCGCGGCGATGCATCGAGCCGGACGGGCGCGTGCCGCCCGCGAGACCCTGCGACATACGCCCCGGTATGCCTCGGGATCTCGCGGCCGGCCCGCATCCCGTCGGGCTCGCGCCTCGCCGCGCCTCGTTGTCGCGGTAGCTGAGTCCATCCGCCGGCGGGCCGCGATCGCGCGCCTGGCTCGCGTCTCGTCGCGTTGTCGAAGTGCCACAGCAGCCGCTCCGGCGCCTGACCACGAGTGAGAGTCGAACCCGAGACGTTCGAAGGCCGATCACACCGTCAGGCGGGGCGAGCCTCGGTCAGACGTTGAGTTTGGGGGATCGCGGGATCAGATGGGCACGAGTTCGAGGCGCGGCGAGACGCGAGCGAGACGGGATGCGGGCGGCGCTTCTTGTCAAGATATCCGAGGCGCGGTCAGACGGGTTGAAAGACGGGTTCGGGTGGGCCGTCCGGCGGGCGCGGCGTACCGGGGTGTACGTCGCGGCAGAGCCCGGGGCCCCTTTGTGAAGAGTTTCGAGGCGCGGCGAGACGCGAGCGAGACGGGATGCGGGGAACCCGGCCCGCGGCCAAGGCGTACCGGGGCGTACGTCGCGGCCGCGGGCGGGTTTCACGCGCCCGTATTCGCTCGATGTATCGTCCGCGCCCCTTTATCCGGCAGCCTCCTTGGTGATGGCGCGACCGATAACCAGCCTCTGAATCTGGTTCGTTCCTTCATAGATCTGCGTGATCTTGGCGTCGCGCATGTACTTCTCGATCGGATAGTCCTTGCAGTAGCCGTAGCCGCCGAAGAGCTGCACGGCATTCGTCGTGACTTCCATGGCGACGTCGGTCGCGAACACCTTGCACATCGCCGAGTACTTCGAGAAGTTCTTGACCCCCGCGTCGATCGCCGACGCCGCGGCGTAGATCAGCTGCCGCGCGGCTTCGATGCGGGTCGCCATGTCGGCGAGCATCCACTGCACGCCCTGGAAGGAGGCGACCGACTGGCCGAACTGCTGCCGTTCACGCGTGTACTGGATCGCGAGATCGAGCGCTCCCTGCGCGAGCCCGAGCGCCTGGGCGGCCACGGCGGGACGCGCCCGGTCGAGCGTCATCATCGCGTTGGCGAATCCGCCCCCTTCCTTTCCGCCGAGGATCTGGTCGGCGGGAATCGCGCAGTTCTCGAAATGCAGCTCGTGGACGGGCACGCACCGGATCCCCATCAGGTCTTCCTTCTTTCCGATGCGGAAACCGGGGTGGCCCTTCTCGACGAGGAAAGCCGTGATGCCCCGCGAGCCGCGCTCGGGGTTCGTCGAGGCGTAGACGGTGTACACCGACGCGGCGTTCCCGTTCGTGTTCCACTTCTTGTCCCCGTTGACGACGTAGGAGCCGTCCTCGCGGCGCTCGCCGCGGCAGGAGAGCGATCCGGCGTCGGACCCGGATTTCTTCTCGGAGAGCCCGAAGGCGATCAGCTTCTCTCCCGAGGCGATCTTCGGGAGCCAGGTCTGCTTCTGCTCCTCGGTTCCCCCGAGGATGATCGGAAACGAGCCCAGGGAGTTGACGGCGTAGAGCACGCCGAAGCCTCCGCAGACCTTCGAGAGCTCCTCGACGACGAGGCAGAGGTTCAGTACCCCGCCGCCGGCGCCGCCGTACTCCTTCGGGATCCACACCTTGAAGAGCTCGAGTTTCTTCAACCCTTCGACCGCCGACCACGGGTACTCGGCGGTGCGGTCCCATTCCGCGGCATGGGGCGCGACGTACTTCTCGGCGCACTCTTTCGCGCGCGCGATCCAATCGCGGTTTTCGGCCGTCAGCATCTCTCGAATCATCCGTTCGTCCTTTCGCCGGAAAGAAGCCCGTAGAATATCGGAACCCGCCGGCGTCGTGCACGGGCGGGAATCGCGGAGGAACCGATGATCGCGTACACCTTCGGGAGCGTTTACGGCTGCGGCTCGCTTCTCGTGCTGATCCTCGACATCGCCGCGATCCTCCAGATCGCGGAACGGGGAGGCTCGACCGCCCGGAAGGTGCTCTGGATTCTCCTGGTCATCTTCTTTCCACTGGGCGGGGCGTTGCTGTGGCTCCTCTTCGGTCGCAAGTAGCGGCGCGTACCATAAACGCCGTTATACGAATTCGGCGGGCCCGCCGCCGGGCGCGACGTACGCACCGGTACGCCTTGCCCGCCGACGAGCCCGCCGAATCCGTCTTCCAGCATTTCTGGCCGCGCCGCCGCTCAGTTGATTAAGAATGAGTCACGCAATCGGCAGATTCGCGATCCGAGCCCCGCGAGTGTCGCGAAGCCCAGCTTTCGTGGGGCGCCGGAGCGGTCGAGGGTTCAAACCCGAGCCGCGGAGGCCACATCGCAGATAGTCTCGCCGCAGTAACCAAGGCGAGGAGGTCTGCGATGTGGGAGGCCGAGCGGTTCCAGCGGAGCGCGGCGCTCGGCCGACGGAGTTTGGCGTACGTCGCGCCCGGCGGCGGGTCCGCCGAACCCGTATAACGGCGCTTATGGTACGCGCCGCCCCCTAGAAGGTGTGGGTGAGGCCGAGCACGCCCCTGTACCTCAGCCGATCGCTCTCTCCGACGACCTCCGACGCCATGCCGGCGTAGAAGAACGTCCGGAAACCGACGCGCTGCTTCAGACCGAGCTCGAGCCCGACGGAGAGCTTGCCGCCGGAGTTGACGCTCTGTCTCACGACGACGTCCGCCATCGCCAGCGTATCGGTCCGCCACGCGCCGAACGGGCGGACGTCCACGCCGGCGGTTGCGAAGAACGGCCCGTCCCGCTGACCGATCCGGGGGCTGCCGACGTAGAGGAGGCCGGCGCTGCCGTGGAGACGAAAGGTCTCGAAGGAGCGCGTCGCGATCAACTCTCCGACCAGATTGGTGCCGTGCGAGGCGAAGCCGGTCGCGAGAATCGCGTCGACCCGGACGGCCAGGGCGGGAGCGGACGCGCTTTCCCGGTGGAGCGCGCCGAGAACGTGGACGTCCAGATCGCCGGACCCGATTCCCCGGCGCGCGTTCAGCCGCGGATTCGTCAGAAGCCGGCTCTCGGCGCCGAGCTCGACCCCGGGCAGGACGCCGCCGACGACGGAAAACGCCGGCCCGGCGTAGTCGACGCGATCGACCCGGCGCGCGTAGGCGTAGTCGGCCGAGGCCGAGTAAGCGCCGACTTCGATCGGAACCGCATCCTCCATCGTTACGGGACGCGCGGACTCCAGGTTCGAGATCTCCTGCGCGGCGATCGGCGCCGCGGCGAGAAGCGAAATCAGAACGGCGGCGCGGAACCTCATCGGGAAAGCCCATAGCGCCGCGCCACGGCGTCGGCCCCGGTTCGCCGTGCGGCGGGGTCGGGTGCCCCCAGGGCCGCGAAGACCTCGATGCGGAAACGGGTGGCGCGATCGATCAACTCGGTCGCCGGCTCGTACGCTTTCGTGAAAGTCGGAGCGAACGATCGATACCACGAAGCCTCGAGCGAGGCCGGCGGCGTCTCGATGTCGCGATCGTAGCGGTCGACCGTCGCCCGTACACGCCACCGCTGGTCCCGCCAGGTCGAGCCCGCGAGGTCCTCGGCGGCGTGGGCGAAGAGCCAGTCGCCTTCGAGGAGCATGCGTGCGGTCGCGTATTCCCCGAGGCGCGCATCCAGTTCCCGGGGGGGCGGAGAAGCGAGCGCGAACCGCGACCGCCGGTATCGCGCGAGCGCCCGTTCGACGCGAGAGGCGCTCGTCTCGGGGGTGGCGTCGCTCGCGGCGAGCGCGTCGGCGACATCGCCTTCGAAACGCTCCGCGGCGACGAGCGCGCCGAAGATGCCCGGCAGGTCGCGGGCCACCCGGGGAGCGCACAGGCGCGGGTCGGGCGGGAAATCCGGCAGACGGCGGATCGATTCCCGGAATTCGGCCGCGAGCGCCCGATCGCGGTCGGGGGTCACCCCGTGCCGCCATGCGGACTCGAGCGCGTTCCACCGCGCGTACCGGACCGCGTTCTCCCGCTGCTCGAGATCGGGGAAGAACCGGTGGACCGCGTGGGCGTGGAGGCTCGAGAAGGGAAAACGGATTCCCGCGCCGGCGCACGCGCCGCCGAAAACGAGCATCGACAGGAGCGCCGCGCGTCTCATCGGTCGGGAAATTCTATCCTGCGGTGCGCCGGGCCGAGGCGGGATACGGAACGATACCTTCGTCGCCGGGACACCTTCCCGCGATGCGCGTGCGAACGATTCCCGCGAGCAGGATCGCGAGGTTCGCGCCGGTGCCGGCGAGGACCGGGTCGCGGTGGAAGGCGATGGCCGGGAAATAGCGGCCGGCGAGCGCGACGCTTCCGCCGATCGCCATCGCGGCCACCGCGAACCGGGCCGGGACCCACGATTTGCGGAAGAACCCGAAGAGAATCGGCAGGATCATTCCCGCCGCGAAGATCGAGTACCCGATCTTCAGGGTGTCCACGATTTCTCGAAGCCGAAGCGCGACGAAGAGCCCGAGCGCGCCGAAAACCGGCACGAGAGCCCGCGCGGAGCGGATTCCGGGACGAAGGCCGAACGCCGGCGCCACGTCCCGAACGGAAGCCGACGCGGCGGTCAACAGCACGGAATCGGCGGAGGACTGCATCGTCGCCACGAGGGCGACCGCGGCGAAAGCGCCGAGGAATCCGGGGGCGAACGCGCGGAGGGCGAGAGGCAGCACGGCGGAATCCCCGGGCACCGGGAGTCCCGTCTGGCGCGCCGCGAGCGCGATCGCCGCGACGATTCCGCCGAAGACGAGCTTCGACGCCCCCGCTCCCGCCGCGGCCGTCCGCGCCGCTCTCTCGTCCCGGCAGGAGAGGAGCTTCGAATAGACGTCGCCTCCGACGAGGTGGGGGAGCCCGATCAGCACGAGCCAGCCGAAGACTTCGGGCCACCCCAGCGTCGACGAGACCGGGAAATCGAACGCTCCCGAGGCCGGCGCGAATCGCCCGTGCACCGCGCGCAGTGCCGCGACGCCCCCGACGGCCAGGATGCCCGCGACCATGAGCCCGTACTGGACGAAATCGGTCCGCACGACCGCGTACTGGCCGCCGATCGCCGTGTAGCCGATGAAGACGGCGGCCGAAACGAGGAGCGCGGGCACCGCCGGCAGTCCCGTCATTGCCGTGAGCACGGTCTGCGACGCCTCGGTCAGGAGAGCGAACCAGACGATCTCGGCGACGACGACGAGCACGCCGGCCGCCGTTCGCGCCTCCCGCCCGTAGAACTTCCCGGCGATTTCCGGCAGCGTCATCGCGCCGGTCTTCCGAACGCGTCCGGCCAGGAGCAGGGCGAGGAGGAAGAGCCCGAGCGCGCCCGAGAGATCGAGCCAGACTCCCGCCAGCCCGTGCCGGTACACGAGGGCGGCGCAGACGAGCGTCGCCGAGCCCCCCGTCGTCGTCGATGCGAGCGCGACGAAGCCCCGAAAGCCGCCGTACGCGCGGTTCGCCACGTAGAAGGCCGATTCGCCCGCCGACGAGGCTCGGCGCGACCAGAGGCCGATTGCGAGCATTGTCGCCAGGTACACAGCCAGCAACACGATCATGTTCGGCAAGCGCGGACGATGCATCGAGCCGGACGGGACGGGCCCGACCGGCCGTCGGTCTCGACATACGTGAATGGGTCGATCCCGCCCGTCGGGCTCGCGCCTCGCCGCGCCTCCGACTCTTCGCAGCGGTCATTCCGAATTTCGTCCCTCGCGGCTCTCGAGTTAGCGCGGAGGCATTGAACCATGCGGGCGCTTGGCGCGGACTTCCGAACGGCGGTCATCCCGAGGAGCATCCCGACGGCCTGCCGCGCCGACTTGTGCGCCGGAGCCTCGGCGGAGGCGGAAGCCTCGAGCGAAGGAGGGAGGGATCTCGGTCGAAGTCCCTCATCGAATCTGCTGCGACAGTCGTCGAGCCGACGCTTCGAGCACCAAAGTCCCGACCGCGAGCGCCCGCTCGTCGAAGTCGAACACGGGAGAGTGATGCGGCCGAAACGCGCCGGGAAGCCCCGAGCCCACGAAAAAAAAGCAGCCGGGCACCTTCTGAAGAAAGACCGACATGTCTTCTCCCCCCATCGTGCGCGATTCGACGACGCTTCCCGGCCCCAGGATTCCTTCGGCGGTTTCCGCGACCAGCGCTGCGACGGAGGGGTCGTTCACCGTCGCGTCGTTGATACGCCGGTAGTCCACGTCGATCTGCACGGCGCAGGCGGCGCCGATTCCTGCGGCGACGCGGCGGATCTTCTCGGGAATCACGCGGTGCGCTTCCGCCGAGAAAGAACGGGCAGTCCCCTTGAGCACAACCTCCTTCGGGATGACGTTGAAGGCCGTTCCGCCGTGGATCGACCCGACGGTGACGACCGCGGAATCGAGCGGCGAGATTTCGCGCGCGACGATCGTCTGGAGGGCGTCGATCAGGCGCGCCGACGCGAGGATCGGGTCGAACGTCTCGTTCGGTGCCGCACCGTGGCCCCCCGGGCCGCGGACGACGATTTCGAACTCATCGACCGCGGCCATCTGGGGTCCGGCGACGATGCCGATCTTCCCGACCGGGAGCAGGTTCCAGAGGTGCAGCCCGAGGGTCGCGGCGATCCCGTCGAGCGCGCCGTCCGCGAGCATCGCCCGGGCGCCGCCGGCGCCCTCCTCGGCGGGCTGGAAGAGCGACCGGAACGCGCCGCGGCCGGGATCTCTCGCGAGCCGCGCGGCGACGGCGAGCCCGATCGCCACATGACCGTCGTGGCCGCAGGCGTGCATCCGCCCCGCCTCCGCGGAAGCGTAGGGGGCTTCCGTCTCTTCGGCGATCGGCAGGGCATCCATATCGGAGCGGATCATCACGCGCGGAGCGCCGGCTTCCCCGAAGTCGGACGTGACGCCCGTCCGGCCCACCCCGCGTCGGAGGGAGAGCCCCATCGCGCCGAGGCGATCGGCGGCGACGTCGGCCGTGCGGTTTTCTTCGAAGGCAAGCTCGGGGTGCCGGTGGAGGTCGCGCCGCACCGCGACGAGCTGCTCGAGCTCGCGCTCGGGAAACGATTTCAGGGCGTCGTCGAGCACGCGGTCACGATGATAGCGCTTCGAAGGCGGCGAGCTTTCCGCGGAGCGCGTCCGTGAAGGCTCGCTTGCCTCCTCCGTCACGCCAGTCCCAGAGCACCTGCGTGCTCCGCCCCTCCGCGACGAGCTCCGCGCCTCGGGTGATGCGGTAGGCGAAGTCGAACGCGGAGGCGCCCGTGCGGGTGCAGCGGATCTCCACCTCGAGGCGGTCTCCCATGAAGGCCGGCAGGCGATAGTCGATCGAGGCGCTCGCCATGACGAATCCGATGTCGAGGTGACTCGCCACACCCACGGCCGCCTCCCAGTATTTCTGCCGGGCGAACTCGAAATAGGAAAAATAGACGGCGTTGTTGACGTGACCCATGGCGTCGATGTCGCGGTACGGCACTTCGATCGCGACTTTCATCGGGCCTCCGCCGGAGTTCGCCCGCGGGTGCGCAACGCGAGGGCGAGGGCGCCCGCCGCGATGGCAAGAGCGGCTCCCGTCCATTGTGGCCCGAACCGGCCCCAGCGGTAATACACGAGCTCGCCCCACAACGGGCCGAAGATCCGACCGAGGGCCGACACGGACTGGTACGCGCCGAGCACCATTCCCCGGTCGGCCGGGGCGGCCTCCAGAGAGACCAGGGCGGAGAGCGCGGGATTGGTCGCGCCGATGCCGGCGGTGAGCGGCACGAGCGCGATCATCACCGCCGGAAGCGCGAGCGAGAAGGGGAGGGCGAACAGGGCGCCTCCGACCGCGAACGCGCCCGCGACGACCAGCGCCTTTTCGCCGAAGGCCCGGGTCAGCCGCGAGATCAGGCCGCCCTGGACGATCGAGATCAGCACGCCGACGTACACGAAGAGGAACGCGACGCGCGTTGGCGTCGCCCCGAGGACGTCGTGGAGGAACTGGGCGAAGGTGGCCTCGAAGTTCGAGAAGGCGAACGTCAGGAGGAAGAAAACGGCGAGGATCATCGCGACCGACGGGCTGGCGAGCGCGCGCCCGAGAGGCGCCAGGCCCCGCTCGGGCGCCGGCCCCTTCCGCTCGGGCTCCCGAAGGAAGATCGCCGTCGCGAGGAACGCGAGCGCGGAGAGCGTCGCCGCCGCGACTCCCGGCGCCCAAATTCCCCACCGGACGGCCACGCCGGCGATGGCGGGACCGAAGATGAATCCGAGTCCGAACGCCGCCCCGATCATTCCCATCCCCCTGGCCCGCGTCTCGGGAGTCGTGACGTCGGCGACGTAGGCCTGCGCGGTTCCGATGTTGCCGCCGGAGATGCCGTCGATCACGCGCGCGAGGAGAAGCATCGACAGCGACCCCGCGAAGGCGAAGAGCAGATACCCGGCGACCGAGCCCGCGAGCGAGAAGAGGAGGATCGGCTTGCGGCCGAAGCGATCCGACAGTCGGCCAAGGACGGGGGCGGCCGCGAATTGCGTCGCGGAAAAGGCCGAGAGCAGCAGGCCCATTCCGAGCGCCGACGGGTGGTACCGCTCGCCATACAGGGGAAGGAGCGGAATCACGATCCCGAAGCCCATCAAGTCGATGAAGACGATGGCGAAGATCGTCGCGAGGGGAGCGCGTTTCACGTCGCGACTGTACTTGACGGCCTCCCGGGGCTCAATGGCGCTTCACCGAAAGATCGCCGGGGCCAGGCACGGCGAACCGGGCCGGGACGAGGACGGTCTCCGTCAGTCGCGGGAAACGAGGAGGCCCAGGAGCACGCCGATCGCGATTCCCATCCCGAGCGCGCCGAGCGCCACGCCGATCGAGTGCTCGTCGGCGTATTCCTTCGCATTCTCCGAGATCTTCTCCCACTCGCGCCCGACCCGCTCGCCGGCTACCCGGCCGCGGTCGCGCGCCTCCGACCAGAACGACCCGTCCGGATTGCGCCGCGCTTCGCCTTCGTCCGGATGGTTTTCGGGAGTCTTGTCTTCGTCCATGGGTGCCTCCGCGGACGACTATACCGCTCCCGGAGGACGAAGATCCGCGCGGAGCAGAGGGCCGGACGGGTCAGCGAATCGGTTCGACGCGGATGACGTGGATCGTGCCGGAGTCGGAGGCGAGAGTGCCGAGCACGCGGACGAGTCGGTGGGCGAACGGTCGAACGGTCTTCTGGGCGTCGAGTTGATAGACGTCGCCCGAGACGTGGTCGGCCAAGACGAAGTCCTGCCGGTATTTGTCGCAGCAGACGAGCGTACACGTGCGGTCGTTCGGAAGCCGATGTTTCTTCTTCATGATGTCGTGGGAGAGCCCGCACTCACTGTCGGAGATGGTTCCCGTGAAGAGCAACGGAAAGACGTCCGCGGCCCGCGCCGGGAGAGCCGCCGCAGCGATGAGCAGCGCGGCGGGGAATCTCATCCGGTTGAGGCCTCCGCCGCCGAACGCCGGGATTTCCGGATTTCGCGGCGGGCGAAAAAGAGAAAGACGTTGCTCCAGAGGCGAAGAGTCGCCGAGGGCGCGAAGACGCCTCCCGCGAGAATGCTCGTGACCGAGGAGTAGAGCGCGCGGATGGGAGGCTTCTGGTAGAAGACGTCGCGGAATCCCGGCTCGTAGAAGCCGACGACGAATTTCCGGAAGCGCGCGAAGCCCTTCCGCGCGAAGCGCTCGTAGTCGCGGAGGTCCCTCGCAGCGACGGGCTCGCGGCGCGCCAGGACGGGGATCAGGACCTCGGCGGCTTTTTCGCCCGTGGACATCGCGAGAAACACCCCGGACGAGAAGATCGGATCGAGAAACCCCGCGGCGTCGCCGATGGCGAGGTATCCGTCTGCCACGATGTTTCGCACGCTGTAGGAGTAGTCCGATTCGGATTGCACCGGCATCGTCCGTCGGGCGTCTTTCAGGCGCTCCCGGACGGTGGCGGTCGAGGCGACGAGCCGGTCGAACCGCTCGTCGAGCGTGGCGCCGGCGGGAAGGTCGTCCGCCACGACGCCGACGCTCCAGGTGCCGTCGCAGAACGGAATGAACCACCACCAGCCGCGATCGAAGATCACCATCCGGATGTCGCCCGGAGTTTCGCCCTCGGCGCAGGGAACTCCGGAGAAGTGGGTGAAGAGCGCTCCTCGCCGGAGCTTCTCTTCGGGGATCACGCCCCCATCCGCCCGCGCCCCGAGAGCATTCCGGCCGCTCGCGTCCACCACGACGCGCGCGTCGATTTCATGCGTGGCGCCGTCGGGTCCCGTCGCGCGAACGCCCCGCACCGCGCCGCCTTCGCGGCGGAGGGCGGAAACTCGCCAACCGAACCGGACTTCCGCGCCTGCTCCGGCCGCGGCGGAAAGGAGCAGCTCGTCGAGCTCCGCGCGCTTGACCTGGAAGGCGAGGCCGTGGCCGCGAGCGAGCCCGTCGGCGAAGACGACCTTGCGTTTCTCTTCTTTCCCCTCTTCGGTGAAGAGCGCTCCGAGCTTGTGCTGAAAGCGCTTCTTGATCTCGTCGAGGACCCCGAGCTTCTCGAAGATCGGATTGGAGAAGGGGAGGAGCGATTCGCCGATGCGGAAGCGCGGGAAGGTTTCCTTCTCGAGAACGAGGACCTTGTTCCCGGCGCGGGCGAGGAGGTGCGCGACCGTCGAGCCCGCGGGCCCTCCGCCCACGACGACGGCGTCGTAGCGGGAGAGCGTGTCGGCGTCGGACATACGGGGATTGTATCGTCGGCGGAGCGGCGCGCTGGCGCGCACGGAAGGCTCGCTCGAGGAACCGTCGGGTTTGTCAGGGGACCCTGGGACTGCGAGAGCCGGTGTCGGGTAGCCGCGGGTCAGAATCCCCGTTTCGCACGACGCACCTGCGGATTGGGTTTCGATGGCGTGCCGTGCGAAACAGGGAGCCCTCTGCCCCGCGTCTCCCTGCCGCCTCTCGCCCCGGGCACCGAACCCGCGGCACGCTCTCGCTTTGCGGATCAGCACCGACCCAGAAAAAAAGGTCGCTTAAGGTGGCGCCCTTCGGCGCGTCGCGCGTGCCGATGCGCGGCGCGAGTCTGATGGCGCCGCGCGACGAGTCCGTTCTGGGAACATGTCAACCCCAGCGGCAATGGCCGCGATCCTTCTCCTTCGGTTATTTCAGGGAGACCAGCCGCGATGTGCCGCGCTCCTTCGCCCCTTTAAGGTCATCCCGAGCGCAGCGAGGGATCTCGGTCGCAGCTCGGGCGGTTTTCCTTCGGTAAATCCGTGCGAAGCACGGAACAACCCCGTTGCGCGGCGCCGTCATTCTCTGCGCCGCGCATCGTCATGCGCGACGCGCCCGAAGGGGCGCCACCTCCAGTCTTTCTATCTTCTTCGCCGACGCAATCCGCGAGCGAGAGGGTGCCGCGGGTTCGCGGGCTCGGGGAGAGAGCCGGAGGGTGGCGCGGTGCCGACCTCCTCGGAGCCGCGCGCGACGCACCGCCTTGTAGCAGAGTCCTCAGCCGCGGCGCGCGGGCCGACGGAGGCGGCGTCGCGACAGGACCCTCACCGGCTCTCGCAGTCCCCGGGGCGAACCCGCCGGCTCCTCGAGCGAGCCTTCTCTCCGCGGTCTTACTCGTTCTCCGAGACCACGCTCACTTCCGGGTCGCCCCACTCGTCGAGCGTCACCCTCACCTTCCAGGGCCGGCAGCAGACGGGGCAGTCCTCGGTGTACTCCTGCGCCGCCCCGCCCGAGGGGTCGACCGAAATCTCCGACATCTCTCCGCAGACGGGGCACCGCACCGGGATCTCCGGAATCACGCGTCGCCCGATTCCGCCTCGCGCAGAAAGAAGGGCCGGGTCGCCGTTTCCTGGCCGCATTCCGGGCACGCCGCCCATTCCCCTCCCTCGGGAGCGGCCGGGTGGTCGACCGAGACGAGCCGGCCGAACGCGCCCCCCTTGATGTGCCAGAGAAAGCACTCGTGGCGGTACGCTTCGAGCGCCGTGGCGGCGATCGTCCAGCCGAAGAGGACGTTCTCGGCTTCTTCCTCGCAGCGGGTGAGAAGCGCGCGGCGGAGGTCGCGGTCGTCGCGCCCGACGGCCTCTCTCACACCGCCCCGGGGAAGGACTTCCTTCAGGTAGAAGGCCCCCGCGAGGCCGGCCGCGACCGAGCGGCGGACGATCTTCTCCGCGAGCCGCTGCGCCTGGTAAACGACGATCTCCTCTTCCAGCCCGGGGAAGAGGCAGGTCTGAAGCAGCGATTCGGGGGCCGGCTTCAAGAGCCCGCGACCGCCCGCGGGAAGCGGAGGTCGGGGCGGACGCTTCCGTCCGCGGTCAGCGCGATCGCGCAACCGCATCCCGCGCACTCGATCTCCGGCGAGGCCGAAAGGAACGACGTTTCGAAACAGAGCGTCGCGTCGCACTCCGGGCAGGCGAGCTCGAAGACCTCCACGGGCACGGCGGGAATCTTGTCGAGGCTGCCATGACGCCAGGCATAGGCCGGCACATCGGACGCTTGGGTTCGACGCATGAGTTCCTCCATTTTCAAAAACGCGCCGCTCCCGCCGGCCGGGCTTTCGCCCGGGGCGGCGGTCTTCGCGAGCGCGAACGACGGGCTCTGCGGGAACGATCCCGGAAGACAGGCAGAAGGAAATGGGGGGAACGGGAAGGGCGGCCCGGATCGGGCGGAGGGGCGCGGCCTGGAAAGATCGCCGCGGTGTGCGGGAGGGGCGGTATGCATTCCGTCAATCCTCTCGAACGAACCGTGTCGCTTCATTCTAAAGGCCCGGGCGCGATTTCGCAACGAAAAACCGAGCCTTTTGGCCGCTTTGGTAAGATCGACCCGGAGGTCTCCCTTGCCCAACACCGCGTCCGAAGTCGTGATTCTCTCCGCCGCGCGAACGCCGATCGGCTCGTTCCTCGGCTCGCTTTCGTCCTTGACCGCTCCGCAGCTCGGTTCGATCGCGATTCGCGCGGCGCTCGAGCGCGCCGGCGTCGAACCGGGCGCGATCGAATCCGTGATCTTCGGCAACGTCCTCCAGGCCGGCATCGGGCAGGCCCCGGCGCGTCAGGCGTCGCTCGGGGCGGGGATCCCCAACAGCGTGCCCTGCGTGACGCTCCACAAGGTCTGCGGCTCCGGGATGCGCGCGGTGATGGACGCCGCCAACGGCATCCTCGCCGGCGAGTACGAGATCGCCGTGGCCGGGGGCATGGAGTCGATGTCGAACGCGCCCTACCTCCTGCCGAAGGCGCGGACGGGATACCGCATGGGCAACGGCGAGCTGATCGATTCGATGGTCCACGACGGGCTCTGGGACCCCTACAAGAACATCCACATGGGGAGCTGCGCCGAGATGTGCGTCGAGAAATACCAGTTCACCCGCGAGGCGCTCGACGCGTTCTCCCTCGAGTCGTACAAGCGCGCGCAGGAGGCGAACAACAGCGGCAAGTTCGACCCCGAGATCGCTCCCGTCACGGTCCCGCAGAAAAAGGGGGAGCCGAAGATCGTTTCCCGCGACGAGGAGCCCTTCGCGGCGCCTCTCGACAAGATGGCAACGCTTAAGCCCGCTTTTCAGAAGAACGGCGCGGTGACCGCGGCGAATTCCTCCAAGATCAACGATGGCGCGGCGGCGCTCGTCGTCTGTTCGGCGGAGAAGGCGAAGGCGCTCGGCCGGAAACCGATCGCGCGGATCGTGGGCTACGCCGGCACCGCCCAGGCGCCGGAATGGTTCACGACGGCCCCGATCGTCGCGATGCGAAAGGTGCTCGACCGGGGCCGCGTCCGCCTGAAGGACATCGACCTCTTCGAGATCAACGAAGCTTTCGCCGCCGTCACGATGGCGGCGATGCACGATCTCGAGCTCGATCCGGCGAAGGTGAACGTGCGCGGCGGCGCGGTGGCGCTCGGGCACCCGATCGGCGCTTCCGGCGCGCGTATCCTGACGACGCTCGTCCACGCCCTCGCGCAGGAGGGAAAGAAGCTTGGGATGGCCTCGATCTGCATCGGCGGCGGCGAGGCGACCGCGATGATCGTGGAGGCGGTCTAGCTCAAAGAGCATTCTGCCTGCGCGGTGGCGCGGCCGCTCGCGTATATTGCCCGCGATGGAAGATGCCTCGGGCGCCGCGCTCCGGGCGAGGGTCCCGGCCGGCAGCCGCCGAATCCTCGTCGCGGCGACGTCGTCTCCGTCGACCGTCGAACTCTTTCGCGGGGGCGGAATCGCGGAAGAGGCCTTCGCCGTCACCTTCGTTTCGGGCGCCGAGGAGCGAGCGACGCCTCTCCCCACCCGGGACTCCTGGGACGGATTTTTCGACGCCATCCTCTTTCCGCGCGTTTTCGAGCATCTCGAGGACCCGTCGGAGGCGCTCGTTCGGGTGCGGCCCTGGCTCGCGCCGGAGGGGCGGGTGATCGCGTCGATCGAGAACGCCGGAAGCGCTGCGGTCGTGGGGGGCCTCCTCGCCGGGCGATTCGAAGGGGGACTCACCGGGATTCCCCGCCGGCTCTTCACCCGAAAAACGGTCGAAGACCTTTTCGAGGCTTGCGACTACGAGATCGCGTCGATCGACGCCGTTCCCGCCGAGCTCTCCGCGGATGAAGGCGCGCTCGTCGAAAAACTTCGCTCGCTTCCGGGCGCCTCGCCGGACCTTGAGGCCTCCGCGTTCCTGATCGTCGCCCGCGCCGGCGGTTGAGGCTCCTCGCGTCGCAGGCCGAAGCGAGTTGGCCACATCGACGGCACGAATCATTCGCGCACAGCTCGAGGCGCGGCCAGCCGCGAGCTCGACGGGATGCGGGGTGCCCGCGAGATCCCGAGGCGTACACCCCCGTACGTCGCAGCGGTCTCGCGGCGGCATGCGCCCGTCCGCCTTCGCCAAGGCTTCGGCGGATCAAGCCATCCGCAGTGTTACGGGCTGTGGTGCTGTCTCGGTCAATCTATCCGCCAGAGCTCTTCAGAGCGTCGGCGGATCCGGCTCGATGGATGGTCCGCGCCAGCCCGGGAGCGTTGCCGCTCGCCTGCTAGAATCGCCAACCGTGATCAACAAGGTCGTTTCGACGGCGCGGGAGGCGGTCGCCGACGTCGCCGACGGGGCGACGCTCGTCGTCGGCGGCTTCGGCCTCTGCGGCATCCCGGAGAACCTGATCGGCGCGCTCGTCGAGAAGGGCGTTCGCGATCTCACGGTCGTTTCCAACAACTGCGGCGTGGACGACTGGGGCCTCGGACTGCTCCTCCGGACGCGCCAGATCCGGAAGATGATGTCCTCCTACGTCGGCGAGAACGCCGAGTTCGAGCGCCAGTTCCTCTCGGGCGAGCTCGAGGTCGAGCTCGTCCCGCAGGGGACGCTCGCCGAGCGGATGCGCGCGGGAGGCGCGGGGATTCCCGGGTTCTTCACCGCCACGGGCGTCGGAACGCTCGTCGCCGAGGGGAAGGAGACGCGCGAATTCGACGGCCGCGAATACGTGCTCGAGCGGGGCATCGTCGGCGATTTTTCTCTCGTCGCCGCCTGGAAGGGCGACCGCTACGGCAACCTGGTCTACCGGAAGGCCGCGCGCAACTTCAATCCGATGGCGGCGACGGCGGGCCGCGTGTCGATCGCCGAGGTCGAGGAGCTCGTCGAGCCCGGCGATCTCGACCCGGAATGCGTGCATACGCCCGGCGTGTTCGTGGACCGCGTCGTCGTCGCGCCTCGCCAGAAGCGCATCGAGCGGCGGACGGTGAGGAAAGCGTGACGCTCGACCGGGAGCAGATCGTCCGCCGCGCCACGCGGGAGCTGCGCGACGGCTATTTCGTCAATCTCGGCATCGGCATGCCGACGCTCGTCGCCAACCACATCCCGGCGGGCATGGAGGTCGTCCTGCAGTCGGAGAACGGGATCCTCGGCGTCGGCCCCTATCCGGCGGACGCCGACGTCGATCCGGACCTGATCAACGCCGGAAAAGAAACCGTGACGGTCCTTCCGGGAGCCTCGTACTTCTCATCGGCGGACTCTTTCGCCATGATCCGCGGCGGGCACATCGATCTCTCGATCCTCGGCGCGATGCAGGTGGACCGGGAGGGGTCGATCGCGAACTACATGATTCCGAAGAAGATGGTGAAGGGCATGGGGGGAGCGATGGACCTCGTCGCCGGGGCCCGCCGCCTGATCGTCACGATGGAGCACGTCTCGCGCGACGGGAAGCCGAAGATCCTCGAACGCTGCACGCTTCCTTTCACGGGGCGGCGCTGCGTGAACCGGATCATCACCGACCTGTGCGTCTTCGATGTCCTGCCGGGGGGAGCCGGGCTCGCGCTCGTCGAGACGGCGCCCGGCGTTTCCGTCGAGGAGATCCGCGAAAAGACCGGGTGCGAATTCGCGGTCGCCGGAACCGTCGCCGTGATGGACGTCTCGTAGTCCCTTCGACGGGCCCCATGCCTTGAAATTCCTTCTCCTCACGGCCGCCGTTCTCCTGACGGGCGTTCTTCCCGGCGCCGCACAGCTCGCCCAGAGCTCTTTCGATGCGAGCGATCCCTTCGCGTCGCGTTTCAAGGAGAAGGCGAAGTTCGAGCTGAAGATCAAGCCGCCGAAGCCCGGGGGACCCGTCAAGATCTCGGCGGCGGAGGAGAACTGCCGCGAAAACCTCGACGTCTGCACCGCCACCGGCGACGTCGTGGTCGAGTACCAGGACTTGACGATCCGGGCGCAGACGCTCACGTTCGACCGGCGAACGAAGCTCGCGACCGCCGAGGGCAACGTCGTGATCGATCAGGGCCCCACCCGCATGTCGGGGCGCCGCGCCGTCTTCGATCTCGAGGCGAAGACCGGAACGCTCGAGGAAGGGGAGGCCGATCTCGAGCCGACGTTCCACATCATTGCGAAGACAATCCAGAAGACCGCCGAGGCCACCTACGTCGTGACCGACGGCATCTTCACGGCGTGCTCCGTGCCCGACCCCGCCTGGTCGTTTTCGATGGGCAAGGCGACGATCACGCTCGACGACTACGCGCACATGCGGAACGTCACCTTCCGGGCGCGAAAGCTTCCGCTCCTCTTTTCGCCGTATCTTCTGTGGCCCACCAAGGCGGACCGCGTCTCCGGGTTCCTCGTCCCGGGGCTCGGCTACAACAACAGCCGCGGCGCGTACCTGGGCCTCACCTACTACTGGGTGACCGGCCGCTCGACGGACGCGACGACCGAGCTCGACCTCTACTCGAAAGGCGCGATCGGCGGCGGGCAGGAGTTTCGCTGGGCGCCGTCGGCCGAGTCCGCCGGCGTCTTCCAGGGATTTCTCGCCCGCGATTCGAGCGCGACGCTCTGCGAGCCCGGGATCGCCACCGACTCCTCGCAGTTCTGCACCCTGAGCGACGGTACGGCGGGAGTGCTGGCGACCGGGCGCTCCACCCGCTGGAAGCTCCGCCTCGACCACTCGTCGAGCGATCTGCCCGGCGATCTGCGCGCGGTCGTCTCGATTCGCGACTACTCCGACGCGAACTACCTCCAGGATTTCGAGCGGTCTTACAACCTGAACTCCTCGCGCCAGATCCAGTCCACGGCGTTCGTCACGAAGAACTTCGGCAACGATTCGTTGAACCTCCGGCTCGAACGGACCGAGACGCTCTTTTCGAGCGACGTCCTCCAGGAGCGGCTGCCCTCGCTCGAATACGCGCACCGGACGGCGAAGATCGGCTCGACGCCCCTCTACGCCGCGATCGACGCATCGTTCTCGGAGCTCTTCGTGAATCGGGGAAAGGGAGAAGCGCACGGCGCCTACACGCGGGCCGACCTCCACCCGGTGTTGTCGCTTCCGATCAAGGACATCCCGTGGATCTCGATCACGGCGAAGGCGGGGGGGCGGGTGACGTCCTACTCGGACTCGGTGTCGCCGCTGACCGAGACGGGGCAGGAGTTCACGGGCCGCCCCATCACGCGGACGTACGGGGAGGGCGGCGTCTCGATCGTCGGCCCTTCGTTTTCGAAGATCTTCGATTTCTCGCTCGGGCCGTTCGCGAAGTGGAAGCACATCATCGAGCCGCGCATCCAGGAGAACTACGTGCAGGACGTCCGGTTTTCGCCGGCGCGGCACTGCGTTCCCGCGGCGACGGAGGGCTCGGCCGACGCCTCCACCGATACCTGCACCTCGAACACGCTCGCCAACGTCCCGCTCTTCGACGAGGTGGACGGCATCTTCGGCCAGAACGCGATCACCTACTCGATCGTGAACCGGTTGCTCGCCAAGGAGGGCGGCGAGAAAGCCGCGTCCGCGCAGGAGGTCGCGACGCTCGAGCTTTCCCAGACCTACAACTTCGAGAACCCCCAGACCGCCGTGGTCGAGGGGACGACGATCGTTCCCCCGCCGCGCCGCGGGCCGTACCAGGCGCTCCTCCGGATCGCCCCGGCCCCCGCGTTCCATCTCGACGCGCAGCTCGCCTACGACGCGTCCGTATCGCGTGCGACGTCCTTCTCGTTTGCGGCCGGCGCGAACTGGGGGAGCGAATACGCGGCCCTGACGTGGACGGCGAGCCGGCCGATCACGACGACGACGCCGGGACCGCCGCCGCCTCCCGGAACGCCGGTCTTCGATCCGAACTCGGACTTCCTTCGGGGATCCGCGGGCGTCTATCTCTTCTCGAAGCACTGGCGGCTCGACACCCAGTTGAACTACGACGCTCGCCTGAGAAAGCTCGTCGAGGACCGCTCGCTCCTGTCCTATTCCGGGTCGTGCTACACGATCCTGCTCGAGGTGCGAAACCTGCGGAGCACCTCGCCGTCGATCCCGTCGCGGCACGACTATCGGCTGGTGGTGAATTTGAAAAACATCGGGACGCTGTTGGATCT
>Ga0070666_10000442_pt1 | contig 25310 bp, 26 predicted proteins | sample KBSS23metaG_FD_64677 | JGI IMG/M metagenome (GOLD analysis project Ga0070666, IMG submission 64677) | Switchgrass rhizosphere microbial communities from Kellogg Biological Station, Michigan, USA - KBS S2-3 metaG | ecosystem: Host-associated > Plants > Roots > Rhizosphere > Soil ... | reverse complement strand
GCGAATGCGCGCGACACCTATTCGCGCCTGCTCGCCGGCTCCATCAGCATGGCGTTCTTCGTTTATGTCATGGTCAATGGCGGCATGATCACGGGCTTGTTGCCCGTGGTCGGCGTGCCGTTGCCGCTGATCAGCTACGGCGGCACATCGGCAGTGTCGCTGCTCGCCGGTTTCGGCGTGTTGATGTCGATACATGCACACCGCAAACTGATGGCACGCTGAGCGCCATGCTAAGCTTTGCCCGATCGAGCGGTGTTGGCCCTACGATGCGACGCGGACTGGTGCTTTCGTCTATTTTTTTCGCCTGCGCCCTGCCGGCCGCCATTCCCGCCTCTGAAACGGCCTCTCCCAGCGATATCGCCAGCGCCGAGCAACTCTTCGCCAAAGACGTCGCCAAAAGCGGGCGCGTCGACGAAGCCACGGTGCTCGCCACGTTGAACAAGGCGCGTTATCAGCAGAGTGTCATCGACACGATGTCGCGGCCCGCCGAGTCCAAATCGTGGAAGGATTATCGGCCGATTTTCGTCAACGACCGCCGCATCGACGATGGCATCGCGTTCTACAAGGCAAACCGCGCGCTGCTCGAGCGCATTGCCGGCGAATACGGCGTGCCGGCGGAAATCATCGTGGCGATCCTGGGCGTGGAGACGGGCTACGGCCGCAACGCGGGCCACTATCGTGTGCTCGACGCGCTGACCACGCTCGCGTTCTATTACCCGCCGCGCCAGGATTTTTTTCGCGACGAACTCAAGCGCCTGTTCCTGCTGCGCTCGCCTGCGTTCCCGTATGCGCTGGAGGAACTTACCGGGTCATATGCCGGCGCGATGGGCTGGGGTCAGTTCATGCCGTCGAGCATCGCCAACTTCGCGCGCGACGGCGACGGCGACGGCAAGATCGACTTGTGGAATTCGCTGCCGGATATCTGCGCCAGCGTGGCCAATTATTTCGTCGCACACGGCTGGCAGAAAGGTGGACCGGTCGTGCAGCGCGCGCAGGTCAGTGCGCAGGCGCGCCCGATCGAGCCCAACGGACTGACCCCGGTGTATTCGCTGCAACAGCTCGCCGAGTGGGGCTATACGACTGACGCAAAACCCGATTCTATCAAGCTCGATCCGATGACGCCGGCCACGCTGATCAAACTCGATGGCGCCGAAGGGCCGGAAATCTGGATCACATTCCAGAACTTCTACGTGATCTCCCGTTACAACAAGAGCCCGCTTTATAGTCTGGCCACCTATCAGGTCAGCTTGGGCGTAGCGGCCGGAGTTGCAGCAGGCCAATGATGCGAGCCGGCGCGCGCGTCGCCTTCGCTTTGCTGATGTCGGTTCTGCTCGCCGGCTGCGGACATCGGCAAGCGACCAAGCCGCACGCACCGTCGATGGCGACAAATCCGCCGCCCGCACACAACGGGCGCTACGCGCAGGACCACGATTCCACGCCGGCCGAAGTGCCCGACGTCAGCAAGATTCCAGAACCGGTGCCGAAAAACGAGCCGCGGTCGCAATACGGCAACAAATCGCCGTACAGCGTACTTGGCGAGAGTTATCGCGTGCTGCCCAGCTGCAAGGATTATGTCGAGCGCGGTCTCGCCTCGTGGTACGGCAACAAGTTCAATGGCTATACGACTTCCAATTTCGAGAAATACGACATGTACGCCTACAGCGCCGCGAGCAAGGTGCTGCCGCTGCCGTGCTATGTGCGCGTGACGAACCTGCAGACCGGCCGCAGCGCGATCGTACGCGTCAATGACCGCGGTCCGTTCGTGTCCAACCGCATCATTGACCTGTCGTACGTGGCAGCGGTGAAGCTCGGCGTGTGGCCAAAAGGCACGGCGATGGTGGAGGTGCGCGGTATCGATCCGGATCATCCGCCGCGCGAGACGGAACCCGAGCGCAACACGACGGTCTCAACTTCGCCCCGCAAAACGCCGCAACCGGAGCTATACCTGCAAGTGGGCGCCTACGCCGAAAGCGCCAATGCCGAACACGCCGCGGCAAAAGTGCGCGCGGCGCGCCTCGGCGAGGTGCACGTCGTCGCCGCAAGCGTGGAGGGCAAGACCGTACACCGGGTGCGCATCGGCCCGCTGCGCGACGCGCAGGAAGCCGATCGGCTCACGCCGGTGTTGCGCGGACTCGGGCTGGGCGAGCCGCGCGTGGCGGTACAATAGTTGTCCGCCGCCGCGGCCTTAGCCAAGTTCATACTGGAAATGATGATGAAGCTCCTGCAACAACTGATTTTGATCCTGGTTCTCTCGAGCACGCTTTCCACCAACCTATTCGCCAAGCCCGCGCATCACGTCCACGGCAAAGCCAAAGCCGCCGCCAAGCAAGAGTCGCCGGCCAAGACTGAAGCAGCGGCCGAATCCACGCAGCCGACCGCGACGCCGACGCCCGCGCCGGCACTGCCGCACGCCGTTGTGGGCAATGCGCCGGTACCGCCGCCGCCCAGTCTCGACGCGAAGAGCTGGCTATTGATGGACTACACGACCGGCCAGGTGCTCGCCGAGAGCAACGCCGATGCGCGCGTGGAACCGGCCTCGATCACGAAAGTGATGACCGCCTACATCGTTTCTGCGGAACTGGCCAAGGGCAAGATCAAGCTCGACGACCAGGTATTCATCAGCGAAAACGCCTGGCACTCCGGCGGCGCCAGCACGGAAGGTTCGACGAGTTTTCTCGCCGTCAACTCGAAAGTGCCGCTGAAGGACTTGCTGTACGGGATGATCATCCAGTCCGGCAACGACGCGGCGATTGCACTTGCCGAGCACGTCGCCGGTTCGGAGGCGACGTTCGCCGAGCTGATGAACCAGTACGCCGCGCAGCTGCACATGACCAGCTCGCATTTCACCAACGCCTCGGGCCTGCCTGATCCGAATCACTATTCGACCGCACGTGATATTGGCCTGCTCGCGCGCGCCGTGATCCACGACTATCCCGACGACTACAAGATCTACGCGATCAAGGAATTCGAGTGGAACGGCATCACTCAGCACAATCGCAATACGCTGCTCTGGCGCGATGCGAGCGTCGACGGCATCAAGACGGGTCATACCAAGGACGCCGGATTCTGCCTGACCACCTCGGCCAAGCGCGGCGATCAGCGCCTGATTGCCGTGGTGATGGGCACGCCGAGCGAGAAGCAGCGCGCCGACGACAACCAGAGCCTGCTCAATTACGGTTTTCGCTTCTACGAAACGCACAAGCTGTACGAAGCCGGCAAACCGCTGGCGCAGCCGGAACTATGGAAAGGCGCGCAAAACACGCTGGCGCTCGGCGTGGCCGAGGATGTACTCACCACCGTGCCGCGCGGCCGCTACAACGATCTGAAGGCCAGCATGGAAGTTCCCGGGCGTCTGATTGCGCCGTATACGAAAGGCCAGCACGTCGGCACGCTCAAAATCGCGCTCGACGGCAAGACCCTGGCGGAACGCCCGCTGGTCGCCTTGGCCGATGCACCCGAAGCCGGTTTCTGGGGTCGCCTGTCCGACGGCATCCTGCTCTGGTGGAAAGGCGACAAGGCAAGCCCCGGTGTCGCCCCGGTATCCAATCCCAATGCAGCCGCGGCGAATCCCAACGCGCCGAATACAAAATGAAATCGCTTGACGACCTTCATCCGCAGAATCCGGAACAGGGCTTTCAGTTTCCCGGTGCGTTCGAAGTCACCGCGATGGGCAAATCCCACGCCGGACTGGAAACGCGCGTGGCGGAGATCATCGTCGGCCTCGGCCTGCACGTGATCAACGGCAGCTTGCGCACGCGTCCGTCTGCGGAAGGCAACTACGTCTCGGTCAGCGTGACGTTCACCTGCCCATCGCGCGAGAAATACGATGCGGTGCACGCAGCGTTGCGCGCGGACCCGGATATTCGCTGGACACTGTGAAGCCAGCGCTGCTCGTTCGCCGCTGTCCCGGCCTTGCACCGTACGAACCGGTCTGGCGTGCGATGCAGGCGTTCACCGATGCGCGCACGCCGGAAACGCCGGACGAACTGTGGGTCGTCGAGCACGAACCGGTATTCACGCTCGGCCAGGCCGGCAAATGGGAACATGTGTTGATGCCGGGGGCCATTCCGGTGATTCCGGTCGACCGCGGCGGTCAAGTCACTTACCACGGTCCCGGGCAGATCGTGGCTTATCCACTGCTCGATCTGCGTCGGTTGGGCTTCGGCGTGCGCGAATACGTGCAGCGTATCGAGCAGGCGGTGATCGAAACACTGGCCGAGTGGAATATCGTTGCCGTGCGCAAGGACGGCGCGCCAGGCGTCTACGTCAACGGCGCCAAGATCGCCGCGCTCGGCATCCGTGTGCGCCGCGGCTGCACGTTCCACGGTCTGGCGTTCAATATCGCCATGGATCTGGAGCCGTTCCGACGCATCAATCCCTGCGGTTTTGAGGGCTTGCAGGTCACGCAAGTGCTAGACTGGGGCGGACCTTCGCGGCTCGCCGATGTGGAAACCGTGCTGGTCGGCGAACTGGCGCGCCAGTTCGGCCTCTCGGCGCAAACGGCGCCAACCCTGACTTTTGACGCTGGCCCGGTCGCCTTGGGCAGTGCTAGCGTTGCCGAATTGCCATCATGAACGACAAGCAGATTCCGATTTCCCTCGTCGAAGCGCCGCTCAAGCAGCTCGGCGAAGACAAGATTGCGCGCAACCGCGCCGGCTTCGACAGCGCCGCCCCGCTGCTGCGCAAACCGAGCTGGATTCGCGTGCGCATCCCGCCCGGCAACGCGGTCGCCAAACTCAAGTCGAAACTGCGCGCGAACCGGCTCGTCACCGTCTGCGAGGAAGCGTCGTGCCCGAACATTCACGAATGCTTCGGCAAGGGTACGGCGACGTTCATGATTCTCGGCGAGGTCTGTACGCGCCGCTGTTCGTTCTGCGATGTCGCGCACGGCCGGCCGAAACCGCCGGACGCCGAAGAGCCGCGGCATCTCGCTGAAACGATCCACGACATGGGTTTGCGCTACGTCGTCATCACTTCGGTGGACCGCGACGATCTGCGCGACGGCGGGGCGAGCCATTTCGCCGAGTGCATCCGCGCAGTGCGCACGGCGAACCCGACCATCAAGATCGAAATTCTCACGCCGGATTTCCGCGGCAAGGGACGCATGGAACGCGCGCTGGAAGTGCTTGGGCTCGCGCCGCCGGACGTGTTCAACCACAATCTGGAAACCGTGCGCGCGCTGTATCCGAACGTGCGCCCGGGCGCGGATTACGACTGGTCGTTAAGCTTGCTTAAATCCTTCAAGGCCCAACATCCGCAAATACCCACCAAGTCCGGCATCATGCTCGGCTTGGGCGAAACGCTCGACCAGGTGCACGGCGCAATGAACGATCTGCGCGCGCATGCGGTCGATATGGTGACGATCGGTCAGTATCTGCAGCCGACCGCGCATCATCATCCGGTGTTGCGCTATTGGACGCCGGCGGAGTTCGATGCGCTGGCGGATTACGGCAAGCGGCTCGGTTTTGAACATGTTGCGTCGGGGCCGCTGGTGCGTTCGTCATACCACGCGGACCAGATGGCACACGAAGCAGGATTCGTTGAGGAAGTTGCGTGAACACAATCAAGTTTTACAAGAGTTTTCTCGGCTTGGCATTTGTAGCGCTGAGCTTTGTCGCCTTTGCCAAGCCGGCGCCGGAATCCGGCGCCGGCGATCTGGTGCTGAAACCGACCGCCGATCAGGCCCAGGCGGCACTGGCGGCTACGCGCATCCTCACGCGCTTCCATTACAAGGCGATGCCGCTCGATGCGGCGATGTCGCAGCACATCTTCGACCGCTACCTCGATGCGCTCGATGCCGACCGCCTGTTCTTCGTACAGGCCGACGTCGATCGTTTCGCAGCACAGCGGGACAAGCTCGGCGATGCCATCTACGACGAAGACCTGTCCGCACCGTTTGCGATTTTCAATCTCTACGAGCAGCGCGTGGCCGAGCGCACGGCCTTTGCGCGCGGCCTGCTCAAGCAGGGGTTTGATTTTTCCAAGGACGAGAGCTATCGCTACCAACGCGAGAAAGCGCCGTGGGCGAAGACCACAGCCGAACTCGACGATTTGTGGCGCCAGCGCGTGAAGAACGACTGGCTGCGGCTGAAGCTTGCAGCCAAGGACGAGACGAAGATCCGCGAGACGCTCGACAAGCGTTACGCGAATTATCTCGATCGCATGCGTCAACTGACCAGCGAAGACGTGTTCCAGACATTCATGAACGCGTACGCGATGTCGATCGATCCGCATACGAACTATCTGGGCCCGCGCGCCAGCGAGAACTTCGACATCGCCATGCGCCTGTCGCTGGAAGGCATCGGCGCCGTGCTGCAGCGTGACGACGATTACACGGCCATCCGCGAAATCGTGCCGGGCGGCCCGGCTGCGCTGTCCGGCAAGTTCAAGGTCGGCGACCGCATCGTCGGTGTCGGCCAGGGCACCAGTGGTCCGATTACCGACGTAGTCGGCTGGCGGCTCGACGACGTCGTGGATCACATCCGCGGGGCGAAAGACACGACGGTGCGCCTGGAAGTATTGCCGGTCGACGCCGGCCCGGATGGCAAGCATGTGCAGATTTCCCTCGTGCGCAAGAAAGTCGCGATCGAGGAACAGGCGGCGAAAAGCTCGATCATCGAAGTGAAGGACGGCGACGCCGTGCACCACGTCGGCGTGATCACGCTGCCGACGTTCTATGAGGATTTCGACGCGCGCCGCCGCGGCGACAAGGATTTCCGCAGCGCGACGCGCGATGTCGCCAAGCTGCTCACTGATCTGAAGAAGCAGAACGTCGACGGCGTGCTGATCGATCTGCGCAACGACGGCGGCGGCTCGCTGTCGGAAGCGATCGACCTCACCGGCTTGTTCGTCGGCCACGGTCCGGTGGTGCAGGTGCGCAACGCCGGCGGCCGCATCGAGGAAGGCCGCAACATGCATACCGATATGGTGTGGAGCGGTCCACTGGCTGTGCTCGTCAACCGCAATTCGGCGTCAGCGTCGGAGATTTTTGCCGGTGCGATCCAGGACTACGGCCGCGGCGTCATCATCGGCGAGAACACCTATGGCAAAGGCACGGTGCAGAATCTTGTCGATCTGGATCAGATGTCGCAGCACGAGAAACCCACGTTCGGCGAACTGAAGATGACGATCCAGCAGTTCTTCCGCGTCGACGGCGAATCCACCCAGCTGCGCGGGGTGACACCGGACATCAGTTTCCCGGTGACCGTCGATTACGAACAGAACGGCGAGCACACCTACGACAACGCGCTGGCCTGGACTTCGATTCCGGCGGCGAGCTACACACCCACGTCGGACCTGAAATCCATCGTGCCGATGCTGGAAGCGCGACACGAGTCGCGCGCCGCCAAGCAACGCGAGTGGCAGGCGTATTCCGCCGACATCACCGACTGGCGCAAAGTGCGCGGCGAGACGACGATCTCGCTCAACGAGCAGGTGCGCCGCGCCGAGCGCGACGAGCAGGAAAAGAAGCACCTTGAACGCCACCCGAAAGTGGCTGAAGCGAACAAGCCGGCGAAGGATCTACATCAGCTCGCGTCCGAACATGGAACACACGACACGTTCAACGAAGCCGTGGCTCAGGGCAAGGGACTCCCGACCGGCGAGCCGCCAAGCGCTGCGGATCCAAAAGCCAATGACGCTCGCGCCGATGACGATGGCCTGCAGGCGGATGAGCGCAGCCTGACGACCGATGTCGCCGAGGAGAAAGCGCGCAAGGCCGAAAAGGATGTGGTGCTGCAGGAAGCTGCACACATCGTCGCCGATATCGTCGAGTTGGTGCGCAGCGACACCAAGATCGCTGCACGCGTGCTGCCGCATGCGGCTATCGAGAAGCCAGTCGATTGATTGCCTTTCGGTGGGGTGCGATTTATCGCACCCTACGAATAGCGTTCCCGCAAGAACGCAAAAAACGCCCGCAATCCTTGCGCATCACCGCCTTGCGGGCGACCCGGGCGATCGCTGTCGTTCCAGGCATAGACGTCGGCGTGCAGCCACGCAATCGAGTCCGGAACGAAACGTTTCAGGTACAACGCCGCCGTGATCGCACCGCCCCAGCGCGACGAACCGGAATTCACCGTGTCGGCAATGCGCGATTCGAGCATGCTGTTGTAGGCATCCCACAGCGGCATGCGCCAGAGCGGGTCCTGCTCGCGGATGCCGGCATGCAATACCGATGCGGCCAAATCATCGTGATTGGTGAACAACGCAGGCAGTTCCGGACCGAGCGCGACGCGCGCCGCGCCGGTGAGAGTCGCCAGGTCGATGATGAGATCGGGGTTGCTCTCGGCGGCATAGGCGAGCGCATCGCAGAGCACGAGGCGGCCTTCGGCGTCGGTATTGTCCACTTCCACGGTGATGCCCGCGCGGGTGCGGATCACCTCGCCCGGACGGTATGCTTCGGCCGAGATCGCATTCTCCACGGCCGGAATCAGTAAAGTCAGCCGCACTGGCAACTGCGCCTGCATGATCAGGCTGGCCAGCGCGATCGCATGCGCCGCGCCGCCCATGTCTTTTTTCATCCAGCGCATGCCCTCGCTGGATTTGATATCCAGGCCGCCAGTATCGAAGCACACACCCTTGCCAATGAGAATCAGGTGGGGCGCTCCGGCTTTGCCCCAGGCCAACTCGGCCAAACGCGGCGCGCGATGGCTGCCACGGCCGACGGCATGGATGGTGGGGAAATTGGCCTTGAGCAGTGCATCGCCGACCCATTCGCGATAACGGCCGCCGTGGGCTTGCGCCAGATTCTTGACCACGGCTGCCAGCTCCGCCGGACCCATATCCTGAGTCGGCGTATTCACCAGATCGCGCACCGTGGCGACCGCATCGAGCAATGGCGCGAGCATGCGTGCCGTCGCGCGCGTCGTGTGCAGGCGCGCGGGTTCGCGCGTGCGTTTGCGGTAGCGCGAAAACCGGTAAGCGCCCAGACCCCAGCCCAGCGCAGCACGAGCGGAATCAAGCGCGAGGCCGGAATCGTCCAGACGGTAATCACCCGCAGGCAGGCCTTGCGGCAGCGCCGCCAACATGTACAGATCGTCGCTTCGCGCCACGCCTACGAGTACGGCGCGCAGATGCCCCTGCGCGTCAGGGACCAGACAAAACTTGCCGGGTTCGCCCGCAAAACCGCTGCTGCGCACCCATTGCGCAGCCGCCTTGCCGAGCTTTTCAGTGACGCGCTTGAGGCAGCGCGCATCCACGCCAATCACGGCGACAGCCTTGCCACCACGCGCAGTTTCGACCAGCCCGTGCATATGTCCTCCCCGCGCTGCTGCTCGGCGCTCGATGTCCTGAGAGCTGCGGTGTGACTATAAATAAAGCAGGGTTTATGCCAAAGCCAGCGCTGCATCGAGCCGGTTCGCCAGCTCGGTCAAATCCGGCACCTCGATATCCGGTTGGCCGGACAACGACCAGCACGCGCTATTGCGATTGATCCAGGCGGCGCGCAGACCGGCGGCGCGCGCACCGGCGACATCCAGTTCGGGATCGTCGCCGACGTGCAATACGGCGTGCGGCGGCAAACCCAGACGCGCGCAGGCGGCATGGAAAATCGCGGGCGCCGGCTTCGCCACGCCGCATTCGCGCGATGACAGCGAAAACCGGAACAGGTGCGCCAGGCCGATGCGCTCGATATCGGCGTTGCCGTTGGTGAGGCTCACCAGCGGAAAACGCGCGGCCAGCCGCGTCAACGCCGGCAGCGCATCGGCATAGCATTCCACTTCGTTGCGCGCGCAGTAGAACTCCGCGTAGGCGTTTTCCACATGGTTGTCGCCATATCCGTGTTCGCTCAGCGCCGTGTGCAATGACAAGCGCCGCTGTGCGCCGAAATCATGCGCCAGATGCGGGTTTTCGCGCGCGACGCGATCGCGCAGCTCACGCATCGCCGGAATGGGATAAGCCGCGGCGGCGCGCGGGCAGTGCGTTTTCAGCCAATCGTCGAGGCGCCACTCGGCGCGCCGCATCACCGGCTCGATCGGCCAGAGCGTGTCGTCCAGATCGAGCGTGATCGCCGCGATCTGCAACTCAGTGCCCGGCATCCGCTGTCTTCGCTGCCTTTTCGGCCTTGGCGCGTTCGGCGCGATCTTTCGCTTCCAGCGTGCGTTCGGAAGTCGGCGCCACCCGCTGCAACGCCTGTGCCGTGGCGTTCGGTGCCGACACTGGCGTCTCGCTGCTCGTCGGCACGGGCGCCACGCGCAGGTGGGCATCGATGAACGCCGTGTGCTCGGCCTGTTTTTCGATCAACGCAGTCGCGTCGGTATAGGGCACTACGTCGTGCTTGCGCAGGATCGTTTTCGCGGCATCGCTGCCGGTGAATTCGATGAACTTCGCGACATCGGCGTGGTGCGCGGCATCGTCGCGCGTGGCGACGTACATGACGCCGTAGAGCGGATAGCTGCCGTCCGCAATCGTTGCTGCCGTGGCGCGCACGCCTTCAACGCTCAATATCTTCACCTTCGTATTGTGCGCGGCATTGGAGAGCGTACTCAGGCCCAGACCATGCGCGTTGAGTTCGATATCTTCCTCGAGCTTGTCGACGTTGACGTACAAGCGCGGAATCGCGACTTCCTGATCGCCGAAATGGAACAGCAGCAGGCGCGTGGAATATTCGACGCCGTCGAGCGGCGGCGCGACGCCATCGAGGTTGAGCGGCGCATCCGCGCCACCCAGGTCCTTCCAGTTCGTCAAGCGCCCCAAATACAGGTCATGCAGCTGCTTCAGCGAAATATCGCTGACCGGATTTTCCGCAGCGACGATCGGCACCATCGCGTACCAGGCCAGCGGCAGGAAATTCGTGCCCTGCTCCTCGGCGCGGTCCGGCATTGCCGGCCGCGCGCTGCCGGCCGCATCTGCGGTGCCGGCGTGCACGGCATCCAGCGCCGAGATCGTGCTGAACGGCTGCAATTCGACCTTGCCCAGTTTGCTCGCCTGATATTGCTTGATCAGATCCTGCAGTACGTGCGCCGTGGAGTGATCACTGCGCAGTACGATCGTCTCCGTCGGTTCGGCGGCAGCAGGTTTCTTCACCGCTTTGGCCTTCGCCGGTTCGCTTTCGGCGGCAAAAGCGAGTGCACAAGCGCACACGCCCAGAATCAACCCGTACACGCGGGCAATATTGCAATTAGTCACGATGGACCCTCTTGGAGCATGCGTACAGCGCATACCGTTAGGCGGTGGCGCCGTCCTCTGCGTCACGCGCGGCGCGGACGTGTTCAAGCTTCCTGCACGTCCAGCGCGCGCGTTCAACGCGGCAAAAACGAATTATCGCGCATTTGCCGTCACGACGCTGTTAACCGGTGCAAGGTTTCAGCGTAGCGGCAGCAGAAATGCCTGGCGTCCTCGCACGACCGAAAGGAGTACCTGGCGTGGACGCTGCGCCAACAAAGTTTTGAGGTCGTCCAGGCTGCGGATGTCGGTTTGGTTCACGCCGACGATCAGGTCGCCCGCCTGCAAGCCCGCCGTTGCCGCGCGGCTGTTTGCGGCCACCCGACTCACGCGCACGCCGTTGAGCCCTTCGCGCTTGGCGCGCGCATCGGCTTCGCCCAGATCGGCGCCGGTCAGGCGGGCATCCACCGCACTGCCGACTGCGCTCGCTACCTGCTGCGCCACCAATTTCGCTGTCGCGTTGACCGTCTTGCCTTCGCGCAGAACTTCCAGCGCGAGCGACGAACCGACCGGCGCCAGACCCTCGGCATTGTGGAAATCGGCGGCGCCATGCACAGTGCGCCCGTCGACGCGAACGATGATGTCGCCTGCTTGCAGGCCGGCCACCGCAGCCGGCGAATCGGACTGCACGCGTGTGACCACGGCGCCCTGCCCAGCGCTCGTGCCCAGGGCTCGGGCGATGTCATCAGTCAGATCCTGGGTCTGCAAGCCCAGCGAGCCGTGGGTCACGGTGCCGGTCGCGATCAGCTGGCGCATCACGTCGCGGCACAGATTGGACGGAATCGCAAAGCCAATGCCGACGTTGCCGCCGGACGGAGAAAAAATCGCGGTATTGATGCCGATGAGTTCGCCATGCAGATCCACGAGCGCGCCGCCGGAATTGCCCGGGTTGATCGAAGCGTCGGTCTGGATGAAATTCTGATAGCCCAGCCCGCGCAAGCCGGTGCGCCCGAGCGCGGAGACGATACCCGAGGTAACGGTCTGGCCAAGGCCAAACGGATTGCCGAGTGCCACGACGAAATCGCCGACGCGCAGCTTGCTCGAATCGGCCAGGGGCATGGCGGAGAGGTTGTTGGCGGCGATCTTGATCACCGCGACCTCGGTTTCCGGATCGGTGCCGACGAGCTGCGCGTTGACGGTGCGCCCGTCATGCAAGGTCACGGAAATGTCATCGGCGCCTTCGATCACGTGATTGTTCGTCAGCACGTAGCCTTTCGCCGCGTCGATGATCACGCCCGAACCCAGCGACTGCTCCACGCGTTCGCGCGGCATGTTCTGCATGCCGAAGAACTGCCGGAAAAACGGGTCGTCCATGAACGGGTTGCGCACCGCCACACGGGTTTTCGAGTTGATATTGACGACCGCCGGGGTCACGCGTTCCAGCATCGGTGCGAGCGAGGGTACCGGCTGGCCATCGAGGATCGGGGGCAATGCCCCGGCTGACAGGGGCGCCACGCGTAATGCGTAGGCGGCAAATGCGAGGAGACAGGTGGCAACGGTGCGCCAGAGTACAGAACGGGTGTCGAAAATCGGCATGCGAGCCTCAATATTTCGGAAGGAAAACGCTAAAGAGACCATTTTGCCGCAGCCGGGTTTCCGGCAGGGAGAGCGCATTTTCACCGCGTTCAGTCAAGCCGGGTAAATCCGCTACGACAAGTTCGCGGGATACACGAAATGCGCCTTGTAACCGCCTGAGAGGCATGAGGAAAAAAAGTCCTTGATTTTGGCTTTTTGTTGGCGTACTTTCACTTCCCGCCAAGCACAACATATTGTGTTTGATGAAGCGGGCGAAACCCAGATATGCGGGTTTCGAGGAAAGAAGAGCAGAAAGCGAGCTCTCGGGGTGCAACGCCCAGCAATGGCCTAGACCACTGCTCGGGCTGGAGGCGGCATAACGGCGAAACGGTAGAGCATCAGCGCGATCGACCGGTAATTCCGGACCGGCGCTGACGGGTGGGTTTTCCCGAGAGGTTTTGCAAAACCTCGCGGCGGCGCAGGACGCGCCGGCGAAAACAGCGGCAGGACGCCAACCAGAAGTGATCCCCGCGAAAAGGCCAACTTTCGCGGTCAAAACACGAATGAAAAAACAGAAACACATTGCAGGATTTCGGGAGGGTAAGAACAAGATGAGCACGGTGCGTATCGAAGCGCTGAATCGCGACGCCGCAGAAATTCCCATGCAGCCGGCGTCCTACGACATCTGGGACAAGAAGTACCGGCTCAAATCGAAAAACGGCGAGCCGGTCGATGCGAGCATCGATCACACCTACCAGCGCGTGGCCAAGGCGCTGTCGGACGCCGAGGCGACTCCCGAAAAGCAAAAGTACTGGTACGAGCGTTTTCTCTGGGCGCTACGCCGTGGCGCGATTCCGGCCGGACGCGTGACTTCCAACGCCGGCGCGCTCGAGCACAAACCGGCCACGTCCACGATCAACTGCACGGTATCAGGCACGATCGAAGATTCGATGGACGGCATCCTGGATAAAGTCCACGAAGCGGGACTCACGCTGAAAGCCGGCTGCGGCATCGGCTACGAATTCTCGACACTGCGCCCGCGCGGCGCGTACGTCTCGGGCGCTGGCGCGTACACGTCCGGACCGATGTCGTTTATGGATATCTACGACAAGATGTGCTTTACCGTATCTTCCGCCGGCGGCCGCCGCGGCGCGCAGATGGGCACGTTCGACGTCGCGCATCCGGATGCCAAGGATTTCATCCGCGCCAAGCGCGAAGACGGCCGTCTGCGCCAGTTCAACCTCTCCTTGCTCATCACCGACGGCTTCATGGAAGCGGTCGAGAACGACGCCGAGTGGCCGCTGGTGTTTCCGGTCAATCTCAAGGAAAAAGACGAGATCGATCTCGACGATCCGGCCAAGGTGATCTGGCGCGAGTGGCCGACGCACAAGAATTACGTCACGCGCGAGGACGGTTTGGTCGCCTGCAAGATCTATGGACACATCAAGGCCGTGCATCTGTGGGACATGATCATGGTCTCGACGTACGATTACGCCGAGCCGGGGTTCATCCTCATCGACCGCGTCAATGAGATGAACAACAACTGGTGGTGCGAGAACATCCGCGCCACCAACCCCTGCGGCGAACAACCGCTGCCCCCCTACGGCTCGTGCCTGCTCGGCTCGGTGAACCTGACCACGTTCGTGCGCGATCCGTTCGGCCCGAAAGCGCGCTTCGACTGGGAGGAATACAAGGAAGTGGTGCGCGTGTTCACGCGCATGCTCGACAACGTCGTCGAGATCAACGGCCTGCCCTTGCAGCAGCAGCGCAACGAGATTCTGTCCAAGCGCCGCCATGGCATGGGCTTCCTCGGGCTCGGCAGCACGCTGACGATGCTGAAGATGAAGTACGGTTCGGCGGAATCCTGCGAGTTCACGGAAAGTGTTTCGCGTGAGATGGCGCTGGCCGGCTGGGAAGTGGCGCTGTCGCTCGCGCAGGAGAAAGGCCCGGCACCGATCATGTCGGAAGAGTTCGAGGTCACCGCGCAAATGCTGCGCCAGCGCCCGGAAATGGCGCGGGACGGCTACCAGGTCGGCGACAAGGTGGCCGGGCGCCTGCTGCACGCCAAATACAGCCGTTACATGCAGCGTGTCGCCGAAGTGGCGCCGGAACTCGTCGCCGAGCTGGCCGCCACCGGCGCGCGCTTCACCCACCACAGCTCGATCGCGCCGACCGGCACGATCTCGCTGTCGCTGGCCAACAACGCGAGCAACGGTATCGAGCCCTCGTTTGCGCATCACTACTCGCGCAATGTGATCCGCGAGGGTAAGAAATCCAAGGAAAAAGTCGAGGTGTTCAGCTACGAGCTGCTCGCCTACCGCGAGCTGATCAATGCCGACGCCATGCCGTTCTCGGACGAGCCCGACAAGAAGCTGCCGGACTACTTCGTCGCTGCCGACGATATCTCGCCCGTCGAGCACGTGGACATCCAGGCGGCGGCGCAGAAATGGGTCGATTCCTCGATCTCCAAGACGGCAAACGTGCCCACCGATTACCCGTACGAAGATTTCAAGGATATCTACCGCTACGCCCACAAGCAGGGCCTGAAAGGCTGCACCACATTCCGCTTCAATCCGGCGGCGTTCCAGGGCGTTCTGGTGAAGGAAGCGGACCTGGAAAATACCCTCTACCGTTTTGAGCTGGAAGACGGTACCGTGATCGAGGCCAAAGGCAACGAACAGATCGAATACGACGGCGAAACTCACACGGCCGCCAATCTGTTCGACGCCCTCAAGGAAGGCTACTACGGCAAGTTCTAGGAAGGTTGCAATCACGTTCACTGCCGCTACTCGAGAGTATACATTTACAAACGCGGCAATCTGATCATCCAGGTCAACGCAGACGTCGGAGGGAATATGCAGAACGAACACACGCCCATGGGCGAATCCGCGGCGAATGCCGTGGATACGGTGGTGGAGAAAGCGCAGGAAATGGGCCAGGCCGTCGCCGACAAGGCACAGCAGGTTGGTCAAGCCGCGATGCAGAAAGCAGGTGCAGTAGCCGCGAACGTCAAAGACGCGGCCGTGCAGAAAGCCGGCGAAGTAAAGACCGCGGTCGTCAAGAAAGCGGTAGCGGTGAAAAAAGCGGCTGCCAAACGCGTCCAGGCTGCGCGCAAGGCGGTCGGAAAAGCCGTGGCTGGCGCGCGCAAGGCAGCGGCGAAGAAAGCCAAGCCTGCGAAGAAAGCGGCGAAGAAAGCCGTGAAGAAGGCCGCAAAGAAAGTCGCGAAGAAAGCCAAGGCGGCGAAGAAGTCCGTGCGCAAAGCGGTGAAGAAAGGCGCGCGCAAGATGGCGATGAAGAAGCCCGCAAGGAAAGCCACGAAGAAAGCCGCAAAGAAAGCCGCACGCCGCAAAAAATGACTAAGCGCAGACACCGGCCGCGACGCGACGCGCGGCCGGTGACGCGAATACCCGTTCTGCAACGGAGATGATGATGGCAAGCAAACGCACGACAATGCGCAGCAGCAAAGGCACGAAGTTGTATGCCGTGCGCAATACGGACGGCACGTTCAAGGACATTCAGACATACAAGCGCGCTCATAGCGCCGACATGAAGCGCAAGAGCAAGGCCGAAACCGCAGCCGCAGCAAAGAAAACCGCGAAGAAACCAGCAAAGAAAGCCGCGAAAAAAGCGACGAAGAAGAAATAACCCAACCGCCGGCAGACTCGCAACGGCCGGACAAGACCTCACATATCTGTAGATACGCCTGTTCAGGAGCTCGGGCCCAATGACGATCAAGATTTCCAAGAAAATAAAAGGCTATAGCGTCGGTAAACCCGAAGCCCTGATCCCGGCCGTCGCGTCAGCGGAAGCGCTGCTCGTGTCGCCGAAGGCCGAAGTGATCCAGATGCACGAAAAGGTCGAGCGCCCGGATACGCTGGTCGGCGCCACCTACAAGATCAAGTCGCCGCTGTTCGAACACGCACTGTACGTCACCATCAACGACATCGTGCTCAACGCCGGCACCGAACACGAGCTGCGCCGCCCATTCGAGGTTTTCGTCAATTCGAAGAACATGGACCACTTCCAGTGGATCGTGGCGCTAACGCGCATCATGTCGGCCGTGTTCCGCAAGGGCGGTGATGTCACGTTCCTCGTCGAGGAATTGAAAGCGGTATTCGACCCGCGCGGCGGCTACTTCAAGGCCGGCGGCGTGTACATGCCGTCGATCGTCGCCGAACTCGGCGCAATCGTCGAACAGCACCTGAAGTCGATCGGACTGCTGCACGATCCTGAACTCGATCCCGAGCAGCGCAAGCTGATCGCCGAAAAGCGCGCCGCCTATGAAGCACGCGTGAGCAAGGACAGCTCAAAAAAAAAGTCTGAACTGAGCAACGACCTCGCCGGCACGCTCGGCGAGTCCGCCCGGAAAGGCGCTTCGACCGAATCCGCCGCGGACAATGCAGACTCCGCCCAACCCTCCCTCGCCTTCCCGCCCGGCGCGACGATGTGCCACAAGTGCAACACGAACGCCGTGATCATGATGGATGGGTGTGCGACGTGTTTGAATTGTGGGTATAGCAAGTGCGGGTGATGTCTTGGAATTGACGCCCCCGCTCGCCGCATACCACCAGGTTTCGCGCAAATCAGATTTGTAATGCAGACTATCCGTATCGATTTCCCTTCTCGTCTCACGACGGCAAGTGCGCTGCAGCTTGGACAATACTTGCGTGAACTTCCGTGGTAGAACCGTAGGGCGCGTCTCGGACGCGCCACTTGCAACGACTACAACATGGCGGGTCCAAGACCCGCCCTACGCGACCCCACAACTGACTCAGCCGCAAATCTTGGCGCACAAGAATGATGCGCCGTTTATTTTCGCTTCGAAGTCAGCAAAGCCAGTGGCGTGATGGGGACAACTGCAGCTTGTTGCACCGAAGCACTACTGGCGGCACCATGCGCGCATGAATCCGGTCGAGAACAGGCGCCATCCGCGCCGGCGCGTCAACGGCCTCGCCGCGAAGGTGGCTTCGGCCCAGACGAAGGCGCCGGTCACGGTGGTGGTCGATTTGTCCGAAGGCGGGGCATGCCTGGAATGGTCTGTGTCCGAAGATGTCAGCGTCGGTTCTGCGGTGTGTATGCGCTTCCTGCTCACCGCGGATCAGACGATTGAAGTCGATGGCCGCGTCGTGCGCATCGGCGCCGGCCATGCCGGGATCGAGTTCAGTGACGAACAGCGGGACGTCATCCGCCAGCTGCTCGCCGAGGCGCGCTCGGACGACTAGCGCAATTGGGTCTCGCTACGATGATTGCTCGATAGAACAGCACCAGTCAGTTCTCGGATTCATGCGGGCGACGCCATAACCGCAGCGCAATACTGAACGATCTCGAAACGCTTTCCTCAATCCCGCGCGTCGACTATCCGCCGGCAGTACTTTTTCGGCGCAAAATGGTGCGGCTTCCCGCAAGGAGAGGTTCCGATGAGACGCCATATCTACGCGTTCGATACTCCTCACGCCGCGCGCGCCGCGATCCATCAGCTGCACGGATGCAGCATCGGCGACCACGCAATATCATTGATCGCGAATTCGCGCATCCAGCTCGATGAAATTCCGCGGCGTTACCGCGATGCCTCGACCGATTTCGTTCCCGCGCTAGGCCGCGGCGCGACGATCGGTGCGGTGATCGGCCTGTGCGCCGGACTCATCACGCTCATCGTGGCGCCGCCCGGTGTCAGCGCGTCCGCTTCAGTACTGGTCGGCCTGGTTGTCATCGGCGCGCTGGTAGGCGCGTGGGGTGCTGCGCTCGTCGGCGCTAGCGTGCCCGATCAGATCCGGCGCAAATATGCCGATGAACTCGCGATGGGGCGCATCCTGCTCGTGGTGACCTTGCGCCACGCCGATACCGCCGCGTTGCTCGCGCACACGATGACCGACCGGCACGACACGCATCTTGTCTGGCAAAGCGAGATGACGATGCTGACGACGTAAGCGCACCGCGACCTGCACCCGATTATGGCCGGTGCCGATGCCTCGGCTTTTTCCTCGCGTTCACATTTCGCGGCTTCTGTTCAGTAGCCAGTCACGCGCCCGGCGCAATCGTCTGCAAACGGCCGCAGCGTAAGTTTTTACGGCTGGCCGCGTTCACAGGAGGTGAACATGCCGTTGATTGTCGTCGCCATCGTTGCAGGCGCCATCGGACTGGGCCTGACCATCATTCTCAAGGCCATTTCCGGTCTCGCCGAATCCTTGCGGCTCATGCCGCTCACGATCCGCGTGCTGTCGCAGCAGCAGCCAACGCGCCTGCGTCACCCTAGTTGCAGAGGAGACTTACCATGAAGTACAGCCTGAAGAAATTCATGCTCGCGAGCAGCATCGGTTTCGCGCTCGCCGGTTTTGCCGGCGCCGGCATTGCCGCGAATACACCCGCCAAAGCCGCCCAACCGCAAGCGACGTCGCCGTCGATGTCCGACCAGATCAGCGATGCGCGCCGCGAGGCGCAAATCTGGACGACCTATGCAACCAACCCGCACCTGCATGCGTTCGACTTGAAGGTCGACGTCAAGGGCAACAACGCCACGCTAAACGGCAAGGTGCAAAGTGGCGCAGCCAAGGATCTGGCTGAGCAGATCGCGCTCGGTGTCGAAGGCATCAAGCATGTCGACAACCGCTTGGCGGTCGATGCGAATTACGAGCCGCCCAAGCGCGCGTCCGGTGAGCGCAGTTTCGGCGAGGTGGTCTCCGACGCGACGATCACGGCATCGGTCAAGTCGAAACTGCTGTGGGATTCGCATACCGACGGCCTGGATATCCACGTCGATACGAACAACGGCCGCGTGACACTCACTGGCACTGTCGCCAGCGCCACCGAGAAGGATCTCGCCGGCCGTATCGCGATGAACACCAAAGACGTGGTCAGCGTGAACAATGAACTCGCCGCCAGCGGCAAGCCCGGCACAACGACCAAGGCCAAGGAACAGGTCAAGACAGCGGCGAATGACACGAAGGAAGCATTGTCCGACGGCTGGATCACGACCAAGGTCAAATCGTCACTGATGCTGACGCGCGATGTCGAAGGTAGCGAAATTTCGGTCACTACCGACAACGGCATCGTCAAGCTCGCCGGCAACGTCGATTCCAAAACCGAGAAGCAGCGCGCGATCGACGTCGCGCAGAATGTGCGCGGCGTGAAGAAAGTCGACTCCAGCGGCATCAAGATAGAATAGGATCCGCCGCACAGCGACACACCAAGGGCCGAGGCTTTCCTCGGCCCTTCGTTTTTCCATGATGCCGTCGTCCGCGGCCTGAGTTTGTTCATATTCAGCGCTGCGCTTGCACAGGGCCCGGAATTTGCACAATCATGGGCAACACGGCGATGCGGAGAGCTCATGAGCGCGATCCTTACCGATATGCCGCAGCTGGCGTTGTGGACCGATCTCGTGCATGAGGCCGAACGCGACGCGGCGACGCGGCTCGATGAGGAACTGGAAAGCTACCTCGTATTTCTGCTGATGGGACACACGCGCGACGTGCAGCTCGGGCGCAATGCGGTCGCATTCGATTATTTGCTCGCGCGCGCGGAATCGGGCACGCGCCTCAAGCAGGAATTGCGCGATGTCGGCGACCGCTGCCTGCTGCTCGCCGGACTGTATCCCGAACAGGCGGAACGGCGGCTCGTGAGCATCCGCTATTTTCTCGAGCTCGGCAGCCACGCCTATGATGAACTCGCCAACGCATTGCGCGCCGGCATCGCCGAATTGTACGGCCACCTCGCCCAGGCGTTCGCTCGTCTGGTCCGCGTATTGATGGAACTGCGGCGGCACATGCGCGAGATCGCGCCACTGGTGCTGCACGAACTGTGCACTGCGCAGTCGAGCCTCTCATGCGACCCGCAGTTCCCCGGCGCCGTGCTGCTTTCAGGCCGGTCGACGCGGCAATAGTTCACGCAGGAGCCTTGAACGCAGCCGTGAGACAATGACGTCTGTACCGGCACGGAACTGCGCATGGACCAGCAACTGATTTTCCCCTTCATCATGGGCGTCTTCATCCTGTTCGCGATCTACCGTCGCGTGCGTCGCAACGTCGGGCGCCAGCCGGTGCAGCCAGTGCGCATGCGCTCGCGCATGATCATGCTGGCGGTCATCGGCGCCTTGATCACGCTTGGCGCGATGCGCGACATGAATTTGCTCGCCGCCGTATTGGCCGGCATCGCCGGCGGCGCTGCGTTAGGCTGGTTTGGCTTGCAGCACACGAAATTCGAAAAAACCGAACAGGGCGATTTCTACACGCCGCATACCTGGATCGGGCTCGCCGTCTCGCTGCTGCTGCTCTGCCGCATCGCTTACCGGTTCATTGTGATTTACCCGTCGCTGCACGCAGCGGCACAAGCCGATCAGAATCCGTTTGCCGCGTTCCAGCGCAGTCCGCTGACGCTGGCGATTTTCGGCGTACTCGTCGGCTACTACGTGTTTTACTACGCTGGCGTGCTGCGCAGGAGCAAGGGGACCGCGCAAACCGGACCCGGGGCGCCGGCGCCTACGCCAGCGGCCGTCGACTCGTAAAGAAGCCGTTCAAGGTGAGCCGGCCGCGACGCGGATCGGCATCGAGTTTTGCCGTAGTCGGGATCTCCGCGGAATGCGGCATGCTGCCGTCGTAGAAAATCAGCCGGTTCCATTTCGCATCGACGCCGCCAACGCGACGAAAATATTCATTCGAGGCGCATTGGTAACCCGGCTCGATTCCATAGCGGGCGGAAAAATCCGCAGGCGACAGTTCGCCGGCATCGTGGTAGAGCTGGCGGATTTCACCGCGCGGTCGCCGCGGCTCGTAGAAGCCCGTGCCGCCGAGATCAGAATCGTTGAACAGATAAAGCACCGACGCCTGCATGGAATGTTCCGCGGGCAAATCGACATTATCGCTGTGGCATATCCACTGGTAAGGGCGCAGCTCCGCAGCAGACTGCGTGGTGATCGCGAGGCGGCTGTGCATGTGCAACACGCGGCGCGCATGAAAACGGCGCCGAACATGTTCGCTGAAGAACGCCTGCAGTGCGGCTGTCGCGCCAGAAGATGTCGGTAGCAGTATTCCCGGGTAGTAGGCGTTGAACACGCCGGCGCGAAACCGCGCCTGCTGCGCTGCTGCAAATGCGACGAGCCGTTCCGGCTCCAGCAACGCATCGTCGATGACGAGGCAGGCCTGTCCAGATATGAGATCGACGCGCTCGATGCGCGGCCTGGGATTGAACGCAATAAGGCTATCGGCAGCCGCACTCGACACGGCATCGCTCCTTCTGGTCAGGCGAGTATAGTCGGCGTCCAATCCAAACCACGGCGCGTACGATGAAGCAGCAGCGTACCCGACCCGCGGCCAGTGCGGCCGGCGTGCGCCTCGATGTCTGGCTGTGGGCCGCGCGATTTTTCAAGACACGCGCATTGGCGAAGCAGGCGATCGAAGGCGGCAAGGTTCACGTGGCGGGGTCTGCCGGCAAACCGTCGAAACTCGTGCATGTCGGTGAGCGCGTGCAGATCACACGCGGCGAGGATCGCTACGAGATCGATGTCGTCGCGCTGCGCACCCAACGCGGCTCCGCAGCGGTCGCGCAATCCTGCTATCACGAAACCGAAGCGAGCCGCAAAGCGCGTGAACAGGCCGCCGAGCAGCGCCGGCTCAGCGCCGCGGGTTATTCGAAACCCGCGACCAAGCCCGACAAACGCGCGCGGCGCCTGATCCGCGCGCTCGGCGACATCGACGCGTGGTGATCAGCTGTCCGGGCGCGACGGTTCCGGCGCCAGGTCGTGGAAGCGGGCCAGATCCACGTACAAATGCCGCGGATGCTCGCCTTCGCTGAAGATATCGACGAAGCGGCGGTCGAACTGGATATCTTCGTGGTTGTAGGTATGCCGTGCGCTGATCGCGGCGGCGAAGATTTCATCCATGCCGGTCAGCGTCACAGCCAGGCGCATATCGCCTTCCTGCATCGCCTGCGGCGTGATGCCGTAGAGCGGGCTGTTCTCGTCGATGCGGTGCATGATCTGCCAGGTCAGCGCGAACATCGGCGAGCGCGCGCGCTCGAGCTGCAAATCATAAAAACGCGTCAGGCTATGGCCGTCCGGCGTTTCCTCATCGCGCACGAGCACGAGCGAAGCACTCACTTCCAGGATATAGCTGTGGCGCTGGTTGGCGACGCGCAGCATCAGCGTCGGCACGCCGTTGTACGGCGTGATCACGGCGTGGTGGCTGAACAGGATGCGCGCGGTCGGTTTGGAAAAGCGCGCGAAGACGAGACTCGTTATCACCGCAAGGCTGAGCATGCCGGTGATGATTTCCGCGGTGGCGACGCAGTGCCCGTAGAACGTCGCCGGACTCATGTTGCCGTAGCCGACCGTGGCCAGCGTCTCGACGCTGAAGAAGAAACAGTCGGAGAACGCGTGCGCGTTGTTGATGGCGTGATCGCCGAGGAAATACAGGCTGGCAAACACGAGGTTCACGGTGAGATAAACCATGACCGCGCCGGCGAAGAACTGCAGCCAGTTCAGCGACATGATCAGGTGATACGCATCGTGCACACTGAAGCGCGGCACGCCGAGTTTGGTGACTTCGGAGCGACCCAGTTTGACGGTGATACCGTCGTGGCGATGCGGAGACTTGCTCATGGCCAGCAGTTTAACCGCTCGCCGCTGCGCGATCTGCCAGGCAGTTGCACGACGAAGCGACTCGGCGTTTGCGCTGTCGGCTCGCAGCGCGCATCGCCGCCATGGCGGCGCGCGATCTGGCGCACCAGCGCGAGGCCGAGACCGGCACCGATGTTCGGCCCCGGATTCTTGCGCCGATAGAATGGCTCGAACACACGCTCGCGTTCGTCGGCGGGAATTCCAGGGCCGCGATCGCTGACCTCGATGTCGATGCGACCACCGTCGTTGGCGATGTGCACCTGCACCGGCGGAGCGCCGTGCCGCTGCGCGTTCTCGAGCAAGTTACGCAGCAGGCGCCGCAGCAAGCGCGGATCGCCGCGCACCGTGGCGGTATCGCCGTCGAGTTGCACGTGCGCGTAGCGCGAACATTCTTCGGCGGCCAGCGCCATGAGATCGACGTCCTCCACTTCCAGTTCGCTGACCGCATCGAGCCGGCTCGCGAGCAGCACTTCGTCGATGAGCTGATCCAGTTCGGCGATATCCTGTTCGAGACCGGCCTTGCGCCTGGGGTCGGCGGTTTCCTTCAGCAGATCGATCGCGAGGCGGATGCGGGTGAGCGGTGTGCGCAACTCGTGCGACGCATTCGCCAGCAGTGTCTTGTGCGCGCCGACCAGCGCTTCGATGCGGCCGGCAGCGCGATTGAAGCTCTGCGCGAGATGCGCGACTTCGTCGTTGCCTTCCACCGCCACCCGCGCACTCAGATCGCCGGCGCCGAGCGACTCCACCCCGGCCTGCAGCCGCTCCAGACGCCGCGTCAGCGGACGCACAATCGGATACGCGCCGACGCCGACCGCGAGCGCAAGGACGCTCAGGCACAACACCAACGTGCCGAGCGGATGCAGCCACTCGATCGTCGCATGCGTGGTCACGGAACGGCCGTCGGGCAGCCGGAAGATCAGCGCCGGGCTGGTCTCGTCCGCATGCGCGTGCGCGTGCATCTCGCGCGGGGGTGCCATGGCAATGACGGAGCCATCGGCGGCGCGCAGCACGACATGCGCTTCACTGCCGGCGAGCAGATTCTGCAAGACGCGCTGCTGTTCCGCAGGCGGCGCATCCGCGGGCGGCAGCGCGTTCTGGATGATCACGCCGGCGGCACCGGAGAAATGTTCCGGCGGCCCGCTCAGCCGGTGCACGACGAAACCGGCGAACAACGCGAACACGATCAGGCTGCCGAGCAGCGCGGCGTAGAATCGCAGATACAGGCGCGAAATCATTCCTGCACCTTCGCGAACACGTAACCGGAACCGCGCACCGTGATGATGCGGCGCGGGTGCTTCGCGTCGTCCTCGATCGCGGCGCGGATACGGGATACGTGCACGTCGATCGTGCGGTCGAACGCTTCGAGCGCCTCGCCTTTTACCATGTCCATCAGCATCTCGCGCGAGAGCACGCGGCCGGCGTGTTCGGCCATCGCCACGAGCAGCGCGAATTGGTAACTCGTCAGCGTGCGCTCGGCGCCGTCCACGCGCAATGCGTGCGCGTCGCGATCGATTTCCAGACGCCCGAAACGCAGCACGCGCCCGCTCGTTCCCGTGCGCCGGCGCAGGATCGCGCGCAGGCGCGCGAGCAATTCGCGCGGCTGGAAGGGTTTTGGCAGATAGTCATCGGCGCCGATCTCCAGTCCGATGATGCGGTCCAGCGCGTCGCCGCGCGCGGTCAGCATCAGGATCGGCGTGTCCGCTTTCGCGCGCCATTGCCGGCAAACATCGAGACCGTCCATGTCCGGCAGCGTGAGATCCAGCACCACCGCGTCGCTGGGGCTGCTCGCGAGCTGTCCCAGCGCGGCGGCACCGTTGCCGACGACGCCGACGACGAAGCCGGCCTCGCCGAGATATTCGCTGATCATCTCGGCGAGGCGGATATCGTCTTCGACCAGCAGGATGCGCTCAGCCATGCCCCGCACTCTTGAGGAATCTCTGAACAAGCGTCGCGAGCGAAGACAGGTTGCGCGACGCCGGCGCGGAGGAACCGGAGTTTACTTGAATGTAAATGAGGATTCCGAGCACCG